>ENA-OXTJ01000034-OXTJ01000034.1-human-gut-metagenome-genome-assembly--contig:-NODE-34-length-42844-cov-8.297740_pt1 | contig 42844 bp, 32 predicted proteins | sample MGYA00249342_ERZ652646 | MGnify/ENA primary metagenome ERZ652646 (study PRJEB26925, sample SAMN05826522) | human gut metagenome | biome: ENVO:2100002; feature: ENVO:00000062; material: ENVO:00002003...
TCTACACTATCCTCTTCGTCGGCAGCGTCAGATGTGTATAAGAGACAGCCATCACACCGTAGGTGTAGAGCGAGAAGTCCCAGTTCTTATAGGAGGCATTCAAGGTCAGACCGTAGTTGAGTTTGGGAAAGCCGTTGCCAATCACGGTCATGTCGTTGGCATCGATGGTGCCGTTGTGGTCAAGGTCGGCATAGTAGATGTCGCCCACCTTGAGGCCGGGCTGGTTCACCTTGGACTTGATTTCAGCCAGCTGCTCTTCCGAACGTACGATGCCAAGTGCCCTGTAGCCGTAGAAGGAGCCTACGGCATAGCCTTCGCGGCAGATGGAATGGTTTTTCCAACCGAGCCACTCGGAGGCGATGCCCTGCACGTTGGAACCGTCGATATTGGTACCGTCGTTGCCGCCGGAACAGGTGTTCATGATGTCGAGTCCGCTTGAGATGATCTTGTTTTTCAGCGTAGAGCCGGTGAGCGTGGCACCGAAAGCCCAGTCCTTATTGAAGCGGTGGTTGTAGCCCACGCTGAACTCAAAACCGCGGTTGCGGATTTTCCCGTAGTTGGTGTAATAGGTCTTGTAGCCGGAAGAGGGTCTCACGGACACGTCAAGGAGCAGGTCTTTGGAGTTGCGCACGAAGTAGTCGAGCGACACGTTCAGGTCGCCTTTGAGCAGAGAGAAGTCGAGACCTACATTAGTCTGCTCGTTGGTCTCCCACTTCAGATTTGGGTTGGCGATGATGAGTTTGGCCACACCGTTGGCTTTGATGAAGTCTTGGGAAGAGGCTCCCAAGCTGTAGAAATGATACAGGGTGTTGGTGGAGCCCAACTGTTCGACGGCGCTGCTGGTGGCAATGCCCGCATTGCCCGTTCGGCCCCAGCCCAGACGGAGTTTTATGTTGCTGACGAAGTCGACGGCTTTCATGAAGGGTTCTTCGGAAATGCGCCACGAGGCGGCTGCCGACGGAAAGGTGCCCCAACGGTTGCCTGACCCGAAGTTGGAGCTGCCGTCGCGACGGAGGGTTGCCGTGAGGTTGTAACGGTTCAGCAGGCTGTACATCAACCGGCCGTAATAGGAGATGAAACGGGTCTCGAGATTGAAACCGCCGCCACCGTCCTTGGTCGAACTGTCAAGGGTTTGGGCTATAGAGCGGATGTTCTCTGCCGGGAAGTCTTTGGCACTGGCATTCACCCAATAGCCTTTGTTCTGGCTCACGGAATTGCCCACCATGCCCGTGATGTCGTGCGTGTCGTTGGTCCAGTGATAGGTGAGATAGGTTTCAAGACTTCTGTCATAACTGCTGCTTTGGGTGAGCCCGAACGTGCGACGGATGTCTACGCCCTGCATGTGCACTTCCTTGCCGTCGTTGTAGCGGCGCACGGGAGTGCCCCAGTTGTAGCTGTCGGTCGATGTGTGATTATAAGAGAAGATAGATTTCAGGTGCATGCCTTTGACCAGACTTAAGTCGATGTGCATGTTGGCAAGGAAACGGTTGCCCCGTGTGGGGTTGTCGAGTTCCATTTGTTTGGCGTAATAGCTGTCAGTCGAGGTCAGTTCGTAGCCCTTTGAGGCCGTCTGCCAGAAAGTGCCGTAAGTACCGTCGGGGTTCACGATGTTGGGAGACACGATGTTGCCGCCCGCATCCGTATAGTCCATGGTGGGCATGAGGGTGGCGTAGTCGCGGATGGAAGAAAGGTTTCCGTTGTTGCCGAAGCCGGTATTGCTTCCTCGGTTCACGTCATGGGTGAAGTTGAGGTCTCCCCCAATTTCGAGATATTGGTTTACCTGCGCTTTCATGTTGCCGCGGAGATTCATGCGGCGGTAGTTGGTATTGACCACGACACCCTCGTTGTCCATGTAGCCGGCAGAGAAAGTGCCTTGAAACTTCTCCGTTCCACCGCTGAGACTGACGGTGTAGTTCTGGCGCAGGGCGGTGCGTGTCATTTCCTTTTGCCAGTCTATGTAGTGTCGCTTGCCGTCATATTGTTCGCTGAAAATGGGCATACCCACGTTTTGCCCGTCGTTGGCCCGGGCCTGACGGATGGCCTTGGCGTAGGTGTCTACATCAAGTGTGCGAAGCGTGTGGGCCACGGTTTGGAGACCCCAACCGGCACTCACGTCTACATGCACATTGCCTTTGGAACCGTGTTTGGTGGTGATGAGCACCACGCCGTTGGCACCACGCGACCCGTAGATGGCTGTGGCGGAGGCATCTTTCAATATCTCAATGGCATCGATGTCCTGAGGATTCAGGAAGTTGGCATTGGTTCCAACCTGCACACCGTCTACCACATAGAGCGGTTCGGAGTTGCCGTTGATGGTGCCTACACCACGGATGCGTACTTGTGCCATAGCATTGGGTGCGCCGTCTTGCGCCGTCACGAGTACGCCGGGGGCCGAACCTTGCAGCCCCTGAGCCAGATTGACGGGCGCACGCTTCATCATCTCGGAGGTGTTGACGGAAGTCACGGAACCGGAGATGTCGCTCCGCTTGGCCGTACCGTAGCCGATGACCACTACATCGCTCAGGGTGCGGTCGTCTGTTTTGAGCGTGATAATGAGGTTTTGCCGGCCACCCACATTCACGGTTTGCGGTTCGTAGCCTACGTAAGTGATGGAAAGTTTGGCATTGGGGGCGGCATTCACGCTGAACTTTCCGTCCAAATCGGTGATGCAGCCTTCCTGCGAACCGACCACCCGGATGGTAGCCCCGATAATAGGTTCGCCCGATTCATCATTCACTAATCCTTTTACAAGGTTCTGCGCCGTTATCCCAAGTGGGATTAAACAGAACAGGAATAGCAATACTAACGGCCTTTCGATAGATTTAAAGTGTTTCATGTGAAAACCCGATTGGTTAATAATATTGATCGAAGTTGGTAATAACAGTGCTGCAAATATACGATTTTATCAACCTACAACTCAAATTTTTGTTTCAAAAGGATTTTCTTTTGTTTCCTCAAAAGAAATATGTGGCATTGCGGAGAGAAATCGGCTCTGGGCATAAAAAACATTCGCCGAAAAGAAGTTGTCGGCGAATGGAATGAATGAAAGCTGTGAAAAAAAACTCTGTATAGCAGGGGCAGATGTTTTTGTACGCATGATGTCCATATCCGCCAATGCTGACGGTCGCTAACTGTTGTAGGTGTGGATGCTGGTTCCTTGTGCCGAAGGCAGATAGTTGATGCCCCACCAGCACATCTGCAAGAGAAGGAAAGAACCGATAAGTATCCAGAGCGACAACTTGCGGCTGTGGCCCGGCGAGAGGCGATAGTGCATATAGACCAAATAGGCAAACCACGTGACGGCTGCCCAAGTCTCTTTAGGATCCCAAGCCCAATAATGCCCCCAGGCATCTTTGGCCCACAATGCTCCGAAAAGCATACCGATAGTGAGAAAAGCCCAGCCTACATAGACCATATTGTCGATGATATCGAACTCTTTGGATTTGGAGATTGGGGTCGCGGTGGGAGAAAGGGTGACTTCAGAAGAAGGAGACACGCTTTCTTTATCGTCTTCACCATTTGCAAGCAATGCCGTGGTTTCCCTATGTGCCTTGACCAACAGGTAGGCAGCCATGAGTGCAGCGGCACCAAAAAGGGCGTATGCAAACATGTAGACGATGACATGTGGGGCAAACCACGGACTTTGCAGGGCCGGCATCATGGCCTTGGTGTGAATCTCAGGCTTGAAGACATTGATGCCTATAAAGACCGTAGCAAGAATGGTGGAGAACGAGAGAATCCACTGATAACGCCAACGGGCATAGACGATGATGCCGGCCAACGGCAGGAAGAACGAATACCAAAGGCGCGTTTCACCCATGGTGCGCATGGGAGGGCGTTCTAATGTGACCCACATCACAAGGATGTAAGCCAAGAAGACACACAGACCTATGCTCGTGGCAGCGAGGGCCGGAACCATGCGGCCTTTCCAAGCGGCCAGTGCTCCGGCTAACCAAAGTACGACGGATGCAATGGCAAAATAGATGAAATAATCCCAAATCATGAGTTCTCCTCCTCTTTTCTATGTACGTCTTTTCCTTTTCCAAGTGTGAAAAACATCAATACGGCCCCGAGAAGTAGCAGTCCGATGCCGATATAGACAACAGGCAGCCATGGGTCGGTGACCAGTTCGAAGATGCTTAAAGTGCTTTTGGCCCCCATACTCTCGTCGTAGCTGTACTGATAGATTTTCCATCCCTCCACGCTGATGGGCTTGTTCACCTCGATGGTAGCCTGTATGTTGTCACCCCGCTTGGTGAAGATATCCACTTCGCTGGCATACCTTTTGGGCGTAGGCATTTTCATGATCGTAGGTTTCCCATCGGCTCCTCTCACTTTCTGCACCTCTGCGGGATATTCTTCCAAGATAAACCGATTGAGTTGAATGGCCAATGGCAGTTCCGTTACGGCCCCCTCGTCGTCAAGGGCGCGCCATTCCGGTTGTCCGGAGATACAGTACATTTTCAACCGTTGCATGTCGGCGGACCCCAATGTGCCGCAAACCACGATGAGAAAGAGCCCTATGTGGCATACGATGGCCGGAATCTTGCGCAGCCGGAAGGTGGCAAACTGTTGCAGGGTGGTGAGGGCGATGGTAGTGGTCAGCCACAGATAGACAAGTACGAAAGGCCAATAGGACAGCATTTTGGTGATGCCTATCGGGTCGGCGGCAGGTTGTGTCCCTGCCACTTGGCGGGTGATGCCCATGAGGGCTGTCAGCACCGTAGCAAAAAGGATGGATGCCGTGGCGGCTTTGGGCGTTGTGAAATAGCTGACGACATAGATCTTTCGGCGTAGGAGGAAGGCCGCGGCTATCAGCGTCAAGTAAAGAGCCAAAGCCACAACATTGACCGGAAAGGCAAAGAGCTGCCAGTCGATGCTGCCCATAGAGAGTTGGAGCATTTCTCCGGTGATGAGAAGGCCGGCCCCGATGGCCAGCCCCTCGCGTAATTTCCATGGCTTATGCCACATAGTAGTTGGATTGTTGTTAAATGTTCGGGTAAATGTAAATAGGTGTTGACAGTCGCGCAGAGTGTTGTCGCCACTGTTGCTGTGTATGCAAATAAACGGCTGACAGCCTGCCATTTCAAGAACGGAGCAATCACTTGATTATTGTCACTCCGTCTTGAGACGGTAGGCTATCAGCCGTCATAGTCCTCTTTCCAAGCGTTCATTACATGGGTTGGGTGATGAATCTCTTTTTCTGTTTGGCCACTTTCACCCATTCCGGTACGATGGTGTCAAGGAACTGCTGCTTCTTTTGGTTCAGTGCCTTCATGTCAAGACCGATATAGGCCTGCGCCTTGGCTTTGGTAGAAACATCGGGAATGGGGATAGTACCCACGAAGCCATGCTTGGCCACCACGTGGGATATCTCCAGACGGGCATCCTTGGCATAGGTCATGGCATCGGCAAGCAGTCGCATCACCTCTTGGGGAGCGTGGAATGCAGCTCCGTGGCTGGCCAGTGAGTAGTCCCAGCGCCATTGGCTCTTGCGGATGTCGTCAAGTGCCTTGGTCATTTCTGCCTCCGTGGCCCCCTTCTTCCATGCAAACTCTGCTTCGAGGTGGGCTAAAGCCAATTCATGGTTCACCTTGACCGCGAAGTCGTACACTTTCTTTTGTCTCTCATACACGTTCTGGCGGAGTGTCTCTGCGTCCTGTCGGTGGCAGGTCTGGCAGGTGCGATCGATCTTGGCCAACGGACTTTGCACATGGTGGTCGGTGTACTTGATGCCACCCTCTTGCATGTAAGGCATGTGGCAGTCGGCGCAACTTAACCCACGCTGTCCGTGGATACCCTGTTTGAACATTTCGTAACCGGGATGCTGGGCCTTGAGAATCTTGGCCTTGGAAAGCGGGTGAATGTAGTCGTAGAAGCCGAGACTGTCGTAATAGGCTTCAGCGTCCTCGCATGTGAGACCTCTGTCTTGCGGGAACTTGAGATACTGATTGTTGTCTTTCTCGAAGTAATATTCCGTGTGGCATTGAGCGCAAACGAGCGAGCGCATTTCCTGATGGCTGGCCTTCTTGACATCCTTGCCGGCACGGTGCCATGCCTCGTAGAGTGCCGGACGGGCGGGCTTGAGATCCATCGTCCGGGCATCGTGGCAGTCGGAGCAGCCCACGGTGTTCATCACTTCCGAACCCCATTGGCTCCATTTGGCTCCATAGAAGGCTCCGATGCCCTTCTCGCGCATCAGCCGGGGAACGTCCGGTCCCTTACAGGTCCAGCAGGTGCCCGGCTGTATGTCGCCATCACCGCCTATGCCTGGGTTGCCCGTGCGCAGAATCTTGCGCATGTCTTCAATGGCATGACGGTGCCCTCGGGGCGTATTATAGTTTTTGGAGAAGGCATAGCCTGCCCAAATGATCACAATATCGGGGAAAGACTCGAGAATGTCCCTTTCTTGAGAGCCGTTGTACATGCTCTTGAATGTGGTGTCCTCGGTCATTGCCCACGTTTCGTATTCGCGGGGGAAGTCTTCTTTAAACTTCTCATTCTGTGACACAATGGAGTCGGTCATAGGTGTGCGGCGGTTGTTGAACACGCTGGCCACTTCGGCCCTGCGCTCAAGAAGCGAAGAACAGATGAGTCCCAACACAAACACAATCAGCATGGAGCCGCCGAAGAGCAGCCATCCTTGCCATTTCTTTAATTGTTTTGCCATATTTTTAGATTTTTAATTTTCAGACGATTTAATAGTTATAGATTCTCTTTTTCTTGTTTGTTGTGAGGAAAATGCAATGCCCCTTAGGTTGCGGTCTCTCGTCGATGAAGACCGCATGGCCGGTTACCTGCCCAAGGCCTTTTGCAGCCACTCGGGCACAGGGCTTGGCGGGATGGGCACCTGACTCTCGGCATTGGGTGTCTTGGCCAGTCCGTTCATGCCTCCATGGGGCACATTGCGGTGGCAGTCCCAGCAAGCCAGTCCCTCGCCACGCTTGGCCATCATGTAGTTGATGCGCCCAGTCTTGACAAACTCTTGGTTGAGCTGGGTGTGGCAGCGGATGCAGTTGTCCATGATGACACCTGCCGAAGCATCTTCGGCCATGATAGCTTGCCGCTCGGAATGGGTCACGAAGTAGGCCACGTGCTTCATGCCGTCCATCCCCTTGAAGAGATACTTCATGGCAATGTTCTGGTGGGGCACATGGCAATCGTTGCATGTCGCGTCGCGGCCATGCGAGGAGTGAGACCAAGTGGCATAGTAGGGGGCCATGATGTGGCAGTTGACGCAAGCTCCGGGGTCGTCACCTATTATATAAGTATGCAGGCGCAGGAGGTAGGCAAACAGCAAGCCAAGGCCTACGATAAGACCGCATAGCACAAGTCCTACAACCTTTTGTCGGTAGGTGAGTGCGTCTTTCCATGATATCAGCTTACGTAAATTCATAGGCTATTTTTGTATTTATGTCGCAAATATAGCCTTTTTTTAATATACTCGTGTAAATAAAATGAAAAAAAATCCTCATTTGTTGGGATAAATTTGTTATCAGATATTTTGTCCGAAGAAGAGGAAGACAGTCGCGTTGCTTGGCAGTCTTTGAAAAGGTATATTCAGATGCCAACACAAGCCTCTCTTGTCCGCTTGTCGATGAAGAGTCTGTCCTTTGCAAAGGGGCAGACTAAAGATAACAAATGGCCTCGTTTCCCTCGTTGAAAAGCAGATCAAGGATACTGAGATTGGGCAGAAAACCATTTTTCTCCCGATAGACCTGATAATAGACAGGAGGCTCAAAACCGTCATCAGTGCCGGGATGTTTGGGCCGGATGACCTCACGGAAGTCGTCAATATCGTCTGTTGTCTTGCCCTGATGAGGGAATGTTAGAGGGGAGGTAACTGCCGAAACAGGCGTAAATTCGTCAGATAAACGGATGTTGGGACGCACATCAAGCAACTCGCACATTTTCCGGGTGATTTCCATATTAAAGTCAAGAAGATATTCCCATCGCTTCTCGAAAAAAGGTCGGATATCATCTTGGTAGTAGTCGAAAAACGGACTTTCGCCGTATGCCGAACAAAGGGCATTCCAGTGGAGATGCCGCCAGTTGCCGTGGTCGCTGATGCGGATGTCCTTCATCAGTGCAGACGGGCCCGTGGTGCGCTCTGTGGGCACAGTGAGTATCTGCCTGCCTTGTGTGGCGGCTATGACGCAGCGGTTGCGGTAGGTCTGTTTGATGAAGCTGTCATAACGCTCCACCACGCACTCATCGTAGCGATGGAGTTTCTGATACCACTGTATGGGACCGAAATAAGTAGAGGAAAGCAATGCTACCATGGCAGGTGGAAGAGTTTATGGGCCCGGCCCACGATGTCGTGTTGGCGGATGGTTTGCCGCTGCGTGCCCACCTTGATGATATAGGTTTGGCAGTCCTTGCACCGGCAACGCCGGCAGCACTGTGTGGGCACGAGGTAGTGTGTGGTTCCGATGACGACAGTGTCGCCCGGTAATGCCACGATTTCGCCGGCCAGTTTGTCGTTTTCTCCATAGACGACAACATCGCCCGGCACGAAGTGTTCACGTGACAAACGATTCACTATCAGTCGGTCTCCCTTGTCGAACAATGGCCGAAGGCCGTCGTCGGGCACGGTGAAGATAGTGAATGCGTAGGCGCGTATTGCCAACATCGTTAATGTTGCGACCAATAGCGCCAATGTAAACTTGACGCCATCTTTGATATACATGTCTGTGCATGGCCCCTTCCACTCGGGGAGGGGCCGCTTGTTTTTACTTGATATCGTCTACCATTGTGAAGAGCCGGTGCCAGCGAATGCCGGAGAAGCCGGGATGGTCGGGGTCGTGGCTCCACCAGATGAAGATAGGTTTGCCCACGATGTGGTCTTCGGGCACGAATCCCCAATAGCGGGAGTCGGCCGAGTTGTGGCGGTTGTCGCCCATCATCCAGTAGTAGTCCATCTTGAAAGTATAGCTCTTGGCCAGTTTGCCGTTGATGTAGATTTGTCCGTTTTTCACTTCCAGATCGTTGCCTTCATACACCTTGATGGGTCGCTCGTAGACGGCTATGTTGTGCATGTTGAGTGCGATGGTGGCCCCCTTCTTCGGAATCCAGATGGGGCCGTAGTTGTCGCGTGTCCAGCCCGTCACTGCATTGACAGGGTAGAGGTCTCCCACCGTGGCGTCGGTGTTGAGTGTCACGCTTTCCACCAAGTCTTTGCGGGCTCTAAGGGCTTTGGCTACACGGGCCGTGAGGGGCATGTAGCCCCGCTGGTTGAGGGTTGTCAAGTCTTCGTTGGTGATGCCCAAATCCTTCAGCAGTTCACTGTCGAGCTGCCCTTTCAGCTTCACGTAGTAGGTGTACTGCACGTTGTCGGGCTCCTTGTTGGGTTTGCCGTCAAGATAGACGATGCGGTTTTTGATCTGCAGCGTCTGTCCCGGCAGTCCCACGCAGCGTTTCACATAGTTTTCGCGGCGGTCGGTGGGGCGGTAGATGATGTCGCCAAACTCATTGGGATTGGCCAGAATGTATCTGCGCCCGAGGCTGTATATCGTCTGGAAATAGTCGTATTGCTGCTGTGGATTGAGCGTGGACAAATCCACAGGCCCGCCGTTCTGTTTCTCGAACACCTGTTGTCCGAGCGGATACACGAGGTCGTGATAGTAGTCGGCCGACTGGTATTGCGGTTCGTTGACCAGCGTGTCACCGGCCGGGAAGTTGAACACTACGATGTCGTTGAGCTTCACGTGTCCCAAGCCCTTCACCCGGCGATAGTCCCAGTGGGGCCAGTCGAGGTAAGACTTCACGTTGACCAGTGGCATGGTGTGCTGCGTGAGCGGCATGGTGAGCGGTGTCTGCGGTATGCGCGGGCCATAGCTCAGTTTTGACACGCAGAGATAGTCGCCCGTGAGCAGAGACTTCTCAAGCGACGAGGAGGGTATCACATAGTTCTGGAAAAAGAACTGGTTGATGAAGTAGACCGCCACAAGGGCAAATACGAGGGCATCCACCCACGACATGATGAAGCGCACGGGCCCTTCCGAGTCGCGCCACCATTGCCAGCGTATTTTCTTGGTGATATACACATCATAGATGAAAGGCAGCACCAGCAGTCCCCACCAGCTTTCCACCCAGTAGAGGAAGAGGAGATAAAGAATAGTGGCAACAGAAAATTTGGCCCACTGCACCTTCATATTGAGGTTTTTTCTTGATTTGTCTATCATGGCTTGTTAGAATTTAAAGAGGTCGGAAGTGGTCAGCAGTCCATTGTGTTTTTGGGTGTATTCGGCAGCCAGCACAGCCCCCAATGCAAATCCTTTGCGCGAGTGGGCATCGTGTTCGATGGTGATCATGTCGGCCTCCGAGTCATACATCACGGTGTGTATGCCCGGCACCTCTCCGTCTCTCACGGAGTTGATGATCAGATCGTCGGCCGTGGTGGGGTCTCCCTCGTCCTCGTGTCCGTCGTTGGTCCACACGGTCACGCCGCGCTTCCAGTCTTTCTTGCGGTCGATGTTGTCCACGATTTCTTCAGCCAGCGTGATGGCCGTGCCCGACGGCGCGTCGAGTTTGTGGATGTGATGCGTCTCCTGCATGCACACGTCATACTGCGGAAAACCGTTCATGATTTTCGCCAGATAGCGGTTCACAGCCTGAAAAATGGCCACCCCCACCGAGAAGTTGCTGGCCCAGAAGAGTGTCTGTCCGCCCTCGGTACAACGGGCTTTCACCTCGTCACCATGCTCCTTCATCCAGCCCGTGGAACCACTTACCACTTTCACACCGTGTTCCCAGGCCTTGAGGTAGTTGCCGTAGGCCGCCTGCGGAGCCGTAAATTCGATGGCCACATCGGCCGAGGCGAAAGCCGGACTGTCGAAATCCTGCTGATTATTGATGTCGATAATACTCACAATCTCGTGGCCGCGGTCTTTGGCAATCTGCTCTATCATCTTGCCCATTTTTCCGTAGCCGATCAATGCAATCTTCATTTTTCCTAATTCGAATTAAAAATCTCGGGGGCAAAAGTAAGCATTTTTATCCACATTCGCCCCCATCGGCCACTTAAATAAGGTGAAAAAGTGAATATGCGCTTCATATTCCTCTCAGCCGCTATTTGCCCGTGAAGCCGTGAAAGAGTGTAATAATGGCAATCAGAGCAGACGGTGTAGGCTGCCATGATAACGCTTTGAAAGAGTTTCAGTGGCATGGGAGGGTATTCATGCTCCGTCTGTCACTGCCAAGTGGAGGCATGGTATGGCCGGCATGGGGCGGAACAATGTTGACAAAAATGCTGCTGCGGAAACGCTTCAAATAGGTGGCGTGGGCGGTGTCGGGATGTCGAAAAAGGCACTCGACTTTCTCGTTTTGGCCCTTTGAGCTTGCAGAAGGGCCACAGTCAGAACGCCAAAAGGCCACAATCACGATGCGATTGTGGCCTTTTGGCAAGCCTTTCCGGCCTCTTTTAGGGCCGTTTTTGGGTTTGGTGACATGTCGATAAAATTCAAGTGGTTGGTAGTCAGCGGTTTGGAGATATCGTCAAAACTCGCGTATTTTCGCCCAATCATCCGTCCGACGAAAATATCGCAAACTCAGCGGGCGAAATGACATAAATAGTTTGACAGAATCAATGGTTGGAAATGATTTTCTTCACGTCGTCGAGCGTGTCGGCCACCGCGATGTGTTCCCGCCAGCTGCTGCGCATCATGCCGCGGCCTTGCAGGTCGTCGAGCATGGCTATGAGTGAGTTGAAGAAGCCACCGATGTTGTAGAGCACGACGGGCTTGGAGTGGTAGCCGATGGTGTGGGCGGCGGCCACGGTGAACACCTCGTCGAGCGTGCCGATGCCGCCCGGCAGGGCGATGAGCACGTCGCTGTGGAGCAGGATCAGGTCTTTGCGGTCGCTGAGGTTGTCGCAGGCGATGTGTACATCCACATAGTCGCTCACCCGGCCTGACTTCTCGATGATGGTGGGCACCACGCCTATGGTCGTGCCTCCCCCCTGATGCACGGCACGGGCGATGCATTCCATGAGTCCGAGGTTGCAACCGCCGAAGACTATCGCGTGCCCTTCGCCGGCTATCCATGTGCCGAGGGCCTCGGTCTTTTCAAAATACTCCGGAGCGATGGCGCTGTTGGCGGAGCAGAAGATTCCTATTTTCATTGGTGTGGGTTTTAGAAATGTTCTTTCCTTCCGGCTTCTGAGTGGACTTTTCCAAGTCCGGTTCCCCCGTATGGTAATGGTGGAACGGCCATGCCCGTTTGCCGGGATGGGCGAAGCCGGGTGCAAAGTTAGTCATTTCTTTTGACTGCCACAAGGCCCGCGCACGCCTTTTTCAACTACGGGAAATGCAATCTTTTTGAAAATAAATGCACATTGCTTGCCGATTGTCGAAAGTTTGTCGTACCTTTGCACCCCGATTACGGTCGCCTCCATTCAGGATAGGGACGGCCATTCTATTCACTTCGGAAAGTATTTGCGCCCAATTTATGGCTGGAAGGGCGTAGCGTCTTTCCAATTTAGTGATATTACTGAACTTTTGCAAGTTCAGATAGGAGTTAAAGGAGTTAAGGAGTGAAAGGGAGTTAAGACAATAGTTTTCCTCTTCCTGCACGCTCGGGCCATCAAGCTATGGACTGATGTCTTAACTCCTAACGAACGAAGTGAGTGCTAACTCCCTTTCACTCCTTTAACTCCTAAAGTTGAGCTTGCGAAACTAAAAAAGTTATAAATTGAAGACATTTGAAGAATTGGGCGTGAGCGAGGACATTCGTCGCGCCATTGAAGAGCTGGGGTTTGAAAATCCCATGCCCGTACAGGAAGAAGTAATCCCTTACTTGCTCGGTAACAAAAACGACGTCATCGCACTGGCACAGACCGGTACGGGAAAAACGGCCGCCTACGGACTGCCCGTGGTGCAGAAGACCGATGCGACGGACAAGACCACGCAGGCCGTGATATTGAGTCCCACGCGCGAACTGTGCTTGCAGATTGCCGACGACCTCAACGCGTTTTCCAAATACATCGACGGCCTGCATGTGGCTGCCGTGTATGGCGGAGCCGACATCGGCCCGCAGATACGCACGCTGAAACACGGTGCGCAGATCATCGTGGCCACACCGGGACGACTCATCGACCTCATCAACCGTGGGGTGGCCAAGCTCGACCAGGTGAACAACATCGTGCTCGACGAGGCCGACGAAATGCTCAACATGGGCTTCTCTGAGAGTATCAACGCCATCTTCGAGACGCTGCCCGACGACCACAACACGCTGCTCTTCTCGGCCACGATGAGCCGGGAGGTGGAGCGCATCGCCAAGAACTATCTGCACGACCACAAGGAAATCGTGGTGGGTTCGCGCAACGAAGGGGCCGAGCACGTGAATCATATCTACTATCTCGTCAACGCCAAAGACAAGTATCTGGCCTTGAAGCGTGTCGTGGATTTCTACCCGCACATCTTCGCCATCATCTTCTGCCGCACGAAGATAGAAACGCAGGAGATAGCCGACAAGCTCATCAAAGACGGCTACAACGCAGAGGCCCTGCACGGCGACTTGAGCCAGCAGCAGCGCGACCTGACGATGCAGAAATTCCGCCGGCACACGGTGCAGTTTCTCGTGGCAACCGATGTGGCTGCCCGCGGACTCGACGTGGACGACCTCACCCATGTGATCAACTACGGACTGCCCGACGACATCGAGAGCTACACCCACCGCTCCGGCCGAACGGGCCGTGCAGGCAAAAAGGGAACGAGCATCTCCATCATCCACACGCGCGAGAAGTTCAAGGTGCGCCAGATTGAGAAGCAGATTGGTAAGGAATTTGTCGACGGCACGCTGCCTTCGCCCGAGGAGATATGCAAGAAGCAGCTCTACAAGGTGATGAACGACATCATGAAAACCGATGTGGACGAGGAGCAAATTGAGCAATACATGCCCGAAATCATCCGCCAGTTTGAGTATATCGACAAGGAGGACATCATCAAGAAGATGGTGACCATCACCTTCGGCCGGTTCCTCAACTACTATAAGAATGCGCCCGAGATAGAGAAACCCTCTTCATCGAAGGGCAAGAAGGAGCGCGGCGAGATGCGTGGCGGTGGTGCCCGTGGCGGTCGCGGCGACCGTCAGCGCGGTCCCCGCAAGGCAGAAGACGGCTTCACCCGCTTGTTCATCAACTTGGGCAAGGCCGATGGTTTCTATCCCGGCGAGGTGATGCAGTTCCTCAACAAGAACGTGCGCGGAAGGCAGGAGGTGGGCCACATCGACCTCATGTCCAAGTTTTCCTATATCGAGGTGCCCGAGGAAGATGCAGGCCGCGTGATGAAAGCCATCAACGGTTCGCAGTATAAGGGCCGTGAAGTGCGCTGCAACGAAGCCGATGAGGGTGGACACGGACGCGGGGCCCGTGGTGGCAACGACCGCCGTGGCCGCAGCGGAGGAGACCGCCGGGAGCGCATGGGGCGCGACTTCGGCCGGGACTTCGGTCGCCGGGGTCGTGACAAGTTCAATGATGAGGAGCCCGATTTCAGTGAGGAAGGCTGGGCAAGACGCCGCCCGAGGAAGAAATAAGACGAGTGGCAAATAATGAAAATAGCGAAAGGAACAAATCTATCGGCGAGATAATTTGATCCTTCATCTCCCGGGAGGGAAAACGAATGAATCCGGAAAGTGCGGCATACTTTCCGGATTCGTTTGGTTTATTGTGCGTTGATTTCCTGTAAAAGGCGGTCGGCATGTCCCCACTTGTCCATCATGTAGAGCACATAGCGTATGTCCACGCCGATGCAGCGGGCCAGCCGCTTGTCGAAGTTGATGTCGCTTGAGAGGCTGTCCCAGTTGCCGTCGAAAGCCAGACCAATGAGTTCTCCCTTGCCATTGAACATCGGCGAACCGGAATTGCCGCCCGTGATGTCGTTGTTGGTGAGGAAGCAGAGCTGCATCTTGCCGGTGGTCTTATCGGCATAACGGCCGAAATCACTCTCGCCCATCAACCGATGCATGACAGGTTCGGCAAAATAGTCGACCACCTTGTCGCCCCGTTTCATTTTCTCCACAAGGCTCTCGGCAGTGGTGTAGTAGCCCGATGGTTTGCCGTCGAGTTCAAAACCGCCCACCTGCCCATAAGAGAGACGCATGGTGAAGTTGGCATCAGAGTAGTGGGGCATGTCTTCCTCCATGCGCAGTTTGGCCGCACAGAGATAACGCTCCTGCTCATCGATGCTGTCTTTCACTTCGCTCATGGCCGCACGCAGGTCACCCATCACTTCGAGCAGGTCGAGTCCGAAGTTCACGCCCGGATCTTTCCGGTAGGCCTTGCTGTTGATGAAGAGCTTCCGACCGCTCTTCATGATGGCCGACTCTTTGTAGAGATAGTCCACGTAGCGCGTATAGTCGCCGCCAAACCGCTTGTCGATCGTTTGGGTGTAGAAGGCCGGCAGATACTTGGCATCCACATGCTCGCGATAGTTCTTGAGCATGGCGGCCAGCACCTCTTTGTCAAGAGCCTCATCCCAAGTGTCGCTGTTGTCCTTGAACATCACGTATTGTTTCTTCTCGTTGTTCTCCGGGCCGTGTATCTCCATGCCCTCATTGAGTTTGCGGGCGCGTGTGGCAAACTCGCTCGTCCGCCCGAAGGCCTCCCAAAGGTTCATGAAGGTGTAGCGGCTTTTGAAGCGTTTGCCGTAGAGGTGCTTCAATAAGGCGAAGTCGAGCTTGTCTTTCAGATATCCTGTGGAGTCCTGATAGGCTTGTATGCGGTCTTCGTAGCGTTGCTTCTGGGCTATGATGCCGATGGAATCGATGCATTTGTTCATGCCGATGGAGTTTTTCCAGTAGTTGGAGCTCTGCGCATACTTGGAGTCATACTTGATGCGCACAGCCTCGTCGGCCCTCATGTGGCGTATCATCACCTCCTGCTTCACGCCCCGCACCTGTGCCCTGACGGCATTCTCGGCATCGCGCATCTCCTTGATGCCGTAGCTCGATAGGTAGCGGGAGGTGCTTCCGGGATAGCCCATTGTCATGGCGTAGTCACCGTCCTTGTAGCCTTGCAGGCTCACCCGGGCCCAACGCTTGGGCTTGTAGGGCACGTTGTCTTTGGAGTAGGGTGCAGGACGATTGGTCTTGGGGTCGGCATACACGCGGAACACGGAGAAGTCGCAGGTCTGCCGGGGCCACATCCAGTTGTCGGTCTCGCCGCCATACTTCCCCATCGACTTGGGAACGGTGAACACCAGACGCAAGTCGGGGAAATTCTGATAGGTGGTGGCATACCATTTGTTGCCTTCATAGAAAGCGTCTATCTCTACATGGAGCGTGGAGTCCTGCTTTTTCACCTCGCGGGTCATGGCCGTCTGGAGCGAGTCGATGACAGCCTCGCGACGGTCGCTGGTCATGTAGTTGTAGCCAAGCGCCATCACGCTGTCGGTGATGTCTTTCTGCTCCACCATGAAACCAACGAACATATCCTTGTTGGGCAGCTCTTCGGCGTAGCTCTTGGCGTAAAAGCCGTTGAGCATATAGTCATGTTCCACGGTGGAATGGCTGCGTATGGCTTCAAACCCGCAATGGTGGTTGGTGAACACGAGCCCGTCGGGTGAAACCACCACGCCCGAGCAGTGGCCGGAGAAGTTGACCACGGCGTTCTTCAAAGCGTTTTCGCCGTTGTAGAGTTGGTCGTAGGTGAGTTGGAATCCCTCTGCCTGCATCTGCTCAAAGGCAGCCTGCGGCAGGTTGTAGATGGTCCACATGCCCTCGTCGGCCTTGGAAGGCAGGAAGGCGAGGAGATGGAAAAGCAGAAAGGTGATAAGGCTCTTGATTTTCATTTGTGTGTGTTGCTATAAATGTTTATTGTTATGTTGTTTTGCTGAAATATTTTCCCACGACCGGAAGTGAGGCCAAAGGAAAGTCTTTCTTTACCAAATAGGCGATGAAAACGCCTATCAACAAGGTGTTAACAGCTACCGAACCCCACATTGGCAGGGAGTCGTTGGCCAGCGTCATACCGCCACAGAGCACCGCCGCCAGCACTACATAGATCATGATTTCCTTCATGGGATAGTCGATGGGGTATTTCTTCTGCCCCACGAAATAGCTCAGGAGCATGGCCGTGCCGTAGCCCGCGAAACCGCCCCAGGCGCAGGCCACATAGCTGTAGCGGGGCACGAATATGACATTGACGGCTACAAGGACAAAACACCCGATACCGGAAAACCAGGCCCCGTAGATGGTCTTGTCGATGAGCTTGTACCAGAACGAGAGGTTGAAGTAGACGCCCATCATGATTTCTGCGGCCATCACGATGGGTACGATGCGCAGGCCTGGCCAGTAGCTTGGCGCGATGATGTAGCGCAGAATGTCGAGATAGGCTATCACGGCGAGGTAGGCCAAGAGGGTGAAGATGATGAAATATTTCATGGCCTTGGCATAGGTGGCACGGTTGTCCTTCTCCTTGGCTTTGCCGAATACGAATGGTTCGTAAGCATAGCGGAAGGCTTGGGTGATCATAGCCATGATCATGGCTACCTTGGCGGCGGCCCCATAGATGCCCAACTGCGCCTTTTCATCGCTCCCTTCGTAGAGATAAGGAAAGGTGATCTTGTCAAATGTCTGGTTGAGAATGCCTGCAATGCCGAGAATGAGAAGCGGCCAGGCATAGCGGAGCATCCGTTTGAGCAACGCCCGGTCAAATCGGTAGCTGAAGCCTGTGAGTTCGGTCTTGAAACAGAGGAGCACCACTGCCGTGCATACCAGATTGATATAGAACACCATACCCACGTCAAGGGTGAAGTCGGCATCGTAGAGGCCGAAGGGATTGAGGTGGAAATAGGGTAGCACGATGAGATAAAGCACATTGAGAATGATGTTCAACACGATGTTGAGCAGCTGCAAAGCGGCAAATTTCAACGGGCGTTTCTGATAGCGCAGGTAGGCAAAGGGAATGCACTTGAAGGCGTCGATGGCCACACAGACAAACATCACCGCTACCCACGACGGGTGGTCGGGATATTTCATGAAAGTCGCTATCTGCGGCAGGAAGGCCAACACAACGACGATGAAAAGCAGCGACGTGGTGCCCACGGTGATGAGCGTGGTGGGGTAGACTTTCCCCGCGTCTTCCCCGGTCTTGTTGACATAACGGAAAAACGTGGTTTCCATGCCGTAGGTGAGGAGCACCAACAGCAGCGCCGTATAGGCATAGATGTTGGTCACCACCCCGTATTCTCCCCCTGAGGCTGCAAAAGCTGCAGTCTGGATGGGAACCAGCAGATAGTTGATAAACCTGCCGGCAATGCTGCTGATGCCGTAGATAGCAGTGTCTTTGACGAGTGATTTTAAGTTTGCCATAACTTATAAAGGTAGAAAGATAAAGGAGTAAAAAGGTAAACTTCCTACTTTGACAGGCTTTGGGTGACCTTGTTTACTCATTCTTATCTTTTATTTTCTTAATAATGTTGACTAATGTCTCGATTATGATGTTTATATCTTGTTTGATAGAGTGATATTCCTCCGCTCTAATATCTTTTTACTTTTTTGCCTCTTTACCTTCACCCAAAGAAGACATACGCAACCAATATGGCAGCGATGACTCCGGCCAAGTCTGCCAACAAGCCGGCTGCCACAGCGTGCCGGGTATTCCTGATGCCCACACTGCCAAAATAAACGGCGAGAATGTAGAAAGTGGTGTCGGTGCTGCCTTGGAAAATGCAACTCAAGCGTCCTACAAACGAATCGGCACCATAGTTCTTCATCGCCTCCAGCATGAGGCCTCGAGCCCCGCTCCCGCTCAAAGGCTTCATCAGGGCCGTGGGCAGTGCACCCACAAAATCGGTGTTCAGTCCGCATTTTTCCACTCCCCACGCAATGCCGTTGATAAGCATATCCATCGCCCCTGAAGCCCGGAATACACCCACAGCCACCAAGATGGCCACCAGGTAGGGAATGATGCGCACGGCGGTGGTGAAGCCCTCTTTGGCCCCTTCGATGAAAGCGTCGTAGACATTGATGCGTTTCCAAAACCCGGAAACAATGAAGATGAGAATGATAGAAAGCAATATCAGATTGGAAGCAACACCGGTCACTGTCGCCATCGTGTCTTTGTCCATTTGCCCGAAGCCCCAGATGATCAGTCCCACGAAAGCCATCAACCCTCCGAGCACAGACAATAGCATCGGTTGCAACAGATTGATACGCTGCCAAAGCGATGTGATGATGATGCCGGCCAGCGTGGCTACGGTGGTGGCGAGGAGGATGGGAATAAATACATCGGTAGGCGAAGCAGCCCCGTTGGCTGCCCGAAACGCCAGAATCGTTGTCGGAATGATGGTCAAGCCGCTTGTGTTGAGCACTAGAAACATGATCATTGGGTTGGTGGCCGTCTCTTTCCTCGTATTCAGTTCCTGCATCTGCTGCATGGCTTTCAATCCTGTAGGCGTGGCAGCATTGTCAAGTCCGAGCATGTTGGAGGCGATGTTCATGAAGATGGACCCCATCACAGGATGGTTGCGGGGAATGTCGGGAAACAGTTTGGTGAACAGCGGACTCAACGCTCGGGCCAGCACGTTCACCACGCCGGCCCGCTCGCCAATCTTCATGATGCCCAACCACAAGGCCAGCACGCCCGTCAAGCCCAATGAAACCTCAAAGGCATTCTTGGAAGAGTCGAAGGTGGAGTCTACCATCTTCTGAAACACGGTAGTGTCTCCCATGCCCAGCTGCACCAGCCCAAACAGGAACGCTATCACGAAAAACGCTATCCAAATGTAGTTCAATACCATATCAAGATGCAAAAATACTCTTTTTTCCGTTTATCTCAAAAGATATCAACAAAAAAGCCGCCCTGTTGAGTGGCTTTTTGTGTTTTTAAAGAGTCAAACGGATATGGATAAAAAACGAAAAATCGCTGTAAAACCTTTATTTTACAGCGATTATCCTTGTTTTGAAGGCTAAAATGACGTGTTGTTTGACGTCCTCTTGAAACCTATTTGTGGACCAGCCAGGGCTTGAACCTGGGACCTCCAGATTATGAGTCTGTTAAAGTGAGATTTTGTGATTTTTTATGATTTTATTTAAGCAGCTCTATTTGCTTTATATTCAGCAAATTACTAACTTTGCTCCAAAATCGTGATAGCCCATGATTTGGCATTTAAACACCAATGGTGTTCGCAAAGTGTTCGCAGAATTAGGGCTTTCGTCTAACAGATTCGAGTTATGAAGGTCTTGAAAACATCTATTAATTGCAACCGTGTAGGGTACTGCTCCATCAAGTTGGTACAGGATAAGCGCACCAACAAAAAGACGGATGAGTATCCTGTGTCAGTGTGCTTCACAATAGAACGGAAACGGTACTATTACAATGTGCCGGAGATACCATATCAAACAGAGAAATACTTTAACGAGGTGTGTAGCGTAGCAAGTGCTCGTAACCAGCTAATGTCCGTCAAGAAAGCTTGGGAAAAGATACTAGATGGCTACCGGGAAAAGATAGTGCGAATTAGCAAGACGCAGACACTAACGCTTGACCTCATCAAACTCAGTATATCAGGAGCCGGTACAACAGCTTATCACGATCTATCGTTTGTTGGCATTTGGGAAGGGCTGATTGCTTCACTCAAAAAGCAGGATCGTGTGGGAACGGCTGAGAACTACCAGTGGGCTCTCAACTCGTTCAACAAGATTGTGGGGCAGATAAAAGGTTTCATGGTGGATAGAAGTGTGATTGAAAAATGGAATCAAGGCATGAAAGAGGGTGTGATGCAAGACGGAAAACTCATTGGCAAGATAGCTGATGCTACACGAGGTATGTATCTTCGCACATGCCGTGTGGTATGGAATGAGTGCATTCGGCAAGGCTACCTGCCCGAGGATCGCTATCCTTTCTCGAATAAGGATAAGTCGCTTATCTCCATTCCGAGAGGGAAGAGACGACAGCAGTCTTATCTCAATGTTGATGAAATGACCGAATTGTATCAGGTGTTCATAGAGAAGCGTTATCCTGACAACTGGGATAAGGCATACAAGCAGCGTGCCCATGATTCACTTGGGCTATTCTTAGCACAATACTTGTGCAATGGATTCAACCTGGCTGACGCTGGACGACTGCAATACAACAATGTCTATTTTGCCGAGGGTGGAAAGGCTTTTGAATTCCTTCGCAAGAAAACATCGGCCCGGAGTAACAGCATGTCTCAGGTGATTGTACCTATCATTCAGCCATTACAGGTTATCCTTGAAGAGATAGCCGCTAAGCCCAAGAAAGATTCCTATGTCTTTCCGCAGCTATTTCATGGCATTGAGGATGAAACCATCCGCAGAAAGCTCACCGTGCAGGAGAACTCGAACATCAAAGACCGATTGAATAGGATCTGTCAGGAAGTGCTACATTGGGATAAACTTCCCTCTGGTACATGGGCACGCCATTCCTTTGCTACTAATCTGAAGCTGGCAGGAGTGGAAGAGCAATATATTTCTGAGAGTATGGGGCATTCCATTGGAAATGACATCACGGCGGGCTACCAAGACCAATACCCATTGGAGATACGTTTTCGCAACAATGCCAAGTTGCTCAAAGTGGAGGAACCGAAGGAGAATCCCATCGATATTGATAGTCTTTCGCCCGAACAGATGAAAGATCTATTGAAGAAGATGATGGGACAATAACCTTTAGTCGCTTTTGAATGTTAATCCTATTGGTGGGTATATACTGTGGAACTATTCCTTAAAAATCACATGGTGAAACAAGATTTGGGTAATTTTGGTGCAATACTAATAATATTTTTATTATATTTGCACCAAAACTACCCGACATGACATTGCAAAAGTGGATAGAAGATAGAGCCATTCATGGATTCCCCACGTTCTCGATAGACGATGTGAGGGCGGCAGGTATATATTCTTCTGAACAGATTCTTTACAACGAACTCTCCAGACTTTGTGCAAACAATACGATAGCCAATGTGTATCAAGGCTTTTATGTCATTGTACCCACTCAATATATTTTGCGAGGATCCATTCCCGCTACTTATTATATAGACCAGTTGATGACAGGCCTTGGCAAGCCCTACTATGTTTGTATGCTTAGTGCTGCTGAGCTGCTTGGCGCCGCCCATCAACGCCCCCAGCAGTTCTCAATAATGACTACATTCCCAAAACGCAGGATTGTTTCTGCTCGTAACGTGACCATTGACTGGTTCTATAGAGATAAACTGCCAGAAGATAGTCTAATTACAAAGAACACAGAGACGGGAACCATCCAAATCTCCAGCGCCCTCTTGACGGCTGCTGACCTCGTACAATACCAACAACATGTCGGAGGATTGTCTCGCGTCGCAACGATACTTGAAGAACTATCGGAACAGATTGACATCAGAAGACAATTCGCCCCACTTGTTCCCTATGTTAAGAAGGTCGTGTGGCAGCGACTTGGTTATTTACTTGAAAATATTATAGAAGAGAAGGCTTTAGCTGACGACCTGTACGAACAACTGCGCTCGACAACAGGTTATCTGAATTATCTCCCATTAAGTACATCGGCAGCAGATAATCCGTCAAACAGGGACAGTCGATGGAAGATAAACATTAACGTACAAATAGAAACTGACGATATATGATTAACAGAACAGCTATACAACAGTGGAGCGAACATGCTCCGTGGATAGACAATGCCCAGATAGAGCAAGACCTTATTATTTGCCGTGCTTTAGTTTCCATCTTTAGCGATGAGTTCTTGGTATCGCAGCTGGCATTTCGAGGTGGTACGGCATTGCATAAGCTATATTTGTCACCCCAGCCACGATATAGCGAGGACATAGACTTGGTTCAGATCAATCCCGGACCTATCAAGTCCATCATGTATCGTCTTGGAGAAGTTTTGGACTGGCTACCAGACAGAGTTACCAAACAGAAACGGTATAACAACACGATGTTATTCCGTATAGAATCGGAAATACCGCCGACGATACAGATACGCTTAAAGGTAGAAATCAACTGCTTCGAGCATTTCAATGTTCTTGGTTTGACAAAGTTCCCATTCAGAGTGGAAAACTCATGGTTCACTGGAGAAGCCAATATTACGACCTATCATTTTGAGGAACTGTTGGGCACAAAGCTCCGTGCACTATATCAACGCAAGAAAGGCCGTGACCTCTTTGACCTTTATATTGCCCTGCAACGTAGGGAGGTAGATGTTGAAAAAGTCATGCAATGCTACAAGAAATACATGGAATTTGTGGTTGGAAAGGCTCCTTCATACAAGCAGTTTGTCAACAATATGCAGGAGAAAATGCAGGACGCTGAGTTTACTGGCGATATGCAATCGCTTTTGCGTCCAGGCATAACCTTCAATGCAAATGATGCCTACCCACTTGTCTATGAGACTTTCATAGATAAGATGGAAGGGAAAAGAGAATGAGTAGTGAATTACAATAAATCTATAGACTGTGAAGACTATGGGCAAAAAGCGACTGAGTGAGTTTAAGAAGAAATTGCGTGAAGCATATTTGCAGGACCCTCAAGGGTACGACCAATGGAAAACTTGCCTATACCAAGAGCCTGATGGGTTCTTGCAGAACTGTACACGCAATTTTGAATTGTTGAAGAGTTGTATTCCTAAGGAACTTTCGCATTGCATTGAAAAAGGAAATTTCTTGAAATTTATCTGGTACGTCATAAAATGGTTTCGTTCGAACACTTATCGACAAGAATTTCAAAATCAAATCCTTGAAAACATAAAACAAAGCATGACCTTGGGACAAGGGCAGACATTCTATATGTATCATTGGATGCTCAATGAAAATGGAGACACAGAACTCTCTCGACTGCTCAGCGAAAAGCTAAACAAACAGGTATTTGGCGAATATGCGATTCCTGTTACCCAAATCATGTTCTCTAATGTAGTCCGTGTAAGCATAGAACAGAATATCACCCCTAAGACAAACTGGAAAAAGGAACTTCCGAACTATCACGACACAGATATACGCAATGCCATCAAAGGAACTCTTGCTAGAATACCCAGCGCGAACCACGGACGGAATATTGAAAACTATGATTTGGTAGAACTCTTGATTGGCAATAAGCAAGCCTTGTTGGAACTGATTGAGGATTGGGTCTCTCATCGCAAAAGCGATACCGAATTGGGCTGTGTACTTTATGCGTTATTGAAAGCTGATTGTATATCGAAATCGTGCAAATATACCCCATTTCATCGTGCTTTGCAGGCAGAATTCCCTGATGCAAATATTGGTGAAGCAGATTGTCCAAGAGATTTGTTTGGAATTCTCCTGCGCTTTGGCTTTAAGGAAATCAATAAGCGTCAAAGAAACAAGTTAGAAGCTGCTTATAATCATTATTACAACTTGTTCAAGCAGGTCAACTCCTAGCAAATAGTTAAGAAAACACCCCGAAAGTGTCGGATTAAATTGGACTTCGATTTAATCCGACACTTTATTTTTTGCTCTCCACTCCTTTTTTCCCAATTTTGCAGCGGTCATCACGACGATGAACCGAGCATCAATGACACTCATTGTTCATCAAGTGTCGTGACGCAAAATGAAGTATTCACAATCTAAAAAGTACAATTATGGATAGTAAAAATCGTATGGCAGACCAGTTGCTTAGCAAGCCCGTCTGCATGATGGATGGAGGAGAACTTGCCACGCTCATTAAAGAGATTATTGACAACAAGCGCAGCTCATTTGACAGTCAGCCCCAGCCGCGCTATGTGTATGGTGTAGCTGGCATCGCTCAAATCTTTGGGTGTAGCATTCCAACTGCAAGTCGTATCAAACGTAGTGGTAAGATTGACGCTGCCATCACACAGGTGGGACGGAAGATTGTAGTTGATTCCGACCTTGCTCTACAACTGATCCAAGACGGCGACTTTCACGAGTAGTAAGAAAGGAGGTAAACATGGCTGAATCTCTATCCGTCAATTTTAGTGCTTTGATGGAATCGCTTACTTCGTCAGCCCCGTCCAAGGCATGTCCTACAGCCAAAGAGGACACGCCTTCGGTAGAAAATGCGATGGAGCCAGAAAAGCAGAGGGTTTTACAGGCTCCTTTGAACAAATCACCAACAGCGCCAGATGCTGCCTTCCCTGTAGATGCCTTTCCCAAGAAGATAGCAGAGATAGCCGAATCCTTTGTAGAGAACGAAGGCTTCAACATGGATTTCCTTTGTGCCAGTATGCTCACGGTGTTTGCCACAGCTATGGGCAATCTGTGGGAAGTGCGATTTTCCGCTACGTTCCATCTATCACCTATTATATATATGGTGATCATCGGTCCACCCAGTTGTGGTAAGACACCACCACTTCGACAGGTCGAGAAGCCCTTGCAGGAACTAGACATGGAATCGGATGAAGCCTATCGCAGAGCCAGGGATGAGTACGACCGCATTTCCAACATGATCACACAGGAACGGGAACAGCAACATTTGGAATTGCCTAAACCACCTCACCATCAAGAACTGCTGGTCATCAACACCACAATTGAGCAGCTCTTTGGCATCCTCTCGCACAATCCGCATGGTGTTCTGATGTTCGTCAATGAACTCAATGCACTAGTGAGCAACATGAACCGCTATGGCAAAGGTTCCGATGAAGCCTACTGGTTGGAGTTCTTCGATGGTAACCAAGTGAAGTATGAGCGCAAGAGCAATGATGAGTACATCAGCATCCTGCATCCCTATGTATCCATCATCGGTGGTACACAGCCTGGACTGTTGCCTAAGATGTTTGGAGGAGAGCGTGCTAACAGCGGCTTTACCAGTCGATTTCTCAAAGTATTTCCCAAAATTACCTCAATGCCCCGATGGAAACATGGCGACATGCCACAGGTGTATATTGACGAGTGGGATCGTATCATACGACAGGTAGCCACCATGGATCACGCGCTCGACATCAATGGTGAAATCATACCTCGCTCACTGGAGTTTTCAAAGAAGGCCAAGAATATCCTCTATGATTGGGAAGAATATATCGCTCAGAAATGGAATGAGGCAGACGACTATATGCAGGGCGTGTGCGGCAAACTCAAAACTTACGTCATTCGCTTCTGCCTGATCCTTCATGTCATGCGGATGGTATGCAGAGAAACTTCTTCTGAAGAGATAGACGAACTAAGCGTCCATGCAGCGTGTAGATTGGCTGATTATTTCCTCATGATGGACCAGCGTGTAAACAACCTTATCAGTAAGAGACCCGTGGACGAAGTACACCAACTGTTTTTTGACAAGCTGCCGAAGAGCTTCACGACTGCCGAGGCAATCTCACTTGGCCAGCTGCTCGACCTCTCAGACAGGACGGTGAAGCGTTTTCTTAAAGATGGTGTAGGTATCTATCTCGTGAAGAACAGACGGGGCATTTACACGAAGAAGGATGAGTAAAACAAGGTGGCACTAATGACACTTGGCACTTTCTTGCACGAAAAAGCGGTGATTTGACCCATCCGAAGTGCCAAAGGACAAAAGTGCCACACATAAATGAAGGAGAAGCGATATGGAACAACAACGATTTATCTTACAGAAATATAAGGGCCCGGCTACCCGACATGAGTGTCTGCAGTGTCAAGAAAGGCGCAGCTTCACCTGATACATTGATACGGAAGGGAAGATAACCTTTCCTGATAATGTGGGGCGTTGTGACCATGAGAGCCGATGTGGGTACCACTATACGCCCAAGCAGTATTTTCATGACAATCCTGAGACAAAGAAGAAACTGAAGGAAGGGAGTGATTGGACGGGAGTGCAAGACTATTATCAACCCATGATGCAGCCCAAACCTGAACAACCAGTCAATCCACCTTGCTATTTCCCTTTGGATCTCATGCACAAGTCGGAGAAATGCTATGAGCAGAACAATCTATTCCTCTATCTCGCTAAGACCTTCGGAAAGGAGAATGCCCTTGCGTTGGCAAATCGTTATCATCTGGGTACTTCCAAACATTGGAACGGTGCATGCGTATATTGGCAGGTGGATAGCAACGGGAATGTTCACGAAGGAAAGATCATGTACTATGATAAGGAAACGGGGCATCGCTCTCATGAGTTCTGTCATCATCCCACATGGTTGCATACCCTGATGAAGATAGACAAGGAACGTATCCGGCAATGTTTCATTGGTGAGCATCTTCTGGCAGAAAATCCAGATAAGCTTATCGCTATCGTGGAGAGTGAGAAGACCGCCATCATCGCCTCGTTCTATCTCCCACAATATGTATGGCTTGCCTCAGGTGGTAAGGATGGCATGTTCTCACGGGCAGATTTGAGTATCTTCCGAGGTAGACAGGTAATACTTTTCCCTGACCTGGGCATGCTTGACAACTGGCGACAAAAGGCGGCAAAGTGGATGGCGCAAGGCATTGATGTGAGTGTGTATAGCTTTCTGGAGTAGCAAGCCTCCGAGGAGGACAAGGCAAAGGGATTAGACATAGCCGACTATCTCTTGCAACAGGAGCCAAGGCAATTCCTGCTTGATCATCTCATCAAAAGGAACACGAACATCAAGACTTTGATTGACAAGCTGCATTTGGAGTTGGTAATGGATTAAGGGGATAACGGCAAGTTTATGTTTTTGCCCCACAAAAACCACTTGCCGTTCATCCCGCTGGTCTACTTTTCGGAAATGAATAACCTCTTAAAACAGTATAAGAATGAAGAACATAAAACAAGGCGGTCGCCCAAAGAGGGAGCTGGCCGAAGTATTGAAGTACAAAGTGCATGCTCGGTTAGCGGCACCAGAGTATTACCGATTGAAGAGCCTTGCCGCACAGAGTGGACTCTCGCAGAGTGACCTCATGCGCCAGCTCATCAGTCAAGGAAAAGTCGTGCCACGCTTTACCATCGAACAGGTGGATTACATCCGCAAACTCATCGGAATGGCGAACAACCTCAACCAGTTGGCACACGAGGCACACATCCACGGTACCGATCCGTTGGCTACGCATTGCGAGATAACAGCAACAGAAGTAATGAACCTTATCAAATACATCAAGAAATGATAGCCAAGATTACAAAACGAGACAATGCCAGGCGCATTGTCGATTATGACTTGAACGACGAGAAGCAAGCCAAGCTTATAGCTTCCAAGGGTATCTGTACCATCAACCATGAGACGATGGCGCAAAGTCTGAGTGTGAATCATCTGCTGCACCCGGAACTGAAGAAGTATGTTGGGCATATCTCCCTCTCTTTTGCCGTACAGGACAACGACCGCATGACCGACCAATACATGGCAGACATTGCCAAGGAGTATCTGGAGAAGATGGGCATCACGAATACTCCTTACATGGTAACCCGACACTTCGACCACAACTATTCTCATTGTCACATTGCCTTTAGTCGGATCAACGACGAGGGCGAAGTAATCTCCGAAAAGTTCGACTTCAAGCGGAGCGTGGAAGTGTGTCGTGAACTCACCCTCGCGCACGGACTCTACATGGCAAAGGGAAAGGAGCAGGTGAAAGAGGAACGGCTACGGGAGCCAGCCAAAACCAAATACCAACTGTATCATATCTTGATGCGTGAGCTGGAGTGCTGCCGACATTGGGAGCAGCTGATAGAAGCACTCAACAAGGAGGGCATAACGGTGGAGTTCAAGACCAAGGGCAATACCGATGAGGTGCAAGGTGTTATCTTCATAAAAGGCAAATACCGATTCAATGGATCGAAGATTGACCGCAGCCTAAGTTTCTCCAAGATTACTGCCCGACTGAGAGCCAACCTGTACGCTTACAATCGGCACCGATTTAATTATCAGCAGGAATCCCACCGGGCAACCATCCGACTACCAACAGGCAACGTACTCCATATCCCTAATGCGGCAATGCACGCTTCCGTCAACCACAACCCAGCCGACAACCGAAATGGTAAGCGTTGGGAGGATATGACCGATATGGAGAAGGAGGCCGTATCAAAGGGATTGAGTATCTAATGATCAGTGAATATAGTATCATATAAGTTAAACATAAAATATAAAATAATTATGGGTGAAAAATTATTATCAGAGAGTTTATTCTTCCAAGCCAATGAAGAGAATAAGCAGAGTATAGCCCAGCTTGACAAGGACGTAAAAACCTTATTAGAGCGTAGCGACTCTCTCATTAAGAAATTGGATGAACAGGGTTCGCCGAAGTCAGGTTCTGCAAAGACAGAGCCTGTCGATAAGGAAAAGCAAAAGAAGAGTGCGGAGCAATTCTTTGCTAATTTGCAAGCAGCTATTGCCGTACCAATTACGCCAATATCCAAACAGATTGCGGATTTGAAGCAGTACATAGATAATGCACAACAGCCGCGTGAGATACATCGTCGCATCTCAATCCAGTGGGTAGAGTCCAAAGGAGTTCTGACTGTAGTCTTTTTAGTTTTCTCCTTATTAGCTTCCCTGCTCTGGGGCTTTAGCCTGAAACTTCAGAGGGACGAAAATGAGAATTACTACACCATGTATCGGATTATCCGAGCAAATGGTGGTGTCTCTGCTAGGCAATTAGAGTATGTCAGAACCATGGTGTGCACTGCTGGGCATGAAGAGAAGAAAGCTGGTCTTATCAAGTTTGCTGATGACTTTGAGGAAAGGTGGAATGCAAGACAGGATAGCATTATCAATGCTCGGGAAAATGAGAAAATACAATAGCTTCATCAAAAAAGAGGCTTAAGTAACGTAGCATGGGATAATCTCAGAGAATTCTTGAATATGTCCGTAGTAAGAAACTTAGGCAACATATTTAACTAGTTTTTTAGGTGTTAAAGCGTAAAAGGTTCGCCACTGATAATGTTCTGCTTTTTGCCATTCCACACAATGGAGCCTTCTACACCTGCGGGCAGTATGATTTGCGCCCTTAAGTTTTTACCCAGCTGCTTATAACTAACGGATATGAAACCTTGCGGAACTGGCATTGTACCCGATGCCTCTTTTAATTTTCCCAGGTTAGGACTGATACACACCTTCGTGAAGCCCGGGGCAGTCGGGTGGATGCCCAGCAACATACGGTAAAACTCTATGTTGAGGTGAGCGCTCCAAGCGTGACAGTCAGAGCGAGAAGGTTCAGGAGTCTCTGCCCATGTGGTCAGTCCCAGTGCCATCTGATCTTGCCATGGTTTTAAAGTGCTCATCCACTTGTTGGCCAACCCCGTTTTATCCATAGCTTGTTGAACAAAGTAACGAAAGTAGAATGTGGCTTGGATAAGTGATGTATCGGAGAGAACTCTTTCACACACCGCATATGCTTTTTGGTCATCAAATACGCCAGCGAGGATGGCAAGCGTATTGACATGCTGAGAGTAGGAATTCTGTTCACGCGTATCGGCAAGAAGTCCACGCTCCTCATTCCAATACTTCTTACATACGGTAGCAATGATGTTATCTGCAAGTTGGTCGTAATGCATGCCCATCTCGAATAAACCAAAAGTCTTCTCCATCTCGGCCTCTTCGCGCAAGGCGAGCACGAATACCAAGTCTTGATAGGCAGATGTCCCGTCGCTGCCATAGTTGGGTTCGCCATTACTCAATCCCTTTGCCCAATCGGCAAAGAACCAGTGGGGAATGTGGCTCAGGCTCATGTCGCTGCGCAGAAACCCTTCGTAGTAGGCCAGTATGCTACGTGCGGCAGGAAGATACCTCTTGAGCCATGCGCGATCGTCATGCATGAGCCAGTAGTCGTGCAGAGAGCCGATCCAACTCAAAGAATAGGAAGAGATCATTTGTGGAGATGATGATGGATAACGGCTTTGTGTAATGCCGTCGGCAGTCATCGACATACGCCCTTGCTCGATGGCATGACGCGGCATAAGGCTGTCGTGCGTATTGTACATCGTAATCATGGCTTGTAGCCGCGTGTCACCGAAATATTGGAGCTGCTCGTAATAGGGGCAGTCCATATACGTCTCGTTAGCACAGAGCCGTGCTGTGCGCCACCCGATCTCTTCCATGCGCCGCAGTTCACTTCCCGCTTGTAGCTTACTTTCCTTTTTAAGCGGATAAGCGGTAAATAGTGCTCCGAGTGAGTCTATCATCAGAGGCTCATCGGCTGTCTCTACAGTGAGCTTCAGGTATCGCCACGTGCGCCACCAGAGAGTCACCATTTGTCTTTGATTGCCTCCATCGGCGATAAAGACATCTTTGTTGCCGAGCATCACCTTTCCTCGCAGGTCGTTACGGTCATGCTTTGTGGCATGCCAGATATCAGGCATATCATGGTCAAATAAAGCTTCAGCATAGCACGCTTCTATTCGTGCACCTTTGCCGCCTGAAGTTTGCAAACTTAGGTAAGCTGTAATTAAAGAGTCACGGTCAATCAATATTTCCTTCTTCGAATGTGCCCCGACGATAAACGGCATTTTGATTTTCCCTACAGAAATTGGGCTTAATTCCATCTGTGGAATGGAACGTGGTACCAGGCATCTGCCCCCACGATCCCGTGTCCCCTTGTCGAAGGCATGGCCTATTTGCCGAGCCTGTAGCCATTTGTAGTTTTTGTCCTCGTTACCTGTCTGCCATCCCCAAGGATATTTCTCCATGTTAAGTTGTTCCCCACTTGATGCCGCAAAATAGCCTGGAACCATAAACTTATCGAAGGTGGAATAAGCTTTGTCGGGCAATACCTGCCAGTGTCCGTCTGTATTAAAATCACTATTGCTATCCACGGCACAAAGAAGGAATGCCACTTCGTGGGTACCCATTTGTGCCACAGGCCCTTTATCACCATAGTTCCATACAATGGCCGCTAGCACGTTATCACCAGATTTGAGATAAGGGGCGATGTCGACGGTTTCAAAGTTCCAATTGGACAAATCACTGCGAGCTGGCCCCCAGGATACAAGAACTCCATTGACATAAAATTTGTAACGGTTGTCAGCAGATACATACACGGGACAATTTTTCGGCACAGTTGACAACTTTAACGCTTTACGAAAATAGGCCGCATGAAGACTTTCTGTCTGTTCGTCATAAGAACCTATCCAGTAGGCCGGCCACACCCCAGCCTGCATGGAGGTGTGTCGTAATGCACGATGCACCTCCTTTTTTGTTCATCGCTATACAAATCGGTTCATTATCTTTAAGCTGCGATATTTTGAAGATTTCTTTGATTTATGTGTTTCCAGCACTTAAATAAAGCGGCAGTAAGCTCATAAAACAGCCTACTTAGCCAATCCATGCCTTCTTTTGTCATTTTTGCACACATCTTTTTTATATTGAAGGCAATGGCCAGGAAGGAAAAGTCCATGAAGACCTTGTCCTTTCCAAAATGTCTGAAACGTTTGTAGTTCATATTGTTTTTTATTTGTCCGAACACGGCTTCCGGTTCTATACATCTCTGTCCTCTGTGTTTCAGCCCTTCCTTGGAGCAGAGCAGCTCTTTGGCTTTTTGCCTGTATCTTCTGAGTCTGTGGTTCAGTTCTATCGTCCTGTTTCCTTTTGCTTTAAAACAACGGCATCTTAGCGGACAGCCTTCACATCTGACGGCTCTGTACCTGGCATTTTCGCTGACATATCCGGATGCGGTTTTCACATGTCTGGTACCTATTCTCCGCATCCTTTGTCCCATGGGGCAGATACAAAAGTCATGTTCTTCATTGTAGTAGAAGTTTTCTGCCTTGAACGGATCAGGTTTGAATCTCGGCCGCTGCTCCATGTGGAAGTAGTTGTACTTGACGTAGGCTTCCATGCCGTTTTCTGACATGAAGCGATAATTCTCCTCAGAACCATAACCGGAATCGGCAACCACCGTATGGGCCATCCTGTCATACCTGTTTGAAAAGGATTGCAGGAAAGGTATCATGGTCAGTGTATCGGTAGGGTTCGAGAAGAGTGCAAAATCGGTAATGAACTGGTTCTCAGTGCCGATCTGGAGGTTGTAACCGGGTTTCGTCTGGCCGTTACGCATGGCATCCTCCTTCATTCTCATAAAAGTAGCGTCATTGTCCGTTTTGGAATAGGAGTTCCTCTCCTGCAGCGTGTCCAGATGGTTGTCGTATTCCTGCAGCTTGTCCCTGTACTCTTCCAACTCCTTCAGCTGTTTGCGTTTCTTTTTCAACGCAGTCTTTTCCTCTTTCGTGGAGGGTTCAGGAACCTGTTCAAGTGCTTGACGCAATTCTCCCGCCATTTCAGTCAGCATGGCCGGAGTGAATTCTATCTCCTCATTGCTTTCCGATGAGTTCTCCTGAGCGATGACATCGTCTATCTGCCCCAACAGGACATGTAGCTTCTTCATCAGACGTTCACGGTTCCGCTCAACCGTTTTTCGCCAAACGAAGGTGTACTTGTTGGATTTGGATTCAATCTTTGTCCCGTCAATGTATTCCACATTCAAACTGATGAAGCCTTTGGCAGAGAGAAGGAGTACGGTTTGGGTAAACACCTCGTTGATTTCCTTCTTCACCCGGTTGCGGAAACGGTTGATGGTAATGAAATCCGGTTTCTCATATCCGGCCAGCCAGATATAATGGATGTCACGGTGAAGGAGCTTTTCGATTTTCCGGCAGGAGTAGATGTTGTTCATATAGGCATACAGAATGACTTTGAGCATCATCCTGGGATGGTAAGGGCTGCGGCCGCATTCCTTATACAACTTTCGGAAACTTTCAAGATTCAGGCTCTCAACCAAAGCGTCAACCATGCGCACCGGATCATTCTCTGCAATATCCTCGTCAATTCTTTGAGGAAAAAGCACTGTTTGGTTGGGATTGTAAGGACGAAAATGTATCTTTGTCATAGTATAAAATATTATGCTTAAAGATACAAAATCTTTAGATAATAACAAAGCCCCAGCTTGTGAAAGTCGGGGCTTTGTGCATAAAAAAGGAAGGTGTGCATTTTGACACACCTCCATGGTGAGGATCCTGACGATTGTGTGTTGATGATGGGATAACATAAGCTTATTCTTTCTTACTATAATTGTAGCCCTGTAAGGCTCGGAGCATGATACTTTGATTACCAATCTTGATACGATAGAGTCCTTTCTCGATGACCCACTCTCCATTACGATTAACATAAGCCAAATCACGTGCGCTAAGCATAAGGCTCGTGTGTTTTGTCTCACCCGGGGTTAGGTCTATTTTCAAGAAAGCACGCAGTCGGCGATTGTCTGGAATGACATCGCTCTGAATGAGGTCGGAACTATAGAGCATTACGATATCCTTGCCTTGACGACTGCCTGTATTGGTTACATCAACAGTAAAGGTCATCTTGTCGTCGGGGCTGAATTCTAAAGTGTCATTTGGCAAAGCAGTCTTACTACTCAAGATGGCATGCAGGTTGTTGTAGGTAAATGACGTATAGCTCAAACCTGAACCAAACCACCATTCGGCATTGGTGTCGGCATTATAATTATAAATACCAGGAGTAATATCTCGGTCCTCGCACACCTTATAGTCGTATGTCGTGAAAGAATTAGCAAAAGATGGATAGGTGAAAGGCAAACGACCGGAAAAGTTATCTTCGCCACTGAGCAGACGGGCCAATGCCTCACCTCCGTAGTTGCCAGGTAGCATAATATCGACGATAGCCTTTACTTTCGGAACAAGTTGATGAATCAGGCGTGGTCGTCCTTCGTTGAGAATGAGTACAACGGGTTTGCCAGTTGCTGTAAGTTCTTCTACGAGTCGGCGCTGATTGACCGAGATGTTTGCATCGAGAATATTCCCAGATGTCTCTGCATAGGAGTTTTCTCCAATACATGCAACGATGACATCTGCATTGCGAGCGGCTTCAACAGTTTTTTCCATGTCTGTAGTACGTTCTTCTTGCCAATTACCTTTATTGTTATAGCTGACGCCCTCTGATAGTGTTACATTTTCTTGACCAAACTTTTCGAGAAGTGCCTGATAAATAGTTTTATAGTTGGTTGTGAACTTTTCCGTATTGCTTCCTTGCCAAGTGTAACTCCAACCACCGTTGAGACCACGCATGGTGTTGGCATTAGGCCCACATACGAGCAGCCGTTGACCACGATGAAGTGGAAGCAAAGCATTCCCTTGGATGGAGTCGTTCTTCAACAGAACCATTGACTCCAATGCTGTTTGCCGTGCAGCATCAGCGAAATTAGTACTGCCGTATAGCGGATAATCGTTCAGAGTTTCCTTGTTCTTGTTGAAGAGTCCTAAACGGTACTTCAAACGGAGCACACGTGATACAGCATCATCTATTCGAGTCTGACTTACTTCATGTTCTTTCACGAGTTCTTTCAATAAAGAGAAATAAGTGGTATCTGTCGTAACCATGAGCATGTCGCACCCTGCATTGACAGCCATCTTAATGGCTTCTTTCTTCGAACGTGCCATGTGGTCACTTGTCCACAGGCCGTCGGTATCGCCCCAGTCGGTGATGACCATGCCGTCCCAGTCGAGGTCGCGCTTGAGCCAGTTGGTAATCAGGTCGTAGTTGGCACAGCCCTTCATGCCGTTGAGCACGGCCGAATTGGTCATCACCCCGAGTGCGCCCCGCATGATGAGCTGGCGGAAGGGCTCATAGAATTTCTCTCTCAGGTCCTGGTCGGTGACGATGGCCGGTGTGCGGTCTATGCCGTTGACCGGGATACCGTAGGCCATGTAGTGCTTCAGCGTGGTACCCACATGGAAAGCATCTATATGGTTGGGATTGTTATTTTGCAATCCATCGAGATATGCTTGCCCCATCACGGTAGCGAGCAGGGGATCCTCGCCCATGCCCTCGTAACAGCGGGGCCAGCTCGGTTTGCGACCGAGGTCAAGGTTCGGACAGAAGATCCATGGCACGTTGCAGGCTCGCGTCTCGTAGGCACAGACCTCGCCCATGCGCTTGGCGAGCTGCGGGTTGAAAGTGGCCGCCATGCCGATGTGCTGCGGAAAGAGCGTTCCTCCTGCCGAATAAGTGCTGCCGTGCACCTGGTCGAGCCCATACAGCACGGGTATGTCGGTGTGTCGTGCGTTGGCTCGCTGTATGCTGCCCATTGCCTTGCGCCACACCTCGGGCGTGGTGGCCTCACCGCCCAGCATATTGAGGATGGAGCCTATGTGATACTTGCCGAAGAGCGTCTTCATCTTGTTCTCGTCGAGACGAAAGCCCTCTATCTTGTCAATATCCTGCGAAAGCATGTAAAGCGTGTAGCTGCCGTCGGGCATGCGTATCTTGCCCTTGGTGTCGTAGATGTCGTCTACGCTGTATTTCGCCTGTAGCTTGTACTTCGCGATGAGTTTCGCCAGCTCTCCCTTTGCCAGCTTGGCGAGGGCCTCGGGCTGATGGGCCGGGTCGGCGAAGGTAATCTGGTCTACCGAGAACTGGAGCATCTGCCCAATCTTCTCGTCGAGTGACATTCTGCCCAATCGGTCGGCAATCTTCGTCTCCATCGCCTCGTCGCGCGGGATAGCAGGCCGCTGTGCCAATAGTTGCAACGAGGATAGTAAAAGGATTTGCAGGCAGATGAGCAAATTCGTGATATTTCTGTTCATAGGGTGCGTCATTTATTCTTCAGTTGATTCAGTTTAGCTTCCATGTCCGCAAACATGAGACGGGTGTCAAGGTGCTCATATACACGAATAGGGCGTCCGGCCTGACTCTCGCCGTAACTCCCGTCGCTCTTGATGATGGGACAGGGTAAAAGGCGATATTGAGAGGAAGACGGATCTGCATTGAAGCCACATTGCAAGGCACTGAGGAGCACCAAAGGACTGTCGCCCAGAATGTAAACTTCGCCCATTGGCTGCACTGCCTGTTCCATTTGTCCCAGAAAATGGTTGACCTCATGCAAGAGATACTCACCAATGGGTCCGCAAGACCTCAGTTTAGTTTCCATCTCGCCTATACTATAGAGGCACTGGCGGTAGGCATTGCGCGGTACTTGCCAAATTCGGATACGACTTTCGTTGAACACCACCTGTGCGGCCGGAATGGAAAGACCGAGGTTGTATTCCACTTTTGATGCGCCAGGAGGAAGGTTGGTGCTCACAGTGTCATACTCCTGGCCGCCAATCCACACGAGCACAACACGGTCATCGATGGAGGGGTCGATAAGATGCGCCGAGGCAATGTCGGACAGACTGCCACCACACAACACATAGAGCGGATGTTCTGCTGTACATTCGCGTGCCAGCTCGACAATGGCTTTTGCTCCGTCAGAAACGACAGGCTTGCAGGTTGTAGAAAGATTATGGTCAGCACCCTGGACCACTTTTGCCTTTCCCTTCATCCCCAAAAGCTCAAGAACTTTCCTTGCCTTGTTACATGACTGCATAGCCTGTCCAGGTTGTGCTCCGTTCTCGCAGCTTCCAACAATGGCACATATATCACACGTGGAGCACAATAGTTGATGGGCAAGTTGGAACAAGCCATCCGGATCACCACAGAAATCGTTGTCGATGACAACTTTAAATCTCTGTGATGACTTATGGATGGCTGTCTGCGCCAAGCATTCCCCGGATACAAAGAAGTACAAGAGCAATGGAATGAGCGCGAGAAAGGATAGTTTCTTTTTCATCTATTCTGTGCTTTGTCTCAGTGCATCGAGAGAAGCCTTGTTCCATTTGCAGGTTTCCAGGTCGTACAGGCCGAAGACTCCGCGGTAGCTCCAGATATGATGGCTGAAGCCACGGGCCATAAACTGCTGACTGATGGCGCCGAGGTACCGGCTGCAGCTCTCCTGGTCGGCATTGTGGCATACGCCATACTCGCCTATGTTAACCGGGCGACCCGTCTGCTGGCTCCACCGCTGGCAGAAGTCGAGGTCGCGCACGATCATGGCTTTCTCTGCCTCGGTGCCGGTCCATGGCACCTGCTTGCCCGTCATCGCGCTGGGCACGTATTTCAGGTTCTGGTGAGTGAAGGTGTGGGGCAGGTAGTAGTGACCCTGTACGATGATGTTCCACTCGCCCTGCGGGAACGTGAGCTCGCCGAGCGTCCATGTCTGCCCGAGATTTGGCGTGCCGACGATGATTGTGCGGTCGGGGTTCGTCTGGCGGATAATGCGTATCAGCTCCGCATGCAGTTTGTTCAGTCCGTCGGCCCCGATACGCATGTTAGGCTCGTTGAGCAGGTCAAAGTAGAGCAGGTCGTTCGAGTAGCCTTTGTAGTGGTTGGCTATCTGGCTCCAAAGCGACTTGATACGTTCGATGTTCTCGTCCCACGACAGGTCTGGGTCGTCCTCGCTCATGTTGATGTAAGGATAGTAGTGCTGGTCGATGGAGACGGCAAGTCCGTTCTTGAAGCACTGCTCAAGGGTCCAGTCCATCTTCTTGAAAAAGTCGGCGTCGATGGTATAAGGTGCTTTCTTGGCACAGTGGGCCACCCACTTGACGGGTATGCGCACGCTCTGGAATCCCGCGTCGGCAATGGCCTTGAAGTCGGTCTCGGTCATTGGCGCATCGTTGCCGTCATCGGGGTTGGCATCGACATATCCGTTGAGATTGATCCCGCGGCCCAGGCGCTCGTTGCGCTCAAAGGCTATCCTGGCACTGGCGGGGGCCTTGACCTTACGGTCGAGCACCGAGGTGGCCTTGTTGGCGTCGCGATACAGGTTGAGCATCATGTTGCCGGGAACGTTTGCGGCGTCCTCGTATTTCTTGGGGCGTGGGGCATACTGTTCCGGGCCGAATACCACGGCTACCTTCATGTGGTTTTTACCATCGCAGACGGCTATTCCGCGGTTTTCCATACCGGGCATTGTGAGGTCGAAGTCGTAATGGTCAGTCTGCCTCGTTGCGACGTAGGGCAGCACCATGTTGACCTGCGAGTTGGCCTCGCTCGACAGGGAGATGGTCTTGTCAGGGTTAAAGGTCATCTCCGTGCGGCAGCCGTACTGGGTAGCATACCACTTGCCACTGAAGGGCGTAACTGTTTTGGACGAGCAAGCGTACAGCATGGCTAAGCCCGCACTATATAATAGATGGATAGTTTTCATTGTGAATATTTTCGGTAGGTATTCGATAAGCTTGAGCCACAGAGACGGGCAAAGACATACAGGCAAGACGTCGCCGTGTCTTTGTGGCTCACGATTATAGGTTTATTTCTGTGCCTTGAAGCACCAGAACACGCAGGGCGCATAAGCGGCAGGGGTAGCGTCTTTCTCGCTCATGGCCGCCAGGACCAGATGGTCGGCATCGCACTTCACAATGTAGAACTCCTTGGGCAGATACGAAGGCTGATAGGTGCTCATGCTGATGCTGGTACCAAAGAGTATGGGGTTGTCTACCTTGAGCTTGCCCACTGACCAGTTGGGCACCTTGTCGTCGAAGTCGTAGCTGAAGGTACCCGTGCGCCGGGTAGGATTGACAGAGAAGTTGCCCTCCACGTCGAGCGTCCAGCTACCCGTAGGCTCGCCAGTCATGCCGAAGTAGCCCGCATACAGGCCCATCGTGCTGGCATCGTAGACAAACCACTCCGGCCCCATGCTGGCCGCATAGCCTCCAAAGCCGAAGAAGTTTTTGTCTTCCCAGGTCCAGGTCTTCTTGCCGTCCTTGCCCACGAGGTTCGTCACGATCTCGGGCAGGTTGAAAGGCTTCACCTTCACATTGCCCATCTCGCGCGTAACCTGCTTGCCGTTGGCCAAGGTAAACGTGGCCTTGAGCATAAAGGTGCCGGGCTTGGTCATCTTGAGTTGGGCAATGTTCTTGTCGGCCTCTACGCCCGCCATCTCCCAATGGGTCAGCACGGGATTGGCATTGGTCACGGTCACTATGCCCTCGTCTACGCTCACGCTGATTTTTGAGAGGTCAAGTGTGGTGCCGAAGTAGGTGGGGGCACCGCTCTGACCGATACACAGACGGCTGGCGATATCGGCGGGTATAGTCGATATGGTGTCGACGTGTACCGTGAGCTCCTTGTCGGAAAACGACTGCGCACCGTCGTTCATGCCGTGGAACTTGACCACGTGGTCTCCGGTATAGCTTACGGTGGTCTCGGCATAGGCCTTAGTGTAGCTCTTGTCAGCTACCGTCCACTGCGAGAGCAGCGGCGAGTGGTTTTCCATCACGATAACGTTTCCGTATTTGCCGTCGACCTGCTTCACGGTGGCAGTCACTTGCAGCTCTTCGGCACTGATTTGGCTGTTGTTGAGTTCATACTCCTCGGTGAGCGGGTTGCAGGCTGCGAACAGGCCCAGCGAGGCGATGGCCATAAAGATATATCTTAGTTTCATAGTTGTATGTGTTTAGTGGGGTTATTTGTCAAAGTCCCATACGGTGAGATAAGCATCGGAGCTATCCCAGCCGGCGTTTTGCTTCAGGGTACCGTTGGAGAGCTGGATTTGCTTGAGCGGCAAGGGGAAGAAGCCGCCAGTAGCCTTATAACGCTCGGCATACTTGCCGTCGCGCATTACAGTCTGTACGCCCAGATTCTGCATGGGGCTGTTGTTTTGGGCGGTGAGGGCCGTCTCGGCGATATGCCAGCGGCGCAGATCCTGATAGCGCTGCCCCTCGAAGGCCAGTTCGTGGCGGCGCTCCTGTTGCAGTGCCTCAAGCGAGTAGCCTATGGCAGGCAGCCCCGCGCGGGCACGCACCTCGTTCATGTATTTAGCCTCACCGGTAAGCTCGCTCTGCATGAGCAGCACGTCGGCGAAACGGATGACGTAAAGGTCCTCGAACATGGCAGCCCAGCGAGGCTGTATGTAAGCGTCGGTCATGCCGGTGTACTGCGGGTCAACAGTCCAGAACAGACTGTTGGACCACGATCCGCTTTTTGCATAAGCCTGCTTCGAGAGTACGGGCTGGAGCTTCTTGTTCCACAGACCGGTCTCCTCCCACTGTCCGCGTACCTCGCCGCTCTCCATATTACTCATATCAAACTCGTCTTTGGCAACGATGACAGACGCCCTGCGACGAACGTCGGTCGTGTCGGTCCACGATTTCCAAAGGGCGGGGGTTACGGTACCCTCGGAGTTGGTGTTGCCGAAGGGGAAGCTGGCCCCGTTGTCGCTCTTGCTCTTGATACCAAAGAAGGCGAGGTAGAGGTTGGCGTAGCCTCCCTGGTTCTCGTAAGTATAGCCGGCATAGTTGCCAAATTTCACGGCAAACACCTCCTCGGGGTTTCCGTTGCCGGCCCAGAGCAGCGGCTGCCCGTCGCGCCCCTTCTGTCCGGCGGTATACTTGTAGTCGTCTACGGTATACTTGTTGGTATAAGCCCAGAGGTTACGGAAATCGCCCACGAGCTTGTGGCCCGAGTTGTTGATACAGTCGTTGAGCCAGCCGGAGACCTCCTGCTTGGTCACCGTACCGCCCTCGGTCAGAGGCATGCTCTCCTTTTGGTAGAAGCCGGTGTAGAAGAGGAAGCAGCGAGCCATGAGGGCCTCGGCGGCCCACTTGGTGGCGTGGCCCGAGGCCACATACTCGTTGTACTTCTTGTCGGACATCAGGCCGATGGCGGTCTTTAGGTCAGAGGCGATTTGTGCCCATGTCTCGTCATCGGTAGCACGAGGCACGTTGGTCTCTTGCGTGGTGCTGGTGATGAGCGGCACGCCGCCGAAGAGCTCGGCGAGCTCATAATACTGGTAGGCGCGCATGAAAAGGGCTTCACCCTTTTGCTGGTCAAACATGGCCTTGTCGGTTAGGTTGCCCGTCTGCTCCATGTGGTCCAGACCCTCAAGACACATGTTGGCGGCATTGATGCCCTTATAGTGGATATCCCAAAGGAAGTCGAAGTCGGTGTCGCCGCTGACCATCAGGTGGTCGGCCGCGCCATTGCTTGTCCCGGCAAACATGTCGTCACTGGCGAAAAGATTGGTCAGCAGGTAAGACGACTCGGGGTGTGCGGCCTGATGGTTAAGGTTGGCATACATAGAGGTCACGAGCATGTTAACATCGTCCATCGACGAGGGAAAGTTCTGCGTGTTCGACTGTGTGTAACTCTTGGTGTCGAGCAGGTCGTTGCACGAGTAGAGTGTCAGGACGGCTAGGGAGGTGACACCGATATGCATAAATATATTCTTGATTTTCATTGTAGTTTCAGTTTTACGCTTCTTACTTTTTTGTTTCTAACTCTTTTACCTTTTTACTTTTTTCAGAAGGTGATGTTCGCTCCAATCATCCATGTGCGCGCGGCCGGATACGACCCCAGGTCGATCCCCGTCACCCAAGAGGTGGCGTTGTCTCCATAGCGGTCTGTACCGCCAAAGCCTACCTCGGGGTCCATACCTTTGTAACCGGTGATGGTGAAGAGATTTTGCACCGTTACGTAGATGCGCATGCGTTGCAGCGGACTGCTCTTCCATATACGCTTCAGGTCGTAGCCGAGGGTGATGTTCTGCATACGCAGGTAGTCGGCGTTCTCTATGTCAATGTCGCTGATATGGTCAGAGAGTGCGGCCTTGGTCACGAGGCGCGGGTAGCGGTTAGACGTGCCCTCGCCGTGCCAGCGGTTAAACGCATAGATGGTGTTGGCACGCGTGCCGAAGAGCACCTGCTGTCCCAGAGCCCCAGCCGCGGTGGCCGAGAAGTCGAAGCCGCGCCATGCCAGGTTGAGCGAGAAGCCAATGTTCCAGTCGGGGTGCGGGTTGCCAATCATGGTCTTGTCGTTCTCGTTGATTACGCCGTCGTGGTTGAGGTCTTGATAAATCAGGTCGCCAGGCTGTGGGGAGGCCTGGGCCACGCCGTTGCCTGCGGCTATCCAGTCGGTAATCTGCTGCTGGTTCTGGAACACGCCAGCCGTCTTGAAGCCCCAGAAATAGCCTATGGGGTAGCCTACCTGCGCACGATAGAACTCGGGGGTGTCGGTACTGATAGCACCTGTGTTGCCATGAATGATACCCTCGGTATTGGCAATGCGGGTCACCTTGTTCTTGTTGTAAGCGGCATTGAAGCTGACACCATATTGCAGGTCGCCCACATGGTCGTTCCATGCAAGAGCTACCTCAAGTCCCTTGTTCTCTACGTCGCCGCCATTGATGCTGTCTCTTATACACATCTCCGAGCCCACGAGACCAGAGAGGAT
>ENA-OXTJ01000046-OXTJ01000046.1-human-gut-metagenome-genome-assembly--contig:-NODE-46-length-39869-cov-11.871076_pt1 | contig 39869 bp, 33 predicted proteins | sample MGYA00249342_ERZ652646 | MGnify/ENA primary metagenome ERZ652646 (study PRJEB26925, sample SAMN05826522) | human gut metagenome | biome: ENVO:2100002; feature: ENVO:00000062; material: ENVO:00002003...
GAGATGGCCATCGAGCAGAACTTCGGGCCGCACATCGAGCAGAAGTGCGCCATCTTGGCCGGCTCGGCGGGCAGCGTGTCGTCGTGGAAGGCGATGGCGGTATCCGGATCGTAGCTCAGATTGAACTGGTCGAGCCAGCGGAACTCGAAGCGGGCCTTCGAGATCGCGTTGTCGCGGTCCATTGCGTGCGGGTGGTGCTTGGCGATGTCGGCGGCGTGGCAGGCGACCTTGTAGGCGATCACGCCCTGCTTGACGTCATCCTTGTTCGGCAGGCCCAGGTGCTCCTTGGGCGTCACGTAGCACAGCATGGCGGTGCCGTAACGGCCGATTTCGGTGGCGCCGATGGCGGAGGTGATGTGGTCGTAGCCCGGCGCGGTGTCGGTCGTCAGCGGTCCCAGCGTGTAGAACGGGGCGCCGTGGCACACGGCCTTCTCCAGCTCGATGTTCATGCGCACCGTGTCGAAGGGCACGTGGCCCGGTCCCTCGATCATGACCTGCACGTCCTTGGCCCACGCGCGCTCGGTGAGCTCGCCCAGGGTCATCAGCTCGCTCAGCTGGGCCGCGTCGTTCGCGTCGGCCAGCGAGCCGGGGCGCAGACCATCGCCGAGCGAGAACGCCACGTCGTACTTGGCGAAGATGTCGCACAGTTCGTCGAAGTGCGTGTACAGGAAGCTCTCCTGATGGTGACGTAGGCACCAGTCGGCCATGATGGAACCACCACGGGAGACGATGCCGGTGACGCGGTTGGCGGTCAGCGGCACGTAGCGCAGCAGCACGCCGGCGTGGATGGTCATGTAGTCCACGCCCTGCTCGCACTGCTCGATCACGGTGTCGCGGAACAGCTCCCAAGACAGCTTGGAAGCGTCATCCTCGACCTTTTCGAGCGCCTGGTACATCGGCACGGTGCCGATCGGCACGGGGGAGTTGCGCAGGATCCACTCGCGGGTGGTGTGGATGTCGTTGCCGGTCGACAGATCCATCACGGTGTCGGCGCCCCACTTGGTGGCCCAGGTGAGCTTCTCCACTTCTTCATCGATGGAGGAGGTGACGGCCGAATTGCCCATGTTGGCGTTGAGCTTGGTGAGGAAGGCGGATCCGATGATCATCGGCTCGGCTTCGGGGTGGTTGATGTTGCAGGGCATCACGGCGCGGCCGGCGGCCAGCTCGGAGCGCACGAGCTCCACGTCGCAGTTCTCGCGGGTGGCGACGTACTGCATCTCCGGGGTGATGATGCCGTGACGGGCGTACCACATCTGGGTCACCGGGTGGTCCTTGGCGCGCATCGGCTGGTGCGTGCGTCCACGCCATTCCTTGGTGGCGCGGCCGCGCTTGATGGCGCGCTTGCCGTCGTCCTGCAGGTTGCGGCGGCGGCCCTCGTAGTCCTCGATGTCGCCGCGGTCGCGGATCCAGTCGAGGCGCAGGGGCTTCAGGCCCTCCTTCGGGTCGCACTTGGGGCCTTCGGTGTTGTAGTCGTGGAACGGGGCGTTCGGGCCCACTCCGGGGGTGTCGGAGAGCTTGATCTCGGTGTAGGGTACCTCAAGGTCGTAGGAGCCGTACTCGTAGGAGAACGGCACAGACTTGGTCTTGCGGATGTGCGCCTTGTCGCGCTGCTTGGACCCACGGGCGGCGATGTCGACGCGCTGCTGCTTGGCGAGCTTCTGCGCGTCCTTGGCGTCCTTGGCGTTGGTGAACTTCTTTTCGGTGGCCTCGGCCCCGGCGGCGGCGCTGCCTTCCTGCGCGGCCTGCGTGTCGGTGGCGGGGGTGTGGGTCACGATGCGCGGGGCGTATCCGTGGCGCTCGTCTGCGCGCACGGCCTTCCAGCCGGAGACCATCTCGCGGGTGGCGGCCTCGGGGTCTTCGGCGCCTGCGATGGCGGAGACCGCGAACCAGCCGGCGGCCTTCGTGCCGGCCAGCATGGCCATGTCAGCTGCGGTCACGCCGCCGCCGACGACGACCGGGAACTCGCTGGCGGAGCAGATCGTGTTGATCTGCGCGGCATCCAGGGTCTTGCCGGAGCCGTCGTTGCCACCCACCGAGGCTTCCGGCTTGGTGGAGGAGACGTGCAGAGGTCCGGCGCCGATGTAGTCGATGCAGCCGTCGGGCAGCTCATTGATGAGTCGGACCAGGGACTCGGTCTCAGCCGACAGTCCCACGATCGCTTCGTCGCCCAGCAGGGCGCGGGCCTCGCGCGGCTCCATATCGCTCTGGCCGATGTGCACGCCGTCGACCTTGATGCCCTTGCGGCGGGCCTGCCACACCACGTCGGCGCGGTCGTCGATCACGAAGGCCACGGAGTCGGACTTCTCGTTGTCCTCGATGATCTGCGCGATGTCGCGGGCCATCTCGGTCAGCTCGGAGGCGTCGGCGCCCTTGGCTCGCAATTGAATGAAGGTGGCGCCGCCATGCAAGGCCTGATCGATCACCTCGGTCAGCGGCCGGTCCTTGCAGTCCTGGGGGCCGACCACGAAGTACGCGCTCAGGTCGAACGAATCGCGCATGGACGCGAATGGGTATTCATTGCTCATCTGTTGTTCCTTTAATTGTGTTATTGGAAGAATATGATGCCTATTGGAAGAAAATGATGCCGGCGCCACTCATCGGGAGCACCGGGAGGGGCGGCTATAGCATGTCGATCGCGCGGTCTGCCACCTCCTCGGCGGTAACGTTCCACAGCGCGTCCAGCAGCGCCACCTGGAACGAACCGGGGCCGTTGCTTCGTTTCTCGGCTATCTCGCCGGCCGTGTTGTACAGCGATGTGGCGGCGAGCGCGGCGATCAGCGGCTGCGCGACGGCGAGATACACGGCGGTGACGCCGCCGAGCGAGCATCCGGCGCCGGTGATTTTCGTCATCATGGCGCTGCCACCCGCCAGCCGGTACACGTGTTCGCCGTCGGTCACCATGTCCGTCGCACCGGAGACGGCCACCGCCGCCGTGCCGTTGGCGCCGTGCCTCGCCATGAACCGTGCGAGCCGCTGCGCCGGTGCGATGGCGGATTCCACGTCGTCGACGGATTCCACGCCGGCGGGCTTGGATGCGGTAGCGGTCGCGGATTCCTCGTTCAGCCCCCACATGGCGTCGAGCGCGATGATCTCCGAGGCGTTGGCTCGGATCACGGTCGGCGGATAGCGCTTGAATGACTGCAATATGGCGGTTCTGGTCTCTCCAATGCCGGCGGCGACGGGGTCGAGCACCCAGGGATGGCCGGTGTTGTGGAACGCCCTCGCCACTTGCGGCAGCGCGTCCTTGTAGAACGGCAGCAGGGTGCCGACGTTGATGTAGTCGGCGCCGCTGATCGTGGCGGTGTCGATGATGTCGTCCGGCAGGAAGCTCATGGCCGCCGCGCCGCCGGCGGCGAGCTGCGCGTTGGCGACAAGGTTGATGGTGACGAAATTGGTGAAGGACTGCGCCAGCGGCGTAGTCTCGCGTACCGTGCGCACCGCGTCCGCTATCTGCTCGCGCAGTGATGGCTGTGTTTGCGGCGATATCCGCGTGTTCGGCGATTCCTCGCTCATAATCATTGCTCCCTACGATGGTCTTGACCAACAGGTTCAAAGGGTCAGGCGTGTGGCCTTTCTCAACTCGCGTACTGCTGCGGGTTCCCCTGCATTGTGCCCTTCAACGCTATGGCCCAATATGGACATTGTGTCTTGCGTTTCTTGAAGGTACGTGGTAGTGGCGCCCTTTCGTTGCCGGCATGCGTTGCGTTGCGATTTTTCCGGCCCTGTATGGGGGATACAGGATTGGCGATGGCGACACGCCGTTTTTGTTAATGGCATTTACATGAAATACAGGTAATGAGATATCATTCTCATGATCACCGTGTGGATATCGCATTGGTGCGTATACACTAACAGCAACAGAGCGGCGCGGCAGGCGCTCGTGGATTCAATGAAGAAGGAACGTTTATGGCAGTTCGCAGACTTGGTGGCCGCATCGTGGCTTTCGCCGCCACAGTGGCCTTGTCAATACCGTTAGGGTTGTTAACAAATTCAGCGTGGGCGGTCGAGGACGCCACCCGATCCGACTCCACCACGCAGATGAGCTCCACGCCGGAGGTGGTCTACTCCAGCGCCGTGGATTCCAAGCAGAATCGCACCTCGGATTTCGACGCCAACTGGAAGTTCATGCTGTCCGATTCCGTGCAGGCGCAGGACCCGACGTTCGACGATTCGGCCTGGCAGCAGGTCGACCTGCCGCATGACTACAGCATCACGCAGAAGTACTCGCAGAGTAATGAGGCCGAAAGCGCGTACCTCCCCGGCGGCACCGGCTGGTACCGCAAGTCCTTCACCATCGACCGGGACCTCGCCGGCAAGCGCATCGCCATCAACTTCGACGGCGTGTACATGAACGCCACCGTCTGGTTCAACGGCGTCAAGCTCGGCACCCATCCGTACGGCTACTCGCCGTTCTCCTTCGACCTGACCGGCAACGCCAAGTTCGGCGGGGAGAACACCATCGTCGTCAAGGTCGAGAACAGGCTGCCGTCCAGCCGCTGGTACTCCGGCTCCGGCATCTACCGCGACGTCACCCTCACCGTCACCGACGGCGTGCACGTCGGCAATAACGGCGTGGCCATCAAGACCCCGAGCCTCGCCACCCAAAACGGCGGCAACGTGACGATGAACCTCACCACCAAGGTCGCCAACGACACCGAGGCCGCGGCGAACATCACCCTCAAGCAGACCGTGTTCCCCAAGGGAGGCAAGACCGACGCCGCCATCGGCACCGTCACCACCGCATCCAAGTCCATCGCGGCCGGTGCCAGCGCGGACGTGACCTCCACGATCACCGCCGCCTCGCCCAAGCTGTGGAGCATCAAGAACCCGAACCTGTACACCGTGCGCACCGAAGTGCTCAACGGCGGCAAGGTGCTCGACACTTACGACACCGAATATGGCTTCCGCTGGACCGGCTTCGATGCGACCAGCGGTTTCTCGCTCAACGGCGAGAAAGTCAAGCTCAAGGGCGTCTCAATGCATCATGACCAGGGATCGCTCGGTGCGGTCGCCAACCGCCGCGCCATCGAGCGCCAGGTCGAGATTCTCCAGAAGATGGGCGTCAACTCGATCCGCACCACGCACAACCCCGCAGCCAAGGCGCTGATTGACGTCTGCAACGAGAAGGGCGTCCTCGTGGTCGAAGAGGTCTTCGACATGTGGAACCGGTCGAAGAACGGCAACACCGAGGATTACGGCAAGTGGTTCGGCCAGACCATCGCCGGTGACAACGCCGTCCTGGGTGGCGACAAGGACGAGACCTGGGCCAAGTTCGACCTGACCAGCACCATCAACCGCGACAGGAACGCCCCGTCCGTCATCATGTGGTCGCTCGGCAACGAGATGATGGAAGGCATCAGCGGCAGCGTCTCGGGCTTCCCGGCTACCTCCGCCAAGCTGGTCGCATGGACGAAGGCCGCGGACAGCACCCGCCCGATGACCTACGGCGACAACAAGATCAAGGCCAACTGGAACGAGTCGAACACCATGGGCGACAACCTGACCGCCAACGGCGGCGTGGTCGGCACCAACTACTCCGACGGCCCGAACTACGACAAGATCCGCACGACCCACCCCTCCTGGGCCATCTACGGTTCCGAGACGGCGTCCGCCATCAACAGCCGAGGCATCTACAACCGCACCACCGGCGGCGCCCAGTCAAGCGACAAGCAGCTGACCAGCTATGACAATTCCGCAGTCGGCTGGGGCGCCGTCGCCAGCTCCGCCTGGTACGACGTGGTCCAGCGCGATTTCGTCGCCGGCACATACGTGTGGACTGGCTTCGACTACCTCGGCGAACCCACCCCGTGGAACGGCACCGGCTCCGGCGCCGTGGGCTCCTGGCCGTCGCCGAAGAACTCGTACTTCGGCATCGTCGACACCGCAGGCTTCCCGAAGGACACCTATTACTTCTATCAGAGCCAGTGGAACGACGACGTGCACACGCTGCACATCCTCCCCGCATGGAACGAGAACGTCGTCGCCAAGGACTCCAGCAACAAGGTGCCGGTCGTCGTCTACACCGACGCGGCCAAGGTCAAGCTGTACTTCACGCCGAAGGGCAGCACCGAAAAGCGACTGATCGGAGAGAAGTCCTTCACCAAGAAGACCACCGCGGCCGGATACACCTATCAGGTCTATGAGGGCACCGACAAGGACTCCACCGCCCACAAGAACATGTACCTGACCTGGAACGTGCCGTGGGCCGAGGGCACCATCTCCGCCGAAGCATACGACGAGAACAACAGGCTGATCCCCGAGGGGTCCACCGAGGGCAACGCGTCGGTGACCACCACCGGCGAGGCCGCGAAGCTTAAAGCCGATGCCGACCGCAAGACGATCACCGCGGACGGCAAGGACCTGTCGTACATCGAGGTCGACGTGACCGACGCCAACGGCCATATCGTCCCCGATGCCGCCAACCGCGTCACATTCGACGTCAAGGGCGCCGGCAAACTGGTCGGCGTCGACAACGGCAGCTCGCCGGATCACGACTCCTATCAGGCCGACAACCGCAAGGCGTTCAGCGGCAAGGTGCTCGCCATCGTCCAGTCCACCAAGGAGGCGGGCGAGATCACCGTCACCGCCAAGGCCGACGGTCTGCAATCATCCACAGTGAAGATCGCCACCACCGCCGTTCCCGGCACCAGCACAGAGAAGACGGTCCGCAGCTTCTACTACTCGCGCAACTACTACGTCAAGACCGGCAACAAGCCGATTCTGCCGAGTGATGTCGAGGTGCGCTACTCCGACGGCACGTCGGACCGTCAGAACGTCACATGGGACGCAGTCAGCGACGACCAGATCGCCAAGGCCGGTTCGTTCAGCGTGGCCGGCACGGTCGCCGGGCAGAAGATCTCCGTGCGCGTGACGATGATCGACGAGATCGGTGCGCTGCTCAACTATTCGGCCACCACACCGGTCGGCACGCCCGCCGTGCTGCCTGGCTCGCGTCCGGCCGTGCTGCCCGACGGCACCGTGACCAGCGCGAACTTCGCCGTCCACTGGACCAAGCCCGCCGACACCGTGTACAACACGGCCGGCACCGTCAAGGTCCCCGGCACCGCCACCGTCTTCGGCAAGGAGTTCAAGGTCACCGCGACGATCCGCGTGCAGCGGTCGCAGGTCACCATCGGCAGCAGCGTCTCCGGCAATGCGCTGCGCCTGACTCAGAACATCCCCGACGACAAGCAGTCCGACACGCTGGACGCCATCAAGGACGGCTCCACGACCGTCGACGCCAATACCGGCGGCGGCGCGAACCCGTCAGCATGGACCAACTGGGCGTACTCGAAGGCCGGCCACAACACCGCCGAGATCACCTTCGAGTACGCGACCGAGCAGCAGCTCGGCCAGATTGTCATGTACTTCTTCCGCGACAGCAACGCAGTGAGGTTCCCCGACGCCGGCAAGACGAAGATCCAGATCTCCGCGGACGGCAAGAACTGGACGGATCTCGCTGCCACGGAGACCATCGCGGCCCAGGAGTCGTCCGACCGAGTCAAGCCGTACACCTATGACTTCGCTCCGGTGGGAGCCACGTTCGTCAAGGTCACGGTCACCAACGCCGACACCACAACCCCCAGCGGCGTGGTCTGCGCCGGCCTGACCGAGATCGAGCTGAAGACCGCGACCAGCAAGTTCGTCACGAACACGTCCGCCGCGCTCTCGTCGCTGACGGTGAACGGCACGAAGGTCTCCGACTCCGTGCTCGCCGCCGGCTCCTACAACACGCCCGCGATCATCGCGGACGTCAAAGCCGAGGGCGAAGGCAACGCCAGCGTCACCGTGCTGCCCGCGCACGACAACGTGATCCGCGTGATCACCGAGTCCGAGGACCACGTCACGCGCAAGACCTTCACCATCAACCTGGGCACGGAGCAGGAATTCCCCGCAGACTCCGATGAGCGCGACTACCCGGCCGCCGACATGACGGTCACCGCGGGCAGCGAGCAGACGTCCGGCACCGCGACCGAAGGCCCGAAGAAATTCGCGGTCGACGGCAACACCAGCACGTACTGGCATTCCAACTGGACGCCCACCACCGTGAACGACCTGTGGATCGCCTTCGAGCTCCAGAAACCCACCAAGCTCGACGCGCTGCGCTACCTGCCGCGCCCCGCGGGCAGCAAGAACGGCTCCGTCACCGAATACAAGGTTCAGGTCAGCGATGACGGCACCAACTGGACCGACGCGGGCTCCGGCACATGGACCACCGATTACGGCTGGAAGCTCGCCGAGTTCAATCAGCCGGTGACCACCAAGCACGTGCGGCTCAAGGCCGTCCACACCTATGCGGATTCCGGCAACGACAAGTTCATGTCCGCCTCCGAAATCCGCCTGCGCAAGGCCGTCGACACCACCGACATCAGCGGCGCGACCGTGACCGTGCCCGCCAAGCTGACCGTCGACCGGGTGGACGCCGACCATCCCGCCACCTTCGCCACGAAGGACGTGACGGTGACGTTGGGCGACGCCACGCTGCGCTACGGCGTGGACTACCTGCTCGACTACGCGGGCAACACCGCCGTCGGCACGGCCACGGTGACCGTGCGCGGCATCGACAAGTACTCCGGCACCGTCGCCAAGACGTTCACCATCGAACTGAAGGACGCCCCGGCGCCGAAACCGACGCTGACCTCGGTGAGCGTCAAGACCAAGCCTTCCAAGCTGACCTATGTGGTCGACGACGCGTTCGACCCGGCAGGACTGGTGCTGCAGCTCAACTATGACAACGACAGCACCGGCACCGTGACCTGGAACACGCAGACGGCCGGCGACTTCACGTTCAAGCCTGCGCTCGACGCGAAGCTCAAGGTCACCGACAAGACCGTCACCGTCACCTACCAGGGCAAGTCCGCGGTCATCGACATCACCGTCTCGCAGCCCGCCCCGACCGTCAGCAAGACGGATCTGGACAAGGCCATCAAGGCGATCGAGGCCAAGAACCCGGATTCATCCAAGTACACGGCCGACTCGTGGAAGACCTTCGCGGACGCCATGGCGCATGCCAAGGCCGTCATCGCGGATGATTCCGCCACCCAGCAGGACGTCGATAACGCGCTCAAGGCGCTGACCGACGCCTACGCCGGGCTGACCGAGAAGACGCCCGAACCCGCCCCCGTCAGCAAGTCCGAGCTGGACAAGAAGATCAAGGCGATCGAGGCCGAGAAGCTGGACGGGTCGAAGTACACGGCCGAGTCGTGGAAGGCGTTCGAGACCGCCCTGGCGCATGCCAAGGCCGTCATCGGCAACGCCAATTCCACGCAGTTCGACACCGACAACGCGCTGTCGATGCTCAACGACGCCCGCGCCGCGCTCAAGGAGAAGCCCGGCCGCATCATCGCCATCATCGATGGCAGCGCACTGAGCAAGACCGGCGCATCCGTCGCCATCATCGCCTCCGTCGCGGCCGCGATGCTGGCGGTCGGTGCCGGCGTCATGGCGTTGCGCCGCAAGCGCTCCTGACCCACACGAGACTCTCGCGAGTCTCCCCGGGTGCCCCGTCGACGATCATGCCGGCGGGGCACCCGCATATCCGCAGGTTGGATGCTGCCGAACAAGGCGGCATGCTGTCACCGTCTGCCGTTAGACTCGTGCGAGCATACTAAGTCCCCAAACCGTTCAAACCAGAAGGTGCATTGTGGCTGTTTCTAAACTCGATGAAGTCGTATCCCTCGCCAAGCGGCGCGGATTCGTGTTCCCCGCCGGCGAAATCTATGGCGGCACCCGTTCCGCATGGGATTACGGCCCCCTCGGCGTCGCCCTGAAAGACAATATCAAGCGTGAATGGTGGCGCTCCATGGTCGTCACCCGCGGCGACGTGGTGGGCGTGGACACATCCATCATTCTGCCGCCGGCCGTATGGGTCGCTTCGGGTCACGTCTCAGTGTTCAACGATCCGCTGATCGAATGCCTCAAGTGCCACAAGCGCCAGCGTTCCGACAAGCTGGAGGAGTCCTACGCCGAAAAGCACGGCGACAAGCTGCCCGAGAACGGTCTCAAGGACATCGTCTGCCCCGAGTGCGGCACCCGCGGCGAGTGGACCGAACCGCGCGACTTCAACATGATGCTGCGCACCCACCTCGGGCCGGTCGAGGACGAGAACAGCCTGCACTACCTGCGCCCCGAGACCGCGCAGGGCATCTTCGTCGACTTCAAGAACGTGATGACCTCCTCGCGTTCCAAGCCGCCGTTCGGCATCGCCAACATGGGCAAGTCCTTCCGCAACGAGATCACGCCCGGCAACTTCATCTTCCGCACCCGTGAGTTCGAGCAGATGGAGATGGAGTTCTTCGTGGTGCCCGGCACCGACGAGGAATGGCACCAGTACTGGATCGACACCCGCACCCGCTGGTACACCGACCTGGGCATCAACCCCGAGAACCTGCGTCACTACGAGCACCCGAAGGAGAAGCTCTCCCACTACTCGAAGCGCACGGTCGACATCGAATACAAGTTCGGTTTCCAGGGCTCCGACTGGGGTGAGCTCGAAGGCATCGCCAACCGCACCGACTACGACCTGAGCGCGCATTCCAAGCACTCCGGCGAGGATCTGAGCTACTTCAACCAGGCCACCGGCGAGAAGTTCGTGCCGTACGTCATCGAGCCGGCCGCCGGCCTGACCCGTTCCCTGATGGCGTTCCTCGTTGACGCCTACGACGTCGACGAGGCACCGAACACCAAGGGCGGCGTCGACAAGCGCACCGTGCTGCGTCTCGACCCGCGACTTGCTCCGGTCAAGGCCGCCGTGCTGCCTCTGAGCAAGAAGCCCGAGCTGCAGTCCATCGCCCACGATCTGGCCGCCGACCTGCGTCAGCACGAGTGGATGATCGACTACGACGAGGCCGGTGCCATCGGCCGCCGTTACCGTCGTGAGGACGAGATCGGAACGCCGCTGTGCATCACCGTCGATTTCGACACGATCGACGACCAGGCCGTCACCATCCGCGAACGTGACACGATGCAGCAGGAGCGCGTCGCGCTCGACAAGGTCGCCGACTACGTGGCCGCCCGCGTGTCCGAGAAGCGCGTGCGCTACCCCGAGGGCCCCGTCAGCATCACCGGCACCAAGGCCGCCGACGGCGGCACCGACGTCGCCAAGGAGACCGGCGTGGACGAGTCCGCCCCGGTCAAGGTCGCCGAGGCCGGTGGCCTGTACTGATCGATACCCGGCCCGACTACACCGGGCCGGGTGCTGAACATCATTCGGACAGCCCCCTTTTCACCAAGGGGGCTCTTGTACATTCAAGACATGTATGGCATGAGCCGTGCCGATTCGTGGGGGAGAGCCGTGACAGACACCGTTGAACAGACCATCGCCGTCGACGCGCATGAGACCGACGTGCTCGACCCGCGCACCGACGCACCGGCCGGGAAGGAACCGGTCACGATGGCACCAGTCGATCTCGGGCCGATCCACGTGCCGACGCCGGTGGTGCTCTCCCCGATGGCGGGCGTCACGAACTGGCCGTTCCGCGTGCTGTGTGAGGAATACGGCCCGGACGGCCTGTACGTGGCCGAGATGATTACGGCGCGCGCGTTGGTCGCCCGCAATCCGAAGGCGCTGCGCCTGTGCCGGTTCGCGCCGAGCGAGCGCATCCGGTCGCTGCAGCTGTATGGCGTTAACCCGGCCATCGTCGAGCAGGCCGCGCGCATCGTCGTCGATGAGGACATGGCCGACCATGTGGACCTGAACTTCGGCTGCCCGGTTCCCAAGGTCACCCGTCGTGGCGGCGGGTCCGCGCTGCCGTGGAAGACCGACCTGTTCCGCGAGATCATTCAGCGCGTGGTGAAGGTGTGCTCGGCGGCGAACATCCCCGTTACCGCCAAGATCCGCGTCGGCATTGATCACAGCCATGAGACGTTCATGGAAGCCGGCCACATCGCGCAGGAGGAGGGGTGCGCGGCCGTCACGCTGCACGCCCGCACCACGGCGGAATACTATGGCGGCCATTCGGACTGGAGCCGCATAGGCGAACTGGTCGGCGCGCTGGACATCCCGGTGTTCGGCAACGGCGACATCTGGGGCGCCGACGACGCCCTGGAGATGGTCCGCGAGACGGGATGCGCCGGGGTCGCCATCGGGCGCGGATGCCAGGGCCGGCCGTGGCTGTTCGCCGATATCAGGAACGCCTTCGCGGGCAGCGACGAGCGCGTCAACCCTACGCTGGGGGCCGTATGCGACGTGATCATGCGCCACGCCCGGCTGCTCGTCGAGTTCTATGACGGTGACGAGCGCATGGCCGTGCACGACCTGCGCAAGCACATCGCTTGGTATCTCAAGGGATTCCCCGTCGGAGGGACGACGCGCAGGGCGTTCATGGAGTGCGAGAACCTCGCCGACGTGGAGCGCGAGACCTCGCGTCTCGATCCCGCCATCACCTTCCCCGAACGGGTGAAGGACAAGCCGCGCGGCCGTGTTCGCTTTGCAAAAAAAGTGCATCTGCCGTACGGTTGGCTCGACTCTCGGGTCACCACGCACGAGGAGCGCGAGACGCTGTTCGGCGACGATCCGATGGACGCCGGATACTGAGACGGCATCCGGGTCATGGGCCGAATGCGGCCATGGTGTGTCGTTTTGTGCAAATGAGATGGAAAAACGTTGATACACGCCGAGAAAATAGCTTTATAATCAATGGTTCTGCGATAGAGTTATGCGTAACCGTGAGTGACAGGAGACAATGGTGAGCGAGATTGCCCAGACTGACAATTTCAACGACAGGACCAACATCAAAGTCGTCGGTGTCGGTGGAGCCGGCGGTAATGCCGTCAACCGCATGATCGCCGAAGGCCTGCAGAACGTGCAGTTCGTGGCCATCAACACCGATGCCAAGGATTTGCTGCGCTCCGACGCCGATGTGAAGATCTCGTTGAATGACGCTTCAAGCCGTGGATTGGGTGCCGGCGCCGATCCCGAGCGGGGCAGCAAGGCCGCGCAGGATCACCAGTCCGACATCGAGGAGGCGCTCAAGGGCGCCGACATGGTCTTCGTGACCTGTGGCGAGGGCGGCGGCACCGGCACCGGCGCGAGCCCCATCGTCGCCCGCGCGGCGCATCAGCAGGGGGCGCTGACCATCGCCGTGGTCACCCGACCGTTCACGTTCGAGGGGCCGCAGCGTTCCGCCTCCGCCGATCTGGGCATCGAGAATCTGCGCAAGGAGGTCGACGCCCTGATCGTCATCCCCAACGACCGGCTGCTTGAGCTGTCCGACCGCACGATCGGCATCGTCGACGCCTTCAAGACCGCCGATTCGGCGCTGCTCGCCGGTGTGCAGGGCATCACCGACCTGATCACGATGAACTCGTACATCCATGTCGACTTCTCCGACGTCACCGCCATCCTTCGCGGCGCCGGCACCGCGCTGTTCGGCATCGGCTCCGCGCGGGGCGAGGACCGCGCCACGCAGGCCGCCGAGATCGCCATCAGCTCGCCGCTGCTGGAATCCAGCGTCGAAGGGGCTCACGGAGCCCTCATCAACATCGCCGGCCCGACCGACCTCAAGCTGCAGGAGGCCTCTGCGGCCACCGAGCTGGTGCGCAAGGCCATCCACCCCGAAGCCCAGATCATCTGGGGTCTCGCGCTCGACGACGCCTACGGCGACGAGGTCCGCGTCACGGTCATCGCGGCCGGTTTCGACGCCGATTCCAAGAACACCAACGTACCCTCGATGAAGGGTGCCACGACCGCCGCATCCATCCCGGCTTCCCACACCACGGACCCCGTCACGCCGACGCACTCGCACGACCAGCAGCAGCCGGTCGCGCCGAGCATCCCCGTGCGCACGCAGCCATCCGCGAACACGCCCATGACCACCACCAATCCGGCGGCGCGTCAGGTGCCGGATTTCGCGCTGCGCAAGGGCGGCCCCGCGTCGATGCCGATCGATGACGAGACCTCCGAGCACGATATCGTCTCCTCCGGTGACCTGGGCGACCTCGATATCCCTGATTTTCTGCGCTGAGCCGAAAGGAACTGAACAGTCATGGCTGGGTTTATGAAGAACGCGATGCAGTATCTGGGCATGGCGGATGTTGCCGAAGACGACGAGCCGATGGACATCCAGGATGAGGATCCCGGATTCGACGACGATCATTCGGTCACTCCGGTGTCCCAGGCTGCGCCATCGTCGCCGACATCCGCGCCCAGCCGTGAGTCGAATCCGTTCCAGGGTCGCGTGAGCCGCATCACCACGATTCATCCGAAGTCCTACGAGGACGCGCAGCTGGTGGGGCGTGCTATCCGCGACGGCGTGCCCGTCGTGCTCAACCTGACCGGTGTCTCCGAGGCCGTGGCGTACCGCATCGTGGACTTTTCCGCGGGCGTCGTCTTCGGCGTGCGCGGGTCCATCGAGCGTGTCACTCCGCGCGTGTTCCTGCTCAGCCCAGCCCAGGTGAATATCAAGGTGGAGGAGCCGCAGGCGCCGTCCTCGGCGCACGACCTGTTCGCCGACTGATCTGCCGGCGGTCGTCCGGATTGGCGGCTGTAGACGATTCGTCGTCATGACAGCGGCGGCGGTAATGCCCAGTTGACGTTCAGCTGACGGCAATGAAGCTGTATGCCGTTTTGATAGGCTGGAAGGCATGGTGTTCACAATAGTGCGTCTGGTGATTGACTGGATTATCGACGCTTATATCACGGTGCTGTTCGTCCGTATGATCCTGGATTGGGTGTCGGTGCTTGCGCCGCGTTGGTATCCCAAGGGCGTCGTCGCATCGCTGATCAATGTCGTCTACCAGCTCACCGAGCCGCCGTTGCGCTGGCTGCGACGCTACATCCGGCCCATACCGATGGGGCCTATAGCGATGGACGTCAGCTTCATCGTGCTGTACACCGCACTTGTCGCCTTGAGAATATTGGTGTAAATCGCGCCGTAATCACGCATACGGCGAGAGTTCTTTCAGGGTTCGTGCTAGCATCGGAAGGTGATACCAACACAGCGAGGCATCGTGCCCAAAGCGAGGTGTAAGTTTTATGGCTCTTTTGACGCCTAAAGATATACGGGAGCATACCTTCCAGACCGTGCGTTTCAAGGAAGGCTATGATGTCGACGAGGTTGACGATTTTCTCGATCAGGTGACGGAAACCGTCGAGGCGCTTGGCAAGCAGGCCGTTGCAAGTGGCCAGGCGACGCAGTCCCTTCCTCCCGACGTCGCCAAGCTCAACTCCAAGATTTCCGAGTTGACTGCGCAGGTACAGTCACTGCAGAGCGAAAACGAGCAGCTCAAGTCCGCGGCGCCCGTCGCCAGCAAGGACGATCAGGCGGCTCAGGTGGCTGCAGCGAAACTCACCGAAGCCGAGGAGAGCAACCGCGCGTTGTCCCAGCAGAACGAGCAGCTCAAGGATCAGGTGGATCGCCTCAGCGGCCAGATCGACCAGCTGACCGCGCAGGCCGCCCAGGCCTCCGGCAAGGCCGATGTCGCCGCGCAGCTCGCCGCGGTGCAGAACGAGCGCGACCAGTACCGCGTCAGCGCCAGGGACATGAGCGGACGTCTGCAGGAAGCGCAGCAGCAGGCCGCCTCCTACCAGCAGCAGCTCAACGATGCCAAGAAGCACCTCGATGCGTTGCAGCAGCAGGCCGCGCAGGCCTCCGATCTGGCTCGTCAGCTGGAGGAGTCCAAGCAGCGCGAGAACCAGCTGCGCGAGCAGGTCGCCAAGGTCGAGCCGAGCACGGAGACCGGCAGCCTGCAGAAGATCGCTGGTGCCGCCGCCGCTGCCAGCAGCGAGCCCGAGCGCGCCACCGCCATGCTGACGCTGGCCATGCAGCTGCACGACCAGTACGTCGACAAGGGCAAGGCCAAGGCGAAGGAAATCACCGAGGCCAGCCAGAACAAGTACAACGAGCTGGTCACCAAGGCCAACGACTACTCGTCCCGTACCCGTACCGAGGCCGATGAGTACAACAAGCAGGTTCACTCCGATGCCGACGCATACTCGGAGCGCACTCGTTCCGACGCCGACGCCTACTCGGTGAAGACCCGTCAGGATGCCGACACGTACCGCGAGAACACGCAGCAGCAGGCCGACAACTATGAGGACGAGGTGCGTCGTCGCGCCGGCGAGTACGACAGCAAGACCCGCTCCAACGCCGATGAGTATGCGCAGCAGGTGCGTGACAAGCTCACCACCCAGTCCAAGGTCATCGAGGGCAACATTCAGGGCCTCAAGCAGTTCGAAGCCGAATACCGTGCGCGTCTGACCGAGTTCCTCGGCCAGCTGTCTCGTCAGGTGTCCGATACGAACAACTACAGCCAGATCGGCAAGCAGGCGGAATAGTCGATGAAGGATATCCAAGGACGGCTGCGTGTTCGCGTAGCCGTCTTTGCATGTGTGGCGGCCGTGGCGCTGGGCATCGATCAGCTCACCAAGATGTGGGCGCAGCAGGCGTTGGGCGACGGGCGTACAGTGCCGCTGATCCCGGGTCTGCTTTCGTTGACGCTGGTTCATAATCCGGGTGCATCGCTCGGTCTCGGATCGGGAAGCACATGGCTGATTTCGCTGCTCGCCGTGGTGGCGTGCGTGGTGATGGCGGTGCTGGCGGCACGCACGATATCGATGCGCTGGACGGTGATGTTCGCGTTCGCGTTCGCCGGAGCGTTCGGCAATCTGATCGATCGCGTGGCCTATGCGGACGGGTTCCTCAATGGCAAGGTCGTTGATTTCCTGAATTATGGTTGGTCCGTGGGCAATGTCGCCGATATCTATCTGGTGATGGCCGGCATCGGCGTCGTGGTGCTGATTGTGCTGGATGTGCCGTTCAGTCGCAAGGACCTCGATCGGATTGAGCATCTGGGGGAGGATGCCGGTGACGTGGCGCGTGACGGGGAGTCAGACGGCACGGCGGACGAATCGCAGGACTCGTCAGCGATGGTGCAGGATGCATCGTCCGGCTCATCCCGGACGGAGGTGACCGTTTCGAGCCGTCAGCCTGATGACTCGGAGAGGAGCGCTTCATGAGCCGTCTCGTTCCGGCGCCCGACGCATTGGTGGGGTCACGATTCGACGTGGCGGTTTCCAAGATGCTGGGCATCTCGCGTGCCAAGGCGGCGGATCTTATCGAATCCGGCCAAGCCCGCGTGCTGGATCGTGCGATCGCCAAGTCGGGCACGCTGCTGTATGGGGAGACCGTCGAATTCGACATCGCCGAAGAACGGCATGAGCCGGAACCGGTGTGTCTCGACATGGCCATCGTGTATGAGGATGACGATGTCGTCGTGGTCGACAAGCCCGTGGGCGTCGCTGCACATGCTTCAGCCGGATGGACAGGCCCCACCGTATTGGGCAGCCTGCTCAAACGCGGCGTGCGCATCACCTCATACGGAGCTCCCGGGCGGCAGGGCATCGTGTCGCGGTTGGATGTGGGCACGTCCGGCCTGATGCTGGTGTGCAAGTCAGAGCTGGCGTACAAGGAGATGCGGCGGCAGTTCTCCGAGCATGAGGTGGTCAAGACCTATCATGCGATGGTCCAGGGCAACCTCAAGGAGGACAAGGCCACCATCGAAGCGCCCATCGGCCGCGCCAAGGTGTCGGACTTCCGCTTCTGCGTCACGCCGTCGGGCAAGCCGGCGGTTACGCATTGGGACGTGCTGGACCGATTCGGCGAGGCGACGCTGGTTTCGGTGAATCTCGAAACCGGACGCACGCATCAGATTCGCGTGCATTTCTCTTCGATCGGGCATCCTCTGGTCGGAGACCCGATGTATGGGGCCAATCCGGTGCTGGCCGGGGAGCTCGGCCTGGACCGGCAGTGGTTGCATGCGATGAAGCTGGAGTTTCGCCACCCCCGCACCCATCTCTGGACGTCGGTCGAATCCCACTACCCGGCCGATCTTGCCCATGCACTGGAACTTATGCGCGCCAGGCATGCCTCAACTGGTCTGGAAGCCGCCGACTAGCGTACCCAATCGGCCTGTCGCGTAGCGCTGTCATCCTACTGTCGCCCCCGCTGGCGGGGGGTGGCTGTCGCGTAGCGACTGGGGGTGGTCCAACGCCAATTCGCGCCCCCGCTGTTCTTACTTATCGCGTTTCTTCCATGCAACGACGGAAGTGACCACGCCGGCCGCCAGCAGCGGTACGCAGGCCAACGCCGCGACGCCTTCAACCAGCAGCAGGATGGCGTCTGCGGGATTGTAGACGCCGCGATTGAGATACATATAACATGCGATTGCGGCCAGTGCCGATACTGTGCCGGCCGCCAGCAGCGCAAAGCCGAGCGTGCGCAAGGCATTATGCGATGAGGAGCAATATTGGGCCGATGCCGCAGTCGGCATGATCGGCGCGGACTGCACGGTGACCGGCGGCGAATCCTCATAGTGTGGCTGATTTGCGGACGTCATTGTTCCTCCTGGTGGTTCGTTGCCGCGAATTGTCTGGCGACGGCGGATCATCCTTGATGGCAATCTATGCGACGGAGACACTTTTTGTCCAGCGGAACGGACAATGTGGTCGAAGGCTGCCGAGTTATCCACATTTTGGGCGTGTCGCGCCGGATTCGATTCAGCTTTCGCGAGTTACATGTGGCATTTTCGCAGTGTTTACTGATGGTCGTCATTCGCTGCCATACATGTCCCTCCTGTACAATGACCGTGTCATGCATGATGAGACAAGGGGATGAGTATGTATACCTCGTTGGACAGGTTCCGCATCAAGCCGGGCAAAGAGGATTTGGCCCGCGAATGGTTCCGATATCTGAACGATCACTTGGCCGAAGCGAATGCGACGATGCCGGCTGAGGGCGCGCATATCGAGTCATGGTTCCTGCACGAGGAATCGGACGGACTGTACGGATACGTGTACGTGATCTACGACGACAATGATAAGGCTGTCGAAGTGTTCAAGGAGAGTGAGAATCCGTTGGACATCAAGCACAACGAGTACATGAACGCCTGCATCGACTACCACGACTACGCCGAGATGAAGCCTGCCGTGGCGCTGGGCGACTACTCCGTATTCCGGAGATGATTGGTCGACGGTTCGTCGACGCCGTTGTGTTTGCAGACTCGTTTGTACAACTTATGCATTTCGGTCAAATGCATAAGTTGTACAAACGATTTCCCTAGAGACCCTACTTGCCTTGCTGCGTTTCGTTGGAATTCCAGCGTTTTCGGGAATACCCGTGGCTCGCGGCAACGGGTGTGTGCGCTGTTTCCCGCGATTATGCGGGACAACGTCCGCATTATGGCGTTTCGCGGGCGTTGTACACGCGGCATTGCACTTGGGTCGGAAACGCGCGGAGCAAGTTCTTCCGCCTCGCCGCCGGGGCGGAAGAACCATATGCACTGAGACATGTCGCCCGAGGAATAACGCAGAGGACGCTCCGCCAGCGCACAATCAGTTCTTGTGCAGTTTGGCGTTGAGCTCAATCCCCGTCTTCCGGTAGCGGGCCTCAATGCGGCCGTTGACGGAGTTGCGGATGAAGAGGATGTTGTCTTTGCCGCTCAGATCAGCGCCCTTGACGACGTCCAGCGGTTCGCCGGCGGCGGCTTTGGCCTTATCCCAGACGGTGATCTTGGTACCGGCGGTGACGTACAGGCCTGCTTCGACGACGCAGTTGTCGCCGAGCGAGATGCCGATGCCGGCGTTGGCGCCGAGCAGGGAGTGCTCGCCGATGGAGTTGCGGAGCTTGCCGCCGCCGGACAGGGTGCCCATGATGGAGGCGCCGCCGCCGATGTCGGAGCCGTTGCCGACGACGACGCCTTGCGAGACACGGCCTTCGACCATTGAGACGCCCAAAGTTCCCGCGTTGAAGTTGACGAAGCCGGCGTGCATGACGGTGGTGCCTTCGGACAGGTGGGCACCGAGACGCACGCGGTCGGCGTCGCCGATGCGCACGCCGGAGGGAACCACGTAGTCGATCATGCGCGGGAACTTGTCGATTGACAGCACGTTGACGGTGGCGGCGGGAGCGGCGGCCGGAAGCCCGGCGGAGGCGGCGAAGGAGCGCGCGGCGCTGGTGGCGGCCGATTCGACGTCGAGCTTGCGGGCGTTGAAGTCTTCGACCGCGAACGGGCCGTAATTGGTCCAGACCACGTTCGTGAGCTTGGCGAAGATGCCGTCGAGGTTGAGGGTGTTCGGCTGGGCGAGGCGCATGGAGAGCAGGTGCAGGCGCAGGTAGGCGTCGGCCGCATCCGCGATCGGGTCGTCAAGGGAGCTTACGGTGAACACCGGCTCGCGGCGCACGCCACGGGCGTCGGCCTGCGGCTGCGCCAGCGCCCCGAACTCGTGGTTGGGGCGGTTCGCGCCTTCGGGCGCGGCGCCGAGCGTCAGTTGCGGATACCAGACGTCGAGTGTGTTCCCGGCTGCGTCGATGCTGGCCAGTCCCCAGCCCCATGCGGTGCGTTCGTTCGTCATGCTTGTCTCCTTGGTGGATGAACGGTAGATGCTTCTATATTATGGGCAGATGGGCACGTATGAGGCTGCCGTTCCGAATCATTGTGGCGCGGTTTCGTCACGGGAGAAAATCTAGCGGGGCGGCTACGATGAAAAGCTATGAGTGACTACAGGACCGAACGGGAGCAGCGTGAGCGCCGCCGCCGCATCATCATGCGTGCGGTGTGCATCGTCATTGCCGTGGCCATGCTCGGCAGCCTGGTCATTCCCGCGGTGTATGCGGGTCTTTGACGCGATCATTGGCATCCTGCCGTGACGCGAGGTGCTTGAGATTTCGCATATGGTCGGCAGCGTCGTCACACAATCGATTCATTCACAAGTTCAATGATTATGGTGGTATTCGATGGCAGAATTTGATTTTTCACAGGCAATCGGCGAGGCACGGTCGAAGTATGAGTCCATTGCGAAGGCGTTGGACATCGAACGGCTGAAGTCGCAGATCGCGACGTTGGAGACCGAGGCCGCTAAGCCTGGTCTGTGGGATGATCCTGAGAACGCGCAGAAGGTGACCAGCCGCCTGTCCGCGGCTCAGGCGCAGCTGAAGCGCCTGAACGAGGCGAACCGTCGCATCGAGGATGTCGAGACGCTGGTGGAGCTCGCTCAGGAGGAGGCTGACGCCGATTCTCTGAGCGAGGCTCAGTCCGAGATCGGCTCCATCGCCCAGGAGCTGGATGACATGGAGATCCAGACGCTGCTGGACGGCGAATATGACGAGCGTTCCGCGGTCGTGACGATCCGCTCCGGCGCGGGTGGCGTGGACGCCGCCGATTTCGCCCAGATGCTGTTGCGCATGTACCTGCGCTACTGCGAGCGCAACGGGTTCAAGGCCAAGGTGATGGATACGTCGTACGCCGAGGAAGCGGGCATCAAGTCGGCCACGTTCCAGGTGGATGCGCCGTATGCGTATGGCCGCCTGAGCGTGGAGGGCGGCACGCACCGTCTGGTGCGCATCAGCCCGTTCGACAACCAGGGCCGTCGACAGACGAGTTTCGCCGCCGTCGAGGTGGTGCCGCTCGTCGAGGCGACCGATCACATCGACATTCCGGACACCGATATCCGCGTGGATACGTACTGCTCGTCCGGCCCCGGCGGCCAGGGCGTGAACACCACGTATTCCGCGGTGCGCATCACCCACCTTCCCACCGGCATCGTGGTGACGATGCAGGACGAGCGCTCGCAGATCCAGAACCGCGCCGCCGCCATGGCCGTGCTGCAGTCCCGACTGCTGGTGCTGCGCCACGAGGAGGAAGCGAAGAAGAAGAAGGAGCTCGCGGGCGATATCAAGGCCAGCTGGGGTGACCAGATGCGTTCGTACGTGCTTCACCCGTACCAGATGGTCAAGGATCTGCGCACCGGTTGCGAGACCAGCCAGACCCAGGCCGTGTTCGACGGCGATATCGATGCGTTCATCGAAGCCGGTATCCGCTGGCGTCACGAGCAGCGTCGCCAGGCGGCCGAAGAGGAAGAGTAAACCGTGACTTGGCTCCCGGCTCCGGGGGCGAGTGAGGAGACGATATGGCACTCATCGCATTGGATCATGTGAGCAAGGTGTATCCCAAGGGTACGAGGCCGGCGTTGGATGATGTCAACCTCGACATCGAACGTGGCGATTTCGTGTTTCTGGTCGGTGCTTCCGGTTCTGGCAAGACGACGCTGCTGAGCCTGCTGCTGCGCGAGGAGGAGGCCACGGACGGCGAGATTCGAGTGGCCGGCAATGATCTTCGCCGTCTGACGAACCGTCAGGTGCCGCAGTATCGTCGTTCCATCGGATTCGTGTTCCAGGATTACAAGCTGCTGGCGAACAAGACCGTGTGGCAGAATGTGGCGTTCGCGCTTGAGGTGATCGGCACGCGCCGGTCCGCCATCAAGTCGCTGGTGCCGCAGGTGCTGCAGACCGTGGGATTGACCGGTAAGGAGAACAACTACCCGCATGAGCTGTCCGGCGGTGAGCAGCAGCGTGTGGCCATCGCCCGCGCGTATGTGAACCATCCGCAGATCCTGCTGGCCGATGAGCCCACCGGAAACCTCGATCCGACGACGTCGCTGGGCATCATGGAGGTGCTGGACGCCATCAACCGCACCGGCACGACGATCGTGATGGCCACGCACAACGAGGAGATCGTCAACTCGATGCGCAAGCGCGTCATCGAGCTGCATACCGGCAAGATCGTGCGCGACGAGGCCCAGGGCTCGTATGATTCCGCCGAGTTCTTCCCCGACAGCGATGTCGCATCCAAGGCGCATGAGGCGATCAGCGGGCAGTCGGATGATTCTCGTTTCCGCCCTGATTCCGGCTCGTTCGACGCACAGGTCACCACTATCGAGGCCCGTGGCGAGGAGGGTGCAGTCGAGGGTATCGAAGTGGTCGCCAAGGCGGTCAGCGGCAATATCCGGAACGAAGGCATCGCCCGGTTGGCGAGCTCCGTGCATTCGGGGCGTACCGGCCGCTACGGTGAGGCGTTCCAGTCGGTGGAGGACACGCTGACCTGGGGCAAGGGCCTGTCGCTTGAGCAGATTGCCGCGCAGGAGGAGCAGAAGGCCCGCGCCGAGCAGGGCGGGGATGAACACTCCGATGCCGCGGCTCAGTCGAGCGACCGGGCGACGGCTCGGGATGATGCCCGGTCCGCGCAGCCGGAGGACGCCGCCCAGCCGGAACGGCACGAGCCGCCGGAACCGCCGCATTCGGCGGATGATGCCGCACCGCATGGTCAGCCGGAGACGGAGCATCCTCAGGATGAATCCACATCCCAAAGCGAACAGGCCGGTTCGGCGGCAGAGCCGGGCTCCTCGTCCGATGAGGGGGGCGAGACGAAGCCGAGGCGCGCGCACAAGCTGCCGCCGGCGCCGCCGGCCCAACCGGGGCATCGCGACAGGCAGGCCGGAAAGGCCGGTAGCGCTGATGATACCGACGGTGCTCGCAACGAGGAGGACAATCGATGAGAATGCGTTTTATCCTGTCTGAAACCTGGACCAGCCTGCGGCGCAACGTGTCCATGATCATCTCGGTCATGCTCGTCACGTTCATCTCCTTCGTGTTCATCGGTGCGTCCGTGCTGATACAGGCGCAGATCACCAAGGCGAAGGGCGACTGGTACGACAAGGTCGAGGTCGTGGTGTGGCTGTGCCCGGACGGCACCAGCCAGTCGGCGTCCTGCTCGACCGGCAAGGCGCCGACCCAGCAGGAGATCGTGGATCTTGAGGACGTGATCAACAACGAGCTCGGCAGTGACGTGTCAAAGATCACGTACATGAGCCGCGAGGAGTTCTTCAAGAACACGTTCCTCAAGCAGTACCCGAACGGCGTGTACGAGGGACGTACCCTCACCGCCTCCGATATGCAGGATTCGCTGCGTCTCAAGCTCAAGGACCCGACCAAATACCAGGTGGTGTCGGAGGTGCTGACCGGGCGCACGGGCGTGGAGGCGGTTGTCGACCAGCGGCAGATCTTCGACCCGGTGTTCTCGGTGTTGAACCGGGCCACCGTGGTCACCGTCGTGCTGGCCGGTGTCATGGTGGTCGTCGCCATCATGCTGACCGCGACGACGATTCGCATGAGCGCCGCCTCCCGGAAGAACGAGACAGAGATCATGCGTCTGGTGGGTGCTTCGAACTGGACGATTCGATTGCCGTTCATCCTGGAGGGCGTGGTGGCGTCCCTGCTGGGATCGCTGCTGGCGGTCGGCGCGCTGAGCGGCATCGTCAAGGTGTTCGTCACCGATTGGTTGGCGACCAGCGTGCAGTGGATGCCGTTCATCACGCAGACGACGGTGTGGCTGACCGCCCCCGTGCTGGTGGTGGGGGCCATGCTGCTGTCGGCGGTTGCGTCCGCGGTATCGCTGCGACGCTATCTCAAGGTGTGACTTGCCGCCGCGTGTCGTCCGGGATGCACGAAGTATGAGATGAATCATTTCGCTGCCGGATGACACGCGGCGCATTTATCCAGTTTAATTCGTTACAATACGTTCAAATACGGCATTAATGGAAGGGCGACAACAATGGTGAAGATGGCGAAACGTGGGGGTACGTTCACCTCTTTGGCGCTTGCCGCCGCAATGGCTCTGGGGGCGGGATCGGTGGCCGTGGTCGCCCCGCCCGAGCAGGCCGCTGCGGTTACGGAGTATGAATACCAGCAGAAGGTATCGAACCACAACAGCCTCAAGAAGCAGCTGACCGGCGTCGATTCCAAACTTGCCGATCTCATCATCTCGTTGAATGACCTGACCGAGAACCAGATTCCCGCCGCGCAGAAGGCCGTACAGGAGGCCCAGCAGAAGGCCGAACAGGCGAAGAGCCTCGCAGAGGCGACTACGGCGCGGCTTGAGGCGGCGAAGAACGACCGGACCTCGCTTGAGGAGAAGATCAAGCAGACCGGTGAGGATTACGATGACGCCAAGGATGCGGTCGCTCAGCTCGCGCGCGAAAGCTTCCACGGCTCGGACGCCTCCACCCTGATGGACGTGGTGACCAATGCCACCACGACCGAGGACTTCGTCAACAAGATGCAGTCGGATGCCGCTGTCACGCGCAGTGAGGCGAATGCCGCCGACGCCGCGGCCACCAGCCTCAGCACGTCGATGAACCGCAAGGAACGTCTCACGGCCATCGAGGACGAGATCACCCAGCTCAAGGGCCAGGCGGACAGCCAGGCGGCCAGCGCGCAGCAGGCCGCTGAGGATGCGGCGTCCAAGCAGAGTGAGCTGGAGGCTTTGCGCAAGAAGAGCGACGAGGAACGCGCCCAGCTGGAAGCACAGAAGAAGAGCCTGAGCACCAAGGAAGCGCAGGAGGCCGCCGAACTGGTGTCGATGAAGGCCGAGATCGATTCGTGGAGCGTGCAGAACAACACCGGTTCGGCGAATGCCGGCACCGGCGGACAGCAGCAGATCAAGCCCGGCGCCGGCAGCGGGTCGGGCAGCGGCTCCGGTTCCGGTGCCGGCTCCAGCAAGCCCGGTTCCGGCAAGCCCGGCTCCGGTTCCGGCAATGGTTCCGGTTCGGGCGGATCCCAGCCCGGCGGATCGGGACAGGCCAACGGCATGAACTATACGGTGCCCGGCAACTGCTATGAGGGCATGCCGGTGTGCTACGGGCACAGGACCGGCAACACGGTGGGCGGCAGCGCCTACCCGTGGAGCCAGTGCACGTGGTATGCGTACCGTCGCCGCGTGTACTACTACCATCTGCCCACCGGCTCATACATGGGCAATGGGCAGGATTGGGCGAACACCGGCCGCAGCCTCGGCTATCTGGTCAACCGCACGCCGCACGTCGGCGCCGCGATGGTGTTCCGTGCAGGCCAGCTCGGCGCCAACAGCCGTTACGGCCATGTGGCGGTCGTCGAGCGTGTGAACAGCGACGGATCCGTGCTGATCTCCGAGTGCGGCGCCAGCCTTCAGGGCGTGGCGCAATGGCGCACGATTTACAATGCTGGTAATTTCCAATACGTGCATTACTGAGTTCCGGGTGGTGTTTTCCGATTCGTCCGGTCGTGGCCCGTGCAGGCGGGTCTGGTCTCATGATGTCTGTGTTGATGTGAGTGATTGAAGAGGAAGACCATGGCAAAGGAACAGGGCACTGTGCTCATCGCACAGAACCGCAAGGCCCGGCATGATTACCTGATCGAGGACAAGTACGAGGCGGGACTGGTGCTGACCGGGACCGAGGTCAAGTCGCTGCGCGAGGGGCGGGCGTCGCTCGCCGAGGCGTTCGTCTCCATTGACCGTCGGGGTGAAATGTGGCTGGAAGGTGCCAATATCCCCGAATATCTCAACGGCACGTGGAACAACCATGCGCCCAAGCGCAAGCGCAAGCTGTTGCTGCATGCGCAGCAGATCGTCAAACTGTCCCGTCAGATCGAGGCCAAGGGGTACACCATCGTGCCGCTCAGCCTGTATTTCAAGGATGGTCGGGCGAAGGCCGAGATCGCCCTCGCACGAGGCAAGCGCGAGTTCGACAAGCGCCAGGCGCTGCGTGAGGAGCAGGACAAGCGCGAGGCGCTGCGTGCCATGCGCTACAAGAACATGCGCTCCCGGTGAGAGCCGACGGACGGAAAGCGCTGTGGACAGGCCGCACCGGTGGGTGAGTGAGGAGCCCCATATCCCGTTCGATATCGACGTGGTGTATGAGGATGCCGGCATCATCGTCATCGACAAGCCGCATTTCCTCGCGACGACCCCGCGCGGCATGTGGTATCGGCAGACCGCGCTGATTCGGCTTCGCGAGATGTTCGACGAGCCGGACATCACGCCCGCGCATCGGCTGGACCGGCTCACCGCCGGCATCGTCGTGTTCGTGAGGGATCCAGCGCTGCGGGGCGCATACCAGATGATGTTCCAGGGCCGGAAGATCAGCAAGACCTACGAATGCCTGGCTCCGTGCCGGCCGACGACACGGCCGCGATACGGCACCGTCGAGCGGCTGGACCCTCCTGCCGTGTTCCCGCTGCGCCGACGTTCGCACATCACCAAGCTGCGTGGCGTGCTGCAGGCGTTCGAGGAGCCGCAGGCCGTCAATGCCGAGACGGTGATCGATCTCGCGGCGGAAGGATATCCCTCGATGGGCGGGCGCTTATGCCACGGGAGGAACGGTCTGCGCGCCTACGAGCTGCACCCGCTCACCGGCAAGACCCATCAGCTGCGCGTGCACATGAACTCGATAGGGTTGCCGATCCATGGCGATGATTTCTATCCGCGTATCGTCGAACGCGCCTATGACGACTTCTCCACGCCGCTGGAACTGGTCGCGCGGTCATTGCGCTTCACCGACCCCGTCAGCGGGGAGCCGCGCGAATTCATCTCCCGCATACCTCTGGGTTGGTGAAGTTTACTTCACTTTTTCTGTTGACGTATTCGCGTCTTGGCGGTAATATGAAGTTAACTTCATGAGAAGTAAGCTTCATGTTATGGAAGGAATTGATTGAAGACAAGAGTGAGAGAACTGCGAAAACAATCAAAGCTGACGCAACAGCAATTGGCCGACTTGGTCCATGTTTCAAACAGAACGATTATTTCCATCGAAAAGGAACAATATAGTCCATCGCTAATGTTGGCCTACCGAATTGCGGAAGTGTTCGGCGTGACTGTCGAAGAATTGTGTTGTCTCAAAGAAAACAGGGAATTGGAGGATAAGGATCAGGAAGCGAATTAACAATGTGAGGAGTCTCGTTACGGCGATCGTGGTTCTGATTCTGGGAATTGCCTGCTTGGGTATCGCTGCCTTCCGCGGTATGGCAACAAGATTTCCTATAGCCGGAATTGTTCCGCTTGCCTAGAGTGCGATCGATTTCTTCTTCGCCTTTACTCAATCAAGTATTGACAGCCAAGCCGAAAAGGTCACGGACGAACGCGATAGGTATATTGCGATGAAAAGCAGCAGGAAAGTCCTGCTGATCACCAATTACGTAATTGGTGCCGCCTGCTTCATCGCTATGTTTCTGTTTGCCGTTTTCAAGTGGGAACAACTGCTTACGGTGACGATTACACTATGCGCCGTTCTGTTCCTCATGCTTTTCGTTGTAATTGGGCGCAATTCATACTATGAGAAACACGAATGATTGAAAGGTTTGTTTTGTGCAGCACAACAGGCGACTATTTCAAGGAGCCGTAAGCCTTGTTGGGAATGCCCGTTTGTCGCTGCAGCCGAACCGTTATCTTGTATGGCGGCGAGCTCGTCTCTGTCCATCTCCCTATTGCCGAGACAATCGCAGGAGGAATTCCTATCTTTTACTGCTGTCTTCGGGCGTCGCGTACTGGCGACCGCTTTTGAATGCTTCAATGATTCGCGGAGTGACAAGAGCAATTCCGCCGGCAAGCTGATGAATGCGGCCGGATCCATATGAAGTGCAAAGAATACATCATGAAGATGGAGCAACCTCGCTGCTGTGTCGGTTCCATCGACCAAAGAACGAAGAAATTCGGATTAAGTCTGATGATGCCGGCAATGCCCAAACAATAACGAAAAAAGAATCGCTCCATCGATGGTCTAGATTGGTAAGGCGGACTGACGGATTCATCGAGTTAGAGAGGAGAATGCTTCGCCCCTCAACCTGCACGGGTCGGACTGTACTTTAAATGCTAAAAAAATGCTATGGTGCTGCCAAAGAAATTGCCGCGATCCTGCGGGGCGAATTCCAGGGACAGCAGATGGTATTCCGGGTCGTTGGGGTCTGGCCCCTCATCCACGAATCCGAAGCGAGAGAACAAATCCATGCTTGGCTTGTTGCGCGGATCCACTTGAGTCAGCACGAGCGGCGTGCGATTGGAACGCCACGCATCATCACGAAGTCTCATAATCACCGAGGTGAGCAGCGTGTCTCCGAGATGTTGCCCCCGTACCTTCAGCGCGGTGGCGATGTACGAAATCTGGTAGATGCCTTCGTGCTCCTTGGTGGTTTCCACGCCGACACCGTATTCGCAGAAGCCGACCACTTCATCATGCAGGGGAATGTCCCCGGATACGACAAGAAGCGTGCGCATAACTCCGGTCGGGGTCTTGCGCACGCTGAGACCGCGTATATATCTCTGTGGATCCATCGCCCATTCGGGGTCTCCTGGCTTGCAGCACAGGAACTGTCTGAGGGCTGTCTGATGGTCTCTGGAGCATTCACGCTCGATGACGAGATTCAGATTCATCGACGGTGTCTTCCCGGGTGTTTGCCCTGCGTGACAGATAGTGGCGAGCGCTGTTGGTCAGCTTCATCCATTTCTCGTCCACTGCGTTGCGCGGCTTGCCGTCCTCAGGCGGCGCGTATGCCGGAATCAGTTTCACACCGGTGCTTGTCATGGTCATGGCCGCCTCCTTCCCGCTTTTGGATAAATCAAGACATCTAATTTATCATCTGTCCTTGACGTGGCAGGAGACAGTTTATATCACAGAGGATTCGCGCATATTGCTGGCAGGGAAACAGCGAGGATAATCATGGCAAACATCGCTAAATACACGATCTCAAAAGGCGAGACGCGGTATAGAGTCCGCTATGCCGGAAACCCCATGGCACCCAGGTCGACAAGTGCGGTTTTAAACGTAAAAGCGATGCGGTGAACTGGGCGGTGGAGCCGACGGCGCGTGTACCTGAGCATTCCCCGTCTCGTGGCATTCGCGGGGGAGTGCGCGAACGCCTTGTATACAGGAGACGAGCGGCGGGCGCTGGTGCCGCTGCTCGGATTCTGCGGGCTGAGATGGGGAGAGTGTTTTTGTGTTCAATAGGAAGTTGAGGTTTTAGTCATTTAGTTTTTTCGGGTTTAGGCAGAAAGGCACGCCGACCACCCGTGGGCCTTAGCCTGATGGTGCTTCTAGTTCCATTCGGGAAAGGTCTGGAAAGGCAATGATCAGCATGCCCCAGATACAGTCTATCCGTTCGCGTCGCAGGAACGGTGAGTCCATCGCCTCGATAGCGCGCAGCGAGAAGGTCAGCGAACCGACCGTGCGCAAGTATCTGAGGGTCGACGACCTATAGGCCAGGCCGCCCCGGTCGAGGACTGCCCAAATCATATGAGACGCGCGACCTCTAAATGCCGCGCGTCGTGGCCGAGGCCCTTGAGCTGATTCTTGCCCGCCGCAAGCGGGGGCGTGTTCTCTAACCCGTATGATCGATGCGGCGGTGCAGATGGAGGCGGGTGCCGAGCAGTGTGGGCAAAATGTGGGCAATCGGGTTGCCTTGGAGTCTTCCGGTGCCTGATATTGGCGGTGTTCCGCCGTTTCGTAATGTGTGGGCAATAAGGGACTCGAACCCCTGACATCCACCGTGTAAAGGTGGCGCTCTAACCAACTGAGCTAATTGCCCGCAGACTCACACTGTATCGTATAGTCTGTATCGGGACGCCGGCCGAGTGTCGTTGGGTGGAATTCCGCCGTCGGTCGAACCGTGGCGATGCTGTGCTTGCCGGCGCATGATATATGCCGTAATCATGCGAAAGACGTGTGAGGATGCCGTTTTGCTGGGCCAAATGTGAAGCTGCGTCTCAACACTCACGTAAAGTGTGCAAGAGAAGTACTATCCGTAGGAGGTCGATACACCAATGGCGCATCAAGACGGGGCAGATAAAGGCGCATCGGGGATCGCTCGCGTTGGGAAGCGCAAATGGGGATACGATCCCGATCAGGTGGACGCTTTCCTGGATCGTGCACATGCGCTCTACGAGAGCGAGGATGCCCATCTCACGCAGCAGGACATCCAGAACGTGTCCTTCGATCTGAGCAAGGGCGGGTATGACATCACCCAGGTTGATGCGGCGCTGTCCCGGCTGGAGCAGGCCGTGGTCGACAAGCAGACGACGCGGGAGATTACCGAGCACGGTCGTGTGGCGTGGAAGGCCCAGACCGAAGAGCTGTACCGTCAGGTATGTGAGCACGCCGACCGCGGCACGGGGGAGCGATTCGCGCGCGGACATGATCGCCGGCCGTCGTACGACCGCAAGCAGGTAGACCGACTGATCGACCAGATCGTGGACAAGGCCGCCGCAGGCCTTGGCGTGGACGGCGTGAGCGAACAGGACGTGCGCAAGCTCGCCGATCTGAATTCCGGTGCCGTCTCCAACGTGGTGTTCACGCAGCGCAAGGGCAAGAACGGCTATGACGAGCGTCAGGTCGATTATTACCTCAACTCGTGCGTGCAGTTGCTCAGCCGTCTCGAATCGTTCGCGCGCGTCTCCGATTATGTCGGTGGCGGTCACGAATCCGGCGGCAGCCGGCGTTCGTCCGGTGCAAGGAGCGCCTCCGACGCGGGTGTGACGCCGTTGTTCGGCGCGGACAACGCCTATGCACATGCGCCGTCGCCGGCGCGGCAGGAAGCGGAGCCTCAGTCCTTCGCACCCGCGAACGAATCGTTCCATGCCCTCCATGAGGCAGAGGAGGCGCTGTTCTCATCGCAGACGGCCGACGAGCCGAGCGTCGCGGCCGATGCGCAGTCCGTTCCTCCCTCGTTCGCTCCCGCCGGCATGTCCGGTACGGTCGTATCCGCGCCCGCCTCAGCGCTTCCGTCCACGTTCTCGGCCGGAGCCTCCGCCCCGGATCCGCAGTCGTCGTTGGCGGCGCTGTCCCGGCGCACCGGCAGAAGCGTGAGCTCGAGCAACGTGAGCGCGGATCATGCCGCGGCTCCTGCCCCGGCACCGGAGATTCCGTCTCCGGCCATCCCGGCGGCACCGGCATCGTTCGCCCCCTCGCACGCCGCGGTATCCGATCAGCCGGCCGCAGTCGCCGAGCCCCAGGCTCCCGAACGCGTCGCCAAGTCCGTGAAGGTTCCCGCGGAGCCAGTTGCAGCCGCATCCGCCGTTGCTCCCTCCGCGCCGGCCCCCATGCCGGTCTTCGATCAGCCCGTGGCCTCCGACGCCCATACCGATGCCAGTGTCGAGGCCCTGCCGTCGTTCGCGCCGTCCTCGTCGCCGTCGGCGAACGTTCCCGTTCATGCCGTAGACGATGCCGCGCAGACGCAATCCGATGGCTCTCACAAGTCATCGTCGGATGACCTATTCTCCAGCATGTACCTCAGCCCGGAAAGCAAGCTCGATTTCGACATCCCCGACCTGTCGTTCCCCACGCTCAACACGGGCGAGTTCTATAGCGGACTGAGCGGTTTCGGCAAGGACAACGACTGACCATTTCGTCGGCGCGGGAAGACAGATACACCACAGAAGACATAAAGAAGCATTGCAATGAGCCAGCATAGGAATACGGTTGTCATTCTCGGATCGACCGGTTCGATCGGCACGCAAGGTCTGGATGTCATCAGTCGGCATCCGGAGCGGTTCACCGTCACCGGTCTGGCCGCCGGAGGCGCGCATGTGCGGCTTCTGGCACAGCAGGTCGCACGTCATCATGTGCCGCAGGTGGCCGTATATGACGAGGCCGCCGTTCCGGCGCTGCATGAGGCACTCGAGGAGGTCGGAGCTCGGTACACGCAGATTCAGGCCGGGCCGCAGGCGGTCAACGCCATCGCCGGTTCCGGTGCCGACCTGGTGTTGAACGGCATCACGGGCTCGGTCGGACTCGAACCATCCATTGCGGCGCTGAGGGCTGGCTCTCAGTTGGCGCTCGCCAACAAGGAATCGGTCGTCGCAGGCGGTCACCTGCTTTTCGGCGCGCAAGTGCGCGATGACCAGATCAATCCCGTCGACTCGGAGCATTCCGCCATCTGGCAGTCGCTGCGGTCCGGCACCCACGCCGAGGTCAGCAGACTGGTCGTCACGGCCTCGGGCGGTCCCTTCCGCGGCTGGAAGCGCGCCGACATGAGCGACATCACCCCTGAACAGGCACTCAACCACCCCACGTGGCATATGGGACCCGTGGTGACCATCAACTCGTCCACCCTGATGAACAAGGGACTGGAGGTCATCGAGGCGAGCCGTCTGTTCGACGTGGCGCCGGATCGCATCGTCGTGACCGTGCACCCGCAATCCATCGTGCACTCGATGGTGGAGTTCGTGGACGGAGCGACCGTCTGCCAGGCGTCCCCGCCTGACATGCGGCTGCCGATCGCCTTGGGCCTGTCGGCGCCTGATCGTCTGGGTGACGTCGCGGCGGCGTGCGACTGGACGCATGCCAGCGAGTGGACGTTCGAGCCACTGGACGACGAGGCGTTCCCCGCCGTCGCGTTGGCGTGCGAGTGCCTACGCGCGTCGGAGAAGCATACCGCGGTGCTCAACGCAGCGAACGAGCAGGCCGTGCATGCCTTCCTCGACCATCGACTGCCCTATCTGGGCATCGTCGACACGGTCAAGGAGGTCGTCGACGCGATGGACGGGGAGCTTCGCGGCAACCCGCTGTTCGCATCCGTGGAGGAAATGGGTCAAGTCGAGCGTGAGGCGCGCCGGCGAGCCGATGATTTGATAAACAGTCAGAAGTGAATCATTCGCGCGACCGCGCCCGGATTGATGGCATGGCACAGCCATGCGATCAATCAGTCATGACCCGGCATGGATGTGGTGTCGCGCATAATCGAACAGGAAAGACCAATCATCAGCATGAGCGCGTTGCCGCAAACCAGTGCACAGACGTCCGCGACCACAGGAACGGCGTCGGCCGTGACAGGATCGTTCCGCAAGACCGGAGAGCCGGATATCAGCGAGAGCCCGTTGCATCCGCGCCGCAGATCGCGTCGCATCATGGTCGGGCCGGTGCCGGTCGGCGGCGGCGCCCCCATCTCCGTGCAGTCGATGACCAACACGCTCACCGCGAACGTGCCGGCCACGCTGCAGCAGATCGCCGAGCTCACCGCCGCAGGCTGCGACATCGTGCGTGTAGCGGTGCCCAGCCAGGATGACGCCGACGCCTTGCCGCAGATCGTCGCCAAATCGCCGATTCCAATCATCGCCGACATCCACTTCCAGTCGAAGTACGTGTTCCAGGCCATCGACGCCGGCTGCGCGGCCGTGCGCGTGAATCCCGGCAACATCCGCAAATTCGACCAGGTCGGCCCCGACATCTGCAAGGCCGCCACCGACGCGGGCGTCAGCCTGCGCATCGGAGTCAACGCCGGATCGCTCGACAAGGAGCTGTACGCCAAGTACGGCGGTCCCACGCCCGAGGCGCTCGTCGCCTCCGCGCTCAAGGAAGCCCACATGTTCGAGGACGTCGGCTTCCGTGATTTCAAGATATCCGTCAAACACCACGACGTGATTACGATGGTGCAGACCTACCGGCTGCTCGCATCCAAGGGCGATTGGCCGCTGCATCTGGGAGTCACCGAGGCGGGGCCGGCATGGCAGGGCACCATCAAGTCATGCCTCGCGTTCGGCGCGCTGCTGGCCGAAGGCATCGGCGACACGATCCGCGTGTCCCTGTCCGCACCGCCCGTCGAGGAGGTCAAGGTCGGCTGCAAGCTGCTGGAGTACATGGGACTGCGCAAGCGCAAGTTCGACATCATCTCATGCCCGAGCTGCGGTCGCGCCCAGGTCGATGTCATCCAGCTGGCGAACGCGGTCACCGATGGACTCAAGAACGTCACCGCGCCCATTCGCGTCGCCGTGATGGGATGCATCGTCAACGGGCCGGGAGAAGCCCGCGAGGCCGATCTCGGCGTGGCTTCGGGCAACGGCAAAGGACAGATCTTCATCAAGGGCAAGGTCATCGAGACCGTGCCGGAAGACCAGATCGTCGAGACGCTGCTCGCGCGGGCCAACGACATCGCCGCCCAGATGGAGGCCGACGGACAGGTGCCGGTAGGCGCCACCGGCCCTGTCGTCATCCCCATCCAGCATCCGAACGCGATGAACGCCGTTCGCTGAGGATTTTCATCGGCGTCCGGCCGCCGTCGCCGCCGGCGTCCGGCCGGACGGCCTGAGCGCGGCCGGATGTCGTCAGCTCACAGCGCAGAAGACCGGCGGATTGGCTAGTATGATTGCGTGTTGAATCGGCAGCGTAACAGGTTTCGTATCCGCCGCGGCGAACGTCCCGCAGACGGGAAGTCGCGAGTATCCGACGAATCGGCCGCATCGCGGCGGCAACCGGGCGACAAGGCGTCGCCGGTCGCCTGGACGCGATGGCACCGTCTGATGTGCACCGTGCCGATTTTCATCATCCTCATCGGCCTGCTGGTGTTCGTCTCCAATGCGACGGCCATGCCGTGGAACAATGAGCCCACAGGGCAGACTTTGTCGACACTGTCCGCCGATACCGGCGTGACGTTCGACAACCCGGGCGGCGTTCACCTCGCCAAGCGCGGCGAGTACGAGGTGAACGAGCGGTCCGTATGGTTCGACGCGAAGAGACCATCCACGGGCGAGATCCAACGCACGCATGTCATCATCCGCGAGCCTGTCGGCGTCTCCGGGAAGCTGCCCGGCATGGTGTTCATGCACGGCGCGGGCTACGGTTCCGCCGTCGATTCGTTCGTCGACATGGCCTATGACCTGTCGTCCGCGGGATTCGTCACCGCCGTGCTCGACAAGCCGGTATGGTCCACGAATGACATAACGCGCGATTATACGGGCTCGGCGGCCGTCTATGACGAAGTGATCCGCATGTTGCGCGGCCTCGACAACGTGGATGACGGGGAGGTCGGCATCTACGCGACCTCGGAATCGACATGGGTGTCGTCATATCTGCTGGACATGGACAAGGACATCGCGTTCCAGGTGCTGCTCAGCCCGATGGTGTTCACGCCGCGACAGGCGATAGGGTTCCTCGCCGCACAGGATTTCGCGCTGGTCGGAGCCCATGACGGATACCAGTCGATAGTCCGGCGCGTGTTCAACATCGATTCCGCGCTGTTCGGCGTCACGCTTCCCGACGTCCATACGCTCAAGCCGAGCGCGTATTCGATTCCGACGCTGGTAGCGTACGGATCGAAGGACGTGATGACCGCCCAGGTGGAGGGCGTGGAGGCGATCGTGGACATGGCCCTGCGCACGGGCAACCATGACGTGAGCATCCGCGGCTATCCCGTGGCCAATCATGTGCTCCGATTGGGCGACGAATCCGAAACCGGGACGCCGTTCGCGGACCAGTACGCCGATGACGTGGTGGATTGGGCGGTCGGCACGGCGAAGGGCCTGCACCAGACGAGCGAGCGCGTGGGAGGCGTGAACCTGTATCAGTCGATAGCAGTGCCGAAAGACCTGAAGGCGAATCGCGGACTGACGGTGTACGGGCTGCTGCTGCACGTGTTCATGGTGTTCATGATGGTGCTTTCGCTGGTCATCGCCGTGGTCGCGCTGGTGGTGAAGATACGCGCGATGATCCGTCGCACCGGTCCGGCGCTGGGGTTCTCGCATGGTTTCGGCAACCAGCTGCTCACTCTGACGGTCACTACCGTGGCCACGCTGGCCCTGTTCGGCGCCGGTCTCGGACAGGTCATCATGGGTGTGGTGAAGATTGCCTGGGGCGGTGCCCCTCCAGAGAAGCCCGGACTCATGTATTGGAGCTGGCCGGTCATCCAGGTGGTGTGCACAGTGGTGGTGTGGGCGTGGTCCCGCGTGTTGGCCCGTCTGATCGAAGTGGCGTCGCTGCGCGGTGTCATCCGGTTCCCTCCGCGCAAGGGCGCGATCGGGGATGTGATGACCGGCCGTGATCCAGTGCTCGCCTCGACCAGACTTGGACGCGTGCTGTTCTGGGTGACGGCCGTCACCATGCTGTCGGTTCTGCTGATGTTCGCGTTCTGGGGATTGTTCGTCTACTGACGGCGCTCGCCGCAGCGAACGGTGGCGGAACCAATGGATACGCGAGGAACGGGAGGAAGCGCTTATGCCGCTGTATCGTGACGAAGGCGTCGTGTTGCGTACGGCCAAACTCGGTGAAGCCGACCGCATCGTCACCTTGCTGACCCGCAGCCATGGCAAGGTCCGAGCCGTGGCGAAGGGCGTGCGCCGTGTGAAATCACGGTTCGGCGGGCGGCTGGAGCCGTTCATGCGAGTTGACGTGCTCATCGCCACTGGACGGACCCTGGACGTGGTGTCGCAGGTCGAGTCCATTTCGGCGTATGCGGCTCCGATCTGCGCCGATTACGGGGCGTACGGCATCGCCAATGTCATGGTGGAGACCGCCGACAAACTGGTGTCCGCCGAAGGGGAGCGGGCCGTCGCGCAGTACCGTCTGCTGGTCGGCGGGCTGAACGCGCTGGCGCGTCACGCGCATCCGGCGACGGCGATCGGGGAATCCTATGTGCTGCGTGCGTTGGCTTTGGCCGGGTGGACTCCGCGGCTGCATTCATGCGTGGTGTGCGGACGGCATGTCGCCGTCTCGCCGGTCGCCGGGGAGAGCGGCGATGACGGGGGCGCCGGGGAAGGCCGCATGTCGGGCCCGATGTTCTTCTCCCCGTCCGCCGGCGGGCTGATGTGTTCGACCGACCGCACGCCCGATGCGAAACGCATCGACCCGGACGAGGTGGTGCAGCTCTCGGCGGCGGTCGACGGGGATTGGGGAGTGCTTGACGGGGCTCCGCCGGATGCGCGGGTGTTGCGATTTGTTGAAGACTGGGGCGAGTATTATCTGGAACGCCCCATTCGTTCCTTGCGCTTGCTAGATTAGCGGTATGGCTTTTGAAAACGTCGATTACACGTCGCTGGACATTCCGGCGGCGCCATTTTCCGATCCTGCGCGTATCCCGGATTTCCCGAAGAACAAGGTGCCCCGTCATGTGGGCGTGATCATGGACGGCAACGGCCGCTGGGCGCAGCAGCGCGGGCTGGTGCGCACGGACGGCCATCAGGCGGCCGAGCCCGTGGTGTTCGACACGATCGCCGGTGCGATCGAGGCCGGCGTGCGGTATCTGAGCCTGTACACGTTCTCGACCGAGAACTGGAAGCGCTCACCGCAGGAGGTGCGCTTCCTGATGGGGTTCTCGCGTGAGATCATCCACCGTCGTGTCGCGCAGATGGACGATTGGGGCGTGCGAGTGCGCTGGTCCGGTCGCCGCCCGAAGCTGTGGAAGTCGGTGATCGACGAGCTTGAGGTGGCCATGGAGCGCACCAAGCACAACAAGGTCATCGATGTGGTGTTCTGCATCAACTACGGTGGCCGCGCCGAGATCGCCGACGCCTGCGCCGAGATCGCGCGCGAGGTGGCGGCGGGACGCATCAAGGGCGACCGCGTCACCGAGAAGATGATCGCCGACCACCTGTACAACCCCGACATTCCCGATTGCGATCTGGTGATCCGCACCTCCGGCGAGCAGCGCACGTCGAACTTCCTGCCGTGGGAGGCCGCCTACGCCGAGCTTGATTTCGTGCCCGAACTGTTCCCCGACTGCGGCCGCGATGTCCTCTGGCGCTCCATCGACCACTACATCCACCGCGATCGCAGATTCGGCGGCGTGAAGAAATAGGATTCCCGTTTCGCCCTGTGTTGGCGGGTCTGTTGTGAGGTGACCGGGAGAGCGCTCCTCGAGCGTCAAGACCACCCCCAGTTTCGCTCCGCTCAACAGCCCCGCCAGCGGGGGCGAGAAGAGGAAAGCTGCTCAGTAGCAGTCCCAGGTGTAGAGGACGCGTGAGAAGTCAAGCCGTTCCAGATCGCTGGGGGAGATGAAGAAGTTCGCCACGCCGGAGTCGCCGAACGACACATCGTTGGTCGAATCGATCTGCAGCAGCAGGTCGGTCGCCTTGTTCCACAGCGGATCCCTGTCATCATGCGGGTCGCTTTGCGTGAAGATCGGGTATCCGCCGACCTGGTGCCCGCCCGACATCAGCAGTGCGGCGAGCGAGTCGCGAATCTCCGCCTCATGTTCGCGGAAGAAGCCGTGGTCGTACTCGTTGAGCGTGCTGACGCAGCTTTGCAGCCGTCCCTCGAACCGGTAGTCAGTAGGCGTGATCGTCTGCTTGCCTGCCTGTGCGACTAGCCGTCGCTCGGTGTCGGGGTCGTTGAACGGCAGCACCGTGTCGTCATGCCAGGCGGGTTTGACGACACGGTTGGCATGCAGTGCGGTGACCGGCACGTTGGGGAGGTAGCGCACGCGCCACGAGCGTTGCGACTGCGGGTTGTCGTAGTCCGCTCCGTACAGGGTGTCCTCGCCGTCGATGAAGAACTGCAGCAGTCCCTGGGCGGGGAATCCGCGCAGCTGCGGCAGTTGGCTGAAGTTCAGCTGGGCCAGCAGATACAGCGGGTTCCCGGTGTCGAGATTGCGTGGCGCCTTCATGCCTTCCGGCACGTAGAACGCGCCGCCGAGCTTGCTGTCGGTGATCTGTGCTGGGGAGTCGTCCTCGGTCAGACGCAGCACCGGCATTTCGGTGGAATATCGCAGCAGTTGCGACAGTTTCTCGGCGACGTAGTCGGTGATCCTGGGGATGTGCGCGGTGTCCTCGTAGGCGGCGTTTCGCTGGGATCTGCCGGTGACGCCAAGCTGGTCGATGGGGTTGCGGGGCCCCTCTTTGTCCACTTTCCCTACGATTTCCTGGGACGGTGTGTCACGACCGAATAATTTGTCCAGCAATCCCATGTGATTCCCCGTTTTCAGATCATCATCCTTGCACAGGAAAGCCTAGCAGCTGAAAGGCGATTTCGCTGACGCGATTGGTGAAGGCTTGGTACCGTCTTGCGGCGTGTCTTCCCGATTGCGTCAGCGGATTGGCCTCAGCCAGTCCAGGCCGATTGACTTGAGATGATGCAGCGTCAGCGAGGTGACGGTCAGCGAGCCGGATTCGGCGACGAGCCCGATCGCGCGGGGACCCTTGGGCGCGTAGCTGTACGAGCTCATGACCTGCTTGCCGCCGTTGACGTAGACCTCGACACTGCCGCGGTCCACGAACACGCGCAGGCGCAACAGTCGTCGTCCTGCATGGGGATCGGCTCGACGAAGGGGCTCATCCACCCGTACATGATCTGCCGCCCGTTCGTGTTGAACGACTGCGGCGCGTAGAAATTGTGGCCGCAGTCCCACGGGCGGAACTCGGTTTCCGGCTTGAACTCGCCGTCCTTCTCCTGTTCGAGGGACGGGGCGAAGGCGATGGGCTCGCGGCGCTAGGTGACCATGTCCTCGCTGGAGACATGACCCCAATGGCACAGGCCCCACTGGGTGCCGTAGGGGTGCAGCTGGTAGAACACGTGCCAGCGGCCCTTGTAG
>ENA-OXTJ01000079-OXTJ01000079.1-human-gut-metagenome-genome-assembly--contig:-NODE-79-length-31812-cov-29.547281_pt1 | contig 31812 bp, 14 predicted proteins | sample MGYA00249342_ERZ652646 | MGnify/ENA primary metagenome ERZ652646 (study PRJEB26925, sample SAMN05826522) | human gut metagenome | biome: ENVO:2100002; feature: ENVO:00000062; material: ENVO:00002003...
TCTACACTATCCTCTTCGTCGGCAGCGTCAGATGTGTATAAGAGACAGGTACAAGCGCGTGCGCTTCAAGGGCATCGTCTGCGAGCGATGCGGCGTCGAAGTGACCCGCAGCCGCGTGCGCCGTGAGCGCATGGGCCACATCGAGCTCGCCGCCCCGGTGACGCACATCTGGTTCTTCAAGGGTGTGCCTTCCCGCCTCGGCTACCTGCTGAACGTCACCCCGAAGGACCTGGAGCGCGTGATTTACTTCGCCTCCTACATGGTCACCGAGGTGAACGAAGACGAGCGTCACAACGATCTGCCCGGCCTGCAGGACGAGTTCGATTCCGAGATCAAGCGCCTTGAGCAGCGCCGTGACTCCGACATTGAAGCCCGCGCCAAGAAGGTCGAAGAGGATCTCGCCGCCCTTGAGGAGGCCGGCGAGGCCAAGGGCCCGGCCCGCACCAAGTTGCGTAACGGTGCCGAGCGTGATATGGCTGCCATCCGCACCCGCTACAACGACCAGATCGCCCGTGTGGACGCCGTCTTCGACAAGTTCAAGAAGCTCAAGCCCGGCGACATGGTCGACGACGTGGACCTGTGGCGCGAGATGCAGGACCGCTACGGCGATTACTTCGACGGCTGCATGGGCGCCGAAGCCATCAAGAAGCGCCTGCAGTCCCTCGACCTGGAGACCATCTCCAAGGAACTGCGCGAGGAGATCAAGGACGCTTCCGAACAGCGTAAGACCAAGGCCCTGAAGCGCCTCAAGGTCGTCAACGCCTTCCTGACCACCGGCAACAAGCCGGAGGCCATGGTGCTCGACGTGATTCCGGTCATTCCGCCGGATCTGCGCCCGATGGTGCAGCTCGACGGTGGCCGTTTCGCCACTTCCGATCTCAACGACCTCTACCGTCGTGTGATCAACCGTAACAACCGTCTGAAGCGACTGATCGAGCTCGGCGCTCCTGAAATCATGCTCAACAACGAGAAGCGCATGCTGCAGGAAGCCGTCGATTCCCTGTTCGACAACGGTCGTCGTGGCCGCCCGGTCACCGGCGCCTCCAACCGTCCGCTGAAGTCCCTGAGCGACATGCTCAAGGGTAAGCAGGGTCGTTTCCGTCAGAACCTGCTCGGTAAGCGTGTGGATTATTCCGGCCGTTCCGTGATCGTGGTCGGTCCGTCCCTGCGCATGCACCAGTGCGGTCTGCCGAAGCCGATGGCCCTCGAGCTGTTCAAGCCGTTCGTCATCAAGCGCCTTGTCGACCTCAACTATGCCCAGAACATGAAGAGCGCCAAGCGTCTCGTGGACCGCGGCGACTCCGAAGTGTGGGGCGTGCTCGAAGAGGTCATCGCCGAGCATCCGGTGCTCCTGAACCGTGCACCTACGCTGCACCGTCTGGGTATTCAGGCATTCGAGCCGATCCTGGTGGAAGGCAAGGCCATCCACCTGCCGCCGCTTGCCTGCGCCGCATTCAACGCCGACTTCGATGGCGACCAGATGGCAGTCCACCTGCCGCTGTCCGCTGAAGCCCAGGCTGAAGCACGCTCCCTGATGATGGCTTCCGACAATATTCTGAAGCCGGCTGACGGCCACACCGTGACCATGCCGAGCCAGGATATGATCCTCGGTCTGTACTACCTGACTACCGTCATCGACGGCGCCAAGGGCCAGGGCCGCGTGTTCTCCTCGCTGGAAGAGGCCGAAATGGCCCTCGACAAGCATGAGATCGACATGCAGGCCAAGGTGCTTATCCGCCTTCCGGAAGACTTTGTGCTGCCGAAGGGCTGGGAGCCGAGCGAAATCGAAGTCGTCGATCCGGAACCGGGCAGCCCGGCCGTGGTGAAGGAAGAGCGCTTCCATGATGGTTCCGTGCTTTTCGCAACCTCCTATGGCCGTATTCTGTTCAACAGCACGCTGCCGGTGGATTACCCGTTCGTGAACGATCAGGCTCCGAAGAAGCGTCTGAGCAAGATCGTCGACGACATCGCAACCCGTTACTCCACCGCACAAGTGGCGGCAACGCTGGACGCGCTGAAGGATATGGGCTTCACCCGCGCACCGTGGTCCGGTGTGTCCTTCGCGTTCTCCGACGTTATCCAGCCGTCCGAGCGCGACGAGTACATCGAGAAGTACGAAGCCGAAGCCGACAAGGTCAACGAGAACTACGAAATCGGTATGCTCACCGAAGAGGAGCGCCGTCAGGAACTCATCGACCTGTGGACCAAGTGCACCAGCGAGGTTTCTGAGGCGGTCGAGGAACACTTCGACTCCAAGAACAACCTGGCTATCATCGTGCAGTCCGGTGCACGAGGAAACATGATGCAGATCAACCAGATCGCAGGCATGCGAGGCCTCGTGGCTAACCCGAAGGGCGAGATCATTCCTCGACCGGTGAAGTCCAACTACCGTGACGGCCTGTCCGTGCTGGAATACTTCATCTCCCAGCACGGTGCACGTAAGGGTCTGGCCGATACCGCACTGCGTACCGCAGAGTCTGGCTACCTGACCCGTCGTCTGGTGGACGTTTCCCAGGACGTAATCGTGCGCGAAGAGGATTGCGGCACCAAGCGTGGCCTGACGATGAAGGTCGGCGAGCGTGATGCTGAAGGCAACCTGCATCTGGTCAAGGCCGCCGATGGCGGTCCGTACTCCCGTCTGCTCGCAACCGACGTGATCGATCCCGCCGACGGCGAGACCGTGCTGTACAAGGCCGGTGACGCGCTGTCCATGGACGTGCTCAACGATCTTGTTGCCCACGACGTGGAAGAGGTCAAGGCCCGTTCCGTGCTTACCTGCGAATCCAAGCGCGGCGTGTGCGCCAAGTGCTATGGCTGGTCGCTGGCCACCAACAAGCTGGTGGATGTCGGCGAGGCCGTTGGCATCGTGGCCGCACAGTCCATCGGCGAGCCTGGTACCCAGCTGACGCTGCGTTCCTTCCACTCCGGTGGCGTTGCTTCCGCATCCGATATCACCCAGGGTCTCCCTCGTGTTACCGAGCTTTTCGAAGCCCGTACTCCGAAGGGTGAGGCCCCGATTGCAGAGTTCGCTGGCGTGGTCAAGGTGGAAGACACCGAGCGCGGCCGTCAGGTCATCCTGAAGCCGGACGACGATTCCGTCGAGCCGATCGCCTACCCGGTGACCCGTCGCGCCCCGATGATGGTCAAGGACGGCGATCATGTCGAAGCCGGCACCCAGCTGATCGAAGGCTCCGTCGATCCTAAGAAGATCCTGCGCATCCTCGGCCCGCGTGCTGCCCAGGTGAACATTGTGGAGGAAGTGCACACCGTGTACCGCTCCCAGGGCGTGGATATCCACGATAAGCACATCGAGGTCATCGTGCACCAGATGCTGCGTCGTATCACGGTGATCGATTCCGGCGATACCGACCTTCTTCCGGGTGAACTGGTGGATCAGGCCCGCTTCAAGGCCGCCAATATGAAGGCCGTGAAGGAGGGTGGCAAGCCTGCTGCCGGTCGTCCGGAGCTGATGGGCATCACCAAGGCCTCGCTGGCAACCGATTCCTGGCTGTCCGCGGCTTCCTTCCAGGAGACCACCCGCGTGCTTACCGAAGCCGCTCTGAGCCAGAAGGTCGATGACCTCAAGGGCCTCAAGGAGAACGTCATCATCGGTAAGCTCATCCCGGCAGGTACCGGCCTTGCCCGTTACCGTAACGCTGTGGTCGAGCCTGACAAGGCCATTCGCGACACCATCTACCCGAACTTCGGTTTGGGTGGCGACGAGTCCGATGCCGCCTTCGGCGACGCCGATCTGTCCGAAGTCGACTTCTCGAACATCGACTTCGGAGATCTGAAGCTCGGCGACGACTTCAATCCGGATGACTTCCTGGACGACAATGGCGGTCAGATGGATTTGGGCGACACCCTGTGATCCGAAAAGCGATGATGGAATGGCATAACGTCTGAAATCATCTCAATACATGAATGGGGATTGGCTGGAAATAGCTGATCCCCATTTTTTTAATGCGGAACTATTTTTAATGCGGAACTGCAGTTGCTGCGATCCCTACGACAACAGTCAGCCTATTGCGGAACCGTACGTATTGCAGAGCGGATAGCTTCATCGCAAAATCGCATGGCAAATTACAATGAAGGTATGAGCTTTCTTCCATATCCGCCTCCACCTGAACCAGGTTGGTATGACGATGATGCCACAGTAATGTCTTCTCTCGTTGAGCCCGCCATGGCGGAGGCTGCGCAGTCGCAGCCAACATACGAATCACCGGAATCCCAAGCATTCCAAGCATTGGAAAATGTGCAGGAATCCGCGGAATCGTATGCGGCGAACATACAGCCGGTGGAACAGGCTGCCGCAGCGCTGGAACCGTCCGACGTCGAACCGGTCAATGACGATGATGACATCGACTGGGATGGCACGGTGCTGTCTTCGGCGTTCACCATGAAGCAGCCGAAGCTGGAGTATGTGCTTTACAACGAGCAGACCGGCCAGGAAGTGATCGTCGATATGGGTGTGCTGCTGGGGCGCAAGCCTTCCGCTGAAGTGCCGGAAGGTGCGAAATTCGTGAAGTTGGAGGATCCGACGCGCACCATCTCACGCAATCATGCGGCGATCAGCTTCGATCAGGATGGCGTATTGTGGATCGAGGATTACGGTTCGCTCAACGGCACGTACATCATTCAAGGCAATGAGGAGATCAAGGTCGAACGCAAGCCGATGAAGCTTGACGCGCCTTGCACGGTGCGTATCGGAGACCAGTTCTTCACTTTCGAACAGCGCTGATTTCCTTCGCGCCGCGATACATGTTGCGTCGTCAATCCATAAATGAGGATGACGGCGCAACGAACATATTATGGTACGAAAGCTTACCAATGCAAGCAGCTTTTATTAGGCCTTATTAGGCCTTGTTTGGCGGCTTTCGTCGGGCTTTTGCCAAGTTCTACCAAGGGTTACCGTCGCAGACGGATGGCTGCGTTGATGGCGGAATCATTGAGACTGGCAAGCCAGTTGAGCAGATCCGGGTAGATATGCGGATTGCGCGCAAGGAAGGGGTGCAGCTCCGGAGCTTTGCTTGCGATTTCAGCCATCAGTATCTGATCTTCCGTGGTCATGGCCAATTCTGCGGTGAAACCAGCATTCGAGGCGACTGGCTCTTGCGGCTGAATCGGCGAAAAATCAGCCACTTCAGACAGGTCTGCGGGGTTGGTATATGGGTCGACGTATTCCGTCGAAGCATCGTTCGCCATATTCGATGCAGGTGTTGCCGCAAACGGCTCAGGCTGGCATTGCTGGGTTGCCGGCGGCTGGTACTGCGCCTGATATTGCACTTCCGATGATTGCTGCGGCTGCTGGTATTGCACCTGCTCGCTTGGCATCTGGTATTGCGTCTGTTCAGAAGCCGTCTCGGCCTCCTGCTGCATGATTCCGTCCTGTGGAACCGGCCACCCCATCGCGACCAGCTGCTGTCGTGCGCGTTCGTCGCCGAACTGGGCGACCCAACGCTTCAGGCCTGGGTACGCACGCGGATTGGCAACCACATTCGCGCCGAATTCCGGATTTTCGTAAGCGATTTTCGCCAGAAACACGGGATCTGCGTTCGGATCCTGCACGGCCGCCACCGCGGCATCGAAATCGACCATCATGATCTCCTTATCTCGTGTTCTGTAAATATTGTATTGAATACGCTGATATAACGTGACAAATCCGATTATTGACGATTGTCATTGCGAGAACATGCGCATTATTGGACGGCACGTAACGTTTGCAATGTGCTTTCCTGTAAATCGCCGATATCCTCGTGATCGTCGATTTTGCTGACGTTCCAATCGTCATTTGCCGAATAATCCGATGATTTGCCGCATATATCAAGCACAATCACGGTGACGTTGTCGTTGCCGCCCGCGTCGAGCGCGGACTGCACCAGCATATCCGCGGCGACTTGCGGATCGCCATATGCGGCCGCCACATCGGCGAGCAGTTCCCGATCGATCTGCGCGTGCAGGCCATCCGAGCAGATGATGAAACGTCCCGTGGAGCGCGCCGCATACCAGTCCGGCTGAATGCCGTCAGGAGCGCCGACGCATTGGGTGATGATATTGCGCGGTATGCATCGGTTCGCCTCGTCCGGTAGCATTTCGCCGGTGTCGATGGCGTTCTGCCGTTCGGAATGGTCACGTGTGATCCGGGTCAGCGACTCCGCCATCCAATGGCCTTCCGCATCGGCGCGCATATGGTAGGTGCGTGAATCTCCGACATTGATGACGTAGCAGTACTCATCGATGGCTTGTTCATGCACGCTATCTTCAACGCGAGTCGGCAGCACCACGCCGGTGATGGTGGTTCCGGCGATGCCGCCAAGCTCCTGGCCAAGTTCGAGCACCTGTTGCTGCGATTGGCTCAACGCATGTTCGATGGACGTACGGTTGCGCGACGGCTGTTCGGCAAGCTGCGAGAAACATGCCGCCACCTGTGCGCTGGCCCGCTCGCCGCCTTTGCCGCCGCCCATGCCATCGCATACGACATATACGCCACGGCTGGCGAGAGCGTTGTCTTGGTTGTTTTTTCTTTTGCACCCGACATTGCTATTCAGGCCGGCCTCGATGCTACGGAAGATCATGAGTCCCGTCCTTTCTTACGATTGTGCTTCCGATCGCTGCCGTTGTTCCGCCCGCTGCGGTTGCTGCGGAAGTGGAAAACGTCGGCAAGCGAAAGCTTGGCACGCCATCTGCGCAATGTCGGCAATGACTTGAGCATGTACTGGCGTTCCTGCTCAATATCGCGCCAATACTGCTGCACATGCTCCTCGTTGACGGTATTACCGGAGAAGGTCGCGTAATCGGCTTGTGTGCTCAAGGCAAGCAACGTTTCACTGGAAATATCCATCTGGCTTGCGATGGAGACCGCCTGTTCGCTGCGCGTGCCTTGAATGTCAAGTCCGCTTTGCCGGGCGAGCGCCGCCACGGATTGCCATCCTGCTGCCACTCGCTGTTGCGTGCTGCCGTGTTTTCTTGATCGTGCCAGTGCGATCGCTTTGATGGCGAGCAGGAGACCGCATATGATGAGCAGCGTCCATAGAGGGCTTCCGTAGATGGCTACTTTTCTTGCGATTCTGCCGAAATGCTGCCAGAACAGGTTGGCTGAGGTTTCGTCGGCCATGCTTCCGCCGATTGAGGACTTGCCTTTGGCCTGGGTGTCGTCGCGTAGCGGGTCGGTGAGTGGTACCGGGGGCTGGCGTACCAGGGTTTGCGGATTCGGTGGGGTGAGGTTCTGGTTTTCGTCGGGGACTTTGGTTTCCTTTGGCGTTGGATAGAATGCCACCCAACCGTAGCCGTCCAGTTTGATTTCCACCCATGCGGTCACGTCGTTGCCGGTGAATTTCGTGATGGTGGTTGTTCCTTGTTCTTCGGTGCGGCTTTCGCTGATTTCACCTTCGTCGTCTTTTGGCAGGAATCCGAGTACCACACGGCTGGGAAGACCTAGGCTGCGTGCCATCAATGCCATGGCGGAGGCGTATTGTTCACTGTCTCCGACCATGGCCGTTCCGGCGAGCAGTTGGTCGATGCGGTAGTTGCCGTGGCCTGCGGTTGACGGGTAGTCGCCGCTTAATCCGTGTGAGAACCAACCGGATTCTTTGAGCTTTTCGGCTAAGGCCTGGGCCGCTTCGCCGCCTTTGGATTGGCCTCCGGCGATGGCTGTGGCGAGTTTGTCTACGCAGTCGGGCACATCTTCGGCTTTTGGCTGGCTGATGGCGGCCGCGTCTGTTTTGGCGATCTGTTTGTCGGTGGGAACCATTGGCATGATGCCGGTTTCCGTGTAGGTGAGACCTTCGGAGGTGCGTGAGGGGTAGATGGCCGACATGGTGTCGCTGTTGTAGTAGAACGAGTCGGAGTTTTCGCTGTTGTCGAATGTCACGCTGGATGCGGCTCCGGCCATGGGCAGCCAGTAGTCGCTGAGTCCTTTGTCCACGGTGAATGTGGCGGTGAATTTCTTGCCTTCGGCACTGTTGGTGATGGAGGTGCCGACACGTCGGTAATTGGAGGAGTCCGACGACATGGTGGAGTCGGACAGATTCCATACGTTGCCGTCGAAACGGTCCATGACCGCTAGTCGCACGCTTGATCCAGCGGGCAGGTTTTCGACGGTGAGGAGCACATCGTCCTTACTGTTTGTAATGTACGAGCGCATGCCGCTTAACGGACTGGTGTAATTGTACGGGCTAAGCGGCGGATCATAATGGTCGCGCAGAATGGTGCGGTCCTGATCGACGACGAGGCATCCTCCAATCGCCAATGCGACGGAAAACACCACGATCACGACGGAACTGAGCCAACGTCCCAATTCCAGTAATTTCCAACGTGCGCTGATCCAAATCACCAATATGAGCGCCATTATGGTGCCTACGAACATGCGGTAATAGCCGGAAGATGAGCCGAGCAGCGCGCAAATCGCAAGATTGGCGGTAACGGGAATAATGGCGATCATGGTGAATCGGCCATCTTCAGTCACTGCGAAAATGCCGGTCAGTAGCGCGAACCACAGGCAGATGGTCCATACGGCCAGCAAACAGCCATCGGCGGTACCGGTGGGAGGTTCGACCGACAGAATGAATTTGAACGATCCGAGCATGTTCATCCAGCCTTGTGTAAGCGTGCGCAAGGTCGGAACAATATGGGCGATGGTGGTGTCGTTGAGGAACAGTACAGGGCCGACAACCAGCTGGGCGACGGCCATGAACAGCATCTGCCACCAGAGACGAAGTGCCGGAACCGTGCCTGCGAGCGCCACGAGAGATCCGATGATGGTGGACGGAAGGGCGGCGAGCGCCCAGGATGCGGCCGATCCGTAGACGTCGATGAGGTTGCTGGCGGCGGCGAGGGTGAGTAGGGCTGCGACGAGCAGGCTTGCGTATTGCGAGGCGCGTGTCCGGCGTAGGTAGGGGAGTGCCTGTGATTTGCCGTCTCGTGACATCCAGATGACGGAGTGTGTGGAGTCGGCCCATGAGCCGGTGCCGGTTCCGGTGAAGGTGTTGCCGAATCCGGTGGTGCGGCCGGTGTCGCCGGTGTTGGTGTTGTGGGTGGAAAGTCCTGTGGTGCTCATTCCAGTACCCCCATGATCATTGGGAGATCGTCTAGGTTTCCTACGGTCGCCAGGGTGAAATCGGCGTATCGTTTGATGGCGCGTGGCTGTCCGATGGCGGTTTGCAGTACCACGCAGGTTGCGGATCGGGGGAGTGCGAGCGCCATGTGTTTGATTTCGTCGATGTTTTTGAGCCTGCCGACGGTGATGTAGTAGAACGATGAGTCGGGGGCATGGGCGAGGGTGGTTTGCGCCAGATTCGGATTGTCGCTGATATCGGGGGAGATGGCGCTGCAGCCGTCAAGGAATTCCGTGGAGTTGCGTGGCATGATGTGTTCGGTTCCCGCGTGTGAGGTCACCGGTCGGTTTTGGAGCAGGCATTGCACGCCGATGGAGGCATGGACGGATACCGCCAGTTCGAATTCGTCGGAGCTCACATAGTCGTCGGGGTTCACGCTGATGGTCAATGCGGTGTCGGTGCGTCGGGTCGCCTCGTATTGACGGATCATCAGTGCGCCTGTTTTTGCGGAGCTGAGCCAGTGCACGTTGCGTACGTCGTCGCCTGGCTCGTATTCACGCAGTCCGTAGAAATCGAGGTCGTCGTCGACGATTTCGCCGCTTGGCTGGCCTTCGAGATCTCGCGGAATTCCGGCGTTGAGTGTGTTCAGCATAACGGTTTTCGGGTGGATGAACACGTTGATTTGGTCGACAAGTTTCTTTTCGTGTCGTACGAGTCCGAATGGGTCGCCTTTGCGTATGGACAGGGGACCGACCGGCAGTACCGCGCGGGAGACGGCGGTGAATTCCACGGTGGTTTGGCGTGATTGGCCGGCGGCGAGCATGGGGATGGCGAATCGTTCGTGGCTGTCTCCGATGGGCAGGTCGCCGCGTGCTGATGTGGTTGGCGTGCGCCCTGGATTGTCGACGCACACATCGACTTTCACCGTGTCTGACACGGTGACGCGCCTGCTGGACACGTCTATGGTGGCGGTGAACGACGTGTTGCCGAGCGACAGCATGATGGCGGCGACCATCATGCATGCGAACACGATCGCCATGGTCAGCAGTTCATGCCAGCTGAGGATTGTGAACGCTATGAGTGAGGCGATGGCGAGTCCGGTCACGGCCCATCCGAGCGGCGACACGTATGAGGTGACCAGTCGTTTGATGCGATGCTTGATGCGTCGCAAGGATCGTTGCATGGTTCTCCTGCGCTGCATGGTTTTGGATTGTCGCATGCTTGACCTTTCGGGGGTTTACGAACGTTTCGTGCGGGGTGTGCGCTTTGCGTGTGCCGTGTCGTACGCGGCTGGCTGCGCCGTGCGTTTCAGGCGGTGACGCCCACGGTCGGTGAAGGCACTTCATTGAGGATCTGTTCGATCATCTGTTCGGGGGTGGATCCCGCGAATGTGGCCTCCGCGGTGAGCGTGATGCGGTGTGCGAGCACGGCGACGGCCAGTTGCTTCACATCGTCGGGCACCACGTATCCGCGATTGCTGGACGCGGCCCACACGCGGGCGCATCGGGTCAGTGCGAGCGCGCCTCGCATGGACGATCCGACTTGGATGCGTTCGTTGTGGCGCGTCGCTTCCACCAAGCGCACGATGTATTCGATGATCGCGTCGTCGAGACGCACGGTTTCGCTGATGGCGCGCATGCGCAGCACGTCATTGCCGGTGAGCACCGCATGTACGGTGGAGGCACGGTCGGTGACGTTGACCTGTTTGAGGATGTTCACGCTTACGTCATGGCTCGGATAGCCGATGGTTGTTTTGATGAGGAAACGGTCCATCTGCGCCTCAGGCAGTTTGTAGGTGCCGAGTTGCTCGATGGGGTTCTGGGTGGCGATGACCATGAACGGCTGCGGTACCGCATGGGTTTCGCCGTCGACGGTGACTTTCTGCTCTTCCATGACCTCGAGCAGTGCGGACTGCGTTTTTGGCGAGGCTCGGTTGATTTCGTCGGCGAGCACGATGGATGCGAAAATCGGACCTTCGCGGTATTCGAATTCGCCGTTCTTCTGGTCGTAGTAGGTTACGCCGACCACGTCGGACGGCAGCAGATCCGGAGTGAACTGGATACGTTTGAACGACATGTCGATGGAGTTGGCGAGGCCGCGGGCCAGCTGCGTTTTGCCGGTCCCCGGATTGTCTTCGAGCAGAATGTGGCCACCGACGATCATGGCGGTGGCGCATTGGCGGATCGGCTGTTCCTTGCCGACCACGACTTGTGAGACGTTGCCGACCAGTTGGGCGAACAGTTCATGGAATTCGGTGATGTCGGCCTGCGGCGCGGACATCATGGAAGAAGCCATGGCCGGCTGCGCGGGCTTGACGCTTGGTGCCGTAGTCTGCGGGAATTGGCGCGTTGCCATTACGGGAGCCGATTGCGATTGTGGTAGCGGCTGTTGTGTTGGAGCGGATTGCGTCGGTTGCGCCTGCATGGGCTGCGCCATTGGAACCGTAGGCCTCGTCGGCCTGGAAGGAGTTGCGTTATGCGTGCTGAGTACCGTGCCCTCCTCGTCGGCGTCGAACGTGTTGGCGGCGTAGTGGGTTGCGTTATGCGTGCTGAGTACCGTGCCCTCCTCGTCTCCGTCCTGTTCCTGCGGATGCGTCGGCAGGCTTGGAGCTTGGAATGCGGGGCGTGCCTGCGGATTGCCGGGCTGTTGCGGCTTGCTCATATGGCGCCCAATGGAACCCAGCTGGGTGGCGTCGTCGTTTTCGTTGCTCATAGGTACTCCTTGGTTGCTTCTATTGATCGTATTGATGATTGGTTGTGATGTTGAATTTGCTTATTTGACGGTGAATGAGATGCCTCGCGCCTGTTTTCCTGCCAACCCTGTTCGTAATGAGATGGCTGAAGCATTGGTGTCTATCGAGGATTGCGTCTCTCCATTATCAGGGGTTGGTCCCGGTTCCGGATCGGGGGTTTTCTCCTCGTATCGGACTCCGGTCACGGGATCAGAGCTTTTCTTGGTCGCATTGATTTCTGGTTCCCCGGCAGTGGTGATCACGCGAACCTCCCAATCGCATCTGGTACCGGAAGGACTGGTGATGTCGGAAACATCCAGTGTGCCGTTAGCTGGCCAATCGTAGGTATGCGAGCTTTCCCCTGCCGGAGTGATAACGATCTGGCCTTTGACACTTCGCCCGTGGGCCTCCCAACTACCGCCATTGACATGAATGATGTTGGCGTTCTGTGTATCCCACGTCAATGAGGATGGCAGTGTGATTTCCGCTGGCTTTTTGTTGCCGACGGTATTATCGGTAGCGATTGCTGGGTCGCTGAGATGTGAGGTGTCGATGAAGTACTGTTGCACGCTTACCGTATCGCAGGTGCTCCAATCACCGGAAAGCGGCCATTCGGCTCTGCTCTCATGAACATCATCATCGTAATAACCCTTGGCCTTTACAACGAAACCTGTGACGCGTCCACCTTTTCTGGACCAGGTCGCCACACATGTGTTGTTGTTGAGTTCCAGCTTCACATTGGTTGGAGGATCGACTGCTGTGAAAGTCGAAACGGACGCTTCGTTGCGCAATGAGCCACTGCGTTCCGTAACCACGGTAATCGTCGGCTTAAGTTTTCTGTAGTACCACTCGTTCTTAATGTCGAATTCGACGGAATAATCCTTGGCGCTTGTCTCCACGGATTTGTCTTCGCCCTCGATGCTTACCGTAATCGACTGGTATTTCGAGTTACGTGCGTCATTGATCCGCCCTCTCACCACGATCTTGTCGCCTGATTGATCGGCGGAAATAGTCGGATTGTCAGGCGTACCCCAAGGCGAAACGGCATTGGATGCCGTGGAGGGCTGGCTCCAGTTCACTTTGTTATGCGCCTTGACCGTGGCGGTATAGGATGCGCCGTCGGTGATCGCATTGTCGTCGAATTTGAACGTGATGCTGGTGCCAGTGACTTCCTGGACCGGATTCGCCACATTCGGACCGCTCAACGTCACCTGATACTTGTCGACGGCGGAGAAATTACCCTCCAAAGCCTTCCATGTGACAGTGATGGTGTTCTTGCTAGCTTCGGCCTTCACATCGGTCGGCGCGTCCGGAAGCTTGTCAGGCGTGCCTTCCACGCCATTCGACTCCTTCGACCAGCCGACCTCATTCTTGGCCTGCACCTTGAACGAGTACGTCTTGCCGTTCTTCAAGCCGGTGATTTGGCAGGAGGTCACGGATCCGCACGATTTCTCGCCGGAACCGTCGCCGCCCCACGACACCTTGTATTCGCTGATCGGACTGCCGTTCGAAGAGCCGGCCGTCCAACTCAGATTCACCGCGCCATCCTGCGGGTCTCCGGCGATGGGGGAGAGCAGCGGCGCATCCGGCTTGTCCATCACCGAAACGTTGATGGTGCCCGTCACCTCACGTTCCTTCGTATTGGTGGCATCGCGCACGTTGACGATCACCTTGTTGGTGCTCGCGCCGATATCGGACGAGGCGCTGATCGACACCACACCGTTGGACGGGCAGTCCACGGTCAGCTTCGACGCGCCATCGGACGTGCATCCGGTCACGGTCAATGCGGAATCGGGGAACGGATTATACGCATCGGACAGCAGGTTCACTTCCTCACTGGATCCTGCCTTGACCTTCACGGTTTTCGCGTTGATGCGTGCCAAAGGCCTGTTGGAGGCCGTCACACGAACCGTGACGCCCGCACTCACCGTGCCCTTCGAATATTGAATCGAAATCGGCACGCTCACCGTTGTTCCCGGCGAAGCGGTCTTGTCGGCGGACACGGTCAGCTTGCCGTTCGAACTCACTTTGGCGCTCACCTGGTCGGAATCGGTGCCACCCGAATACGTGTACTGCTTCTCATCGTCATACAGGTCGGACGCCGAATGGGTCAACGCGGTCAGATCGATGGTGGTGGCGCTTTCTCCTGCGACCACGTCAATGGTGGACGAGGAGAACGTCGGCGCGGGCATGTCACGTCCGATCACGGTGATCGGCAACGTCAACACCGCCGAATTGATGATTTTCACCTTGTCGTTCTTGTCGCGTTTGCCATCCACCGCGGTGAAGGTGATGGACGCTGGACCGGAATAATCCTTTGATGCGGTGAACTTCAACGTCTGGTCGTTCACATACAGGTCTCCGTCCGCGGCCTTCGTGGCGCTCACCGAATCGGCGCCGTCCACATACGCGATCTTGCCTGCGCCCACGCGCACATAATCGGCGATATTGATGGTGATCGTCTCGCGTGCGTTCACCTTCAATGCCGGCGCCTTCGGTCGAAGGGTCGGCGGGAACACGCCGTACGCGGGCACTTGGATGAACGCCGTGGACGTGATGTTGTATGTCGTGTTGGTCACGGTGTACGGCACGGCTCGTGCCTCATCCGTCAATTCCACGCTAATGGTCGTGGACTTGTCACCGCCTTTGATATGCGCATGGCCGGTGGCGGAATCATCCACGGCCACCTGCAGTTCGTCGGCGCTGCCGGAAGGATTCGCGATCCATTGCGAAACGTCCACGTCGATGGATTTCTTATCGATCGTCGCGGAAGATGGCACACGGTAGTCGTATGCTGTCGGCGGTTCGATGGTGGCGTTGTCGTCCACGTTCACCGTCAATGTCGCGGTGTCGGACAATCCTGCCTTGTCTTTGACCGTATACACCACGTAATAGGTGCCCTCCTGCTGAGGAGTGGTGAAGGCGAGCGTATTGTCCGCCACGGTCACATTGCTGATGTCTTGCGATTCGACGTTTTCGCTGACGGCCAGGTCGGTGTTGTCTCCGGAGATGTCGTTTTGCGCCACGGGCACGGTTGCTGCGGTGTTGGGGCGCAATGTGATTTCGTCGTCGCGCGCGTATACGCCCGAGTCGGTGCCGGATGTGAATACGCCTACGCGGATTTGCGCTTGGGATCGTTGGCCGGTCCAGTCTTCGACGGCGTATGAGAAGGTGTCCGTTCCTGTGGAGTCGGCATAGGCTTCGTATACCAGGTAGGTGGCGCCGACTTCGCTGATGCGTCCGAGTGTCGGCGCCTTGTTGCCGAGACCGAGCAGCTGTACGTCGTCGCCGTCGGCGTCGATGCCGGTCAAGGTGATCGGGATTTGGACTTTCTGCCCTGCCGCGACTTGCGCCTCGACGTCGGATGGTGTTGGCGCAGCCTTGTTTTCGGCGTCTTTTTGATGCACGTTGATGGTGATTGTGGCGGATGCCGCGTTGCCGAGATTGTCTTTGACGGTGTACGTTACGGGGAAGGATCCGGTTTGGTCGGATGCTTGGTATCGTACGGTGTTGCCTGATACGAATACGAGTCCTTTGAACGTGTTTTTGTCGTATTGCAGGTCGTTTTGCAGGCTTACCGTGGTGCCGTCGGAGTAGGTCACGTGGTCGAGCACGTCGATGGAGACGATGCCGTCAGTGCGTACCTGCGTGGTGATGTTGTCGGCTTTCGGCACGGAGTTGGAGGTGGTCAGTGCCGGTGGCTGCAGCACGATCACGCCGGTTGACGTGCCTGCCGCGTTGGCTACGCTGTATTTGATCTGCACGGGTTCGGTCGGTACCTGTCGTGCGGTGATGTAGACGCGCTTGTTGCTTACGACGCCGGTTTTGATGCCGCTCGCCGCGTCGGCGGTCACGCTGGTCACGGATAGCACACCACCCATCGGGTCGACGTCGTTAGACAGTGGTTCCACGATTGCGGTGTTGTCGGCGCCGAGCAGCGCCACGTCGTTGGCGGCGATGGGTTTGGCGGAGTCTCCGGTCACCGCCTGCACTTCGATGCGGGCCAGGCCGGTCGAGGGGATGGATCCTTGCGTGATGGTGTAGGGCACATAGTAGGTGCCGGGGTTGGATGCGCTGAAGGTGAACGACATATCGGTGGCGTTCATGGTGGTGGATGCGCCGGATGGGGTTTCCACGGCGGTCAGCTGCGCGGGTTCGGCCGAGGTGCCATGCACGTATTGTTTGAGCGCGATGGTGGTGCGGGTGTCTGGCGTGGTCTGCTTGACGGCCGGATCGATCACCGCGGCCAGCGTGTTGGCCGGTTTCACTGAGAAATACACCATGCCGGTGCCGGTCTGCTGGCCGTCGGAAACGGTCACTTCAATGCCGGCGCGTCCGGAAGACATGGATCCCGCGTTGAACACGAGCTGCCCGTCGGCGCGTGTGGAAACGGTCACCTGGTCGGTGTTCTGCGGGGTTGCGGATACGAGGGTGAGCGGGTCGCCGTCGGGATCGGAGAAGCTGCCCAGCGCGTTGGTGGTGTAGGTCGCTCCTTGTTCCACGTCGATTTCCGGTGGCGTATCGGTTTGCTGGGGCGCGTTGTCGTCCCCGCCTACCAGCGTGAGGCTTACGTTGGCGTTGGAGGTTTGCCCGCGTCCGTCGGAGATTTCATAGCTGAACGATACGGATCCTTCGGATGCCGCGGAAGCGTCGAGCTGCAGATATCGTCCGTCGTATACGGGGGAAACGCTGATGTTGGCGCCGTCGGGGGCGCTTACCGAGGTGATGCGCAGTACGGAGCAGTCGGTCTGTTCGTCGTTGCGGAGCACGTCGAGGATCTGCTGCGATCCTGTTCTCGCGCCGAACGAATCATCTTCGGCTTTGATCTGGCCGGATTGCGACGAGCAGGTCTTGCTGAAATTATGCTGGTTGTTGGCGCTGTCGTTGTTCTGTTCCTGTTGCTTCGACTGTTTGGTTTCCACCTTGTTCCATTGGATTTTGATGACCTTGGTGGATTCCTGCGGATTCCAAACGTTGCCGTTGACCACGTCGTTGAGTATGACCAGGCGATGGTTGGTGCGGAATATCAGTTCCGAAGTGGCGTTGATGTTGGTCAGGGTGTCGAATGCCGTATCCGAACCGTCTACGGAGCATACTTTGGCGTAATTGTTGGCTTTCTGCGCCCATGCGGCGAACACGCATCCGCCTGTGGATACCGGCTGGGCGGGCTCGCCCTTGCCGGAATTCGGTGTTTCAGAGGTTTTCTTGGTGCTGAGGTTCACCGTTGCGAGTCCGCGCGGCGTCGCCACGGCCACCCATCCGTTTTGCTTGCCGTCCGTGGAGGGGGCCTGCATCGTCATATCGCCCTGCAGGTTGATGGTCGCGCTTCCCTGCGGCCAGTACACGGTGCTTTTCGCCGCCACCACCGGGGTTTTGCCGATGATGGTGAACGATTCGGCGTGCGGGGCGCCTTCGATCGTGCCGACTTGCTCACGCGTGCCCTGCGGCCCTTTGATGCTCAGCACCGCGCCATCGGAAGCTCGGTATCCGTATACGGTTCCGTCATGCGTCACCGCGATCTTTCCGCCGGATCCCAGTTTCATGTTCGGCTTGTCGGTGGTGGGGTTGACGGATTTCACATCGGAAGCGGATCCCACCCACACATTGCCGGTTTTGGTGTTGATGAAAGCCGCGGTATCGCCTCCGACAATGGTTTCGATATCCGTTTTGATGGCGGTGTTGCCGGTTTCGCTAATGGTGGAAGCCGCGATATTGCTGGCTTTGGTGCCTTCGGAGATCACTGTGTCGCCATCATGCTGTGCTACGTCGAAACGGGAGGCTGCGGATGAGACTCCGGCGTCCACATCCTTGTTCTTCGCATTGAATCGTGCGGCCTTGCGATCTTTCAACGAGGTGATCCACACGGTGCCGTCGTCGAGCTGCACATGCCGTTGCGTCACCGAACTGACGATGAACGCGCCCGCGATGATGCCCAGCAGCAGAAGCAGCATGACGATCGGCGTGATCCACCGTCTGCTTCCCGACGGCAACAGCAGTTTGCGCATTATCGATCCGAAGCGCAATTGACGTTCGTGCGATTGTGCCGGCTGATCGGCTGCGTTCTTGCGTTTGTCCATTTTCGGTTCTTCCTTGAGTGTTCCGATGGTCGTTGTGTTCGTTCCGGACATCGCCCTGCGATGGAATAATGCCGTCGGCCGACCCTGTTGGGAAGTGCTGTGATGCTTATGGTTTGGCTGCGCACGCGATCGCAGGATTCTGCGACATCTGGCGGTCGGCTCGGATGAGACTCACCTGAATGCAGGTCTGCGAGCCGTCGGCGGGTTCGATACTGATGTGCGTGTCGGTGGTGATGGTTCCCTGAACATTCGGATTAACGCCGGCATCGCCGACCATCGACCATACGTATGAATCCCCGTTCTGCGGGTCGGGATTCATCCAAGTGAACTGCACACTGCCGCCGTCGGCGGAATATGACCCGGTCAGATTCTCGACGCTGGGCACACTGCCGGTGGTGATGGCCGAATCAGGCGAATCGTTGTCCTGATCGCGCGTTCCCGGATTCTTGATCTGCACGCTGCTGTTGTCGGAAGCGGAATCCATATTCGGCATGATCACATACGCGAACGCCAACGCGACGGCCGTGATCGCGGCAACCGCCGAAACGACAATCGCAAGAGGCTTGGCCCAAGTGTTGCGCTGTTTCGGAACAACCGCGGTTGCCTGGCTGCTTGCCTGCGACTGTGCGTACAGGTTCTGCGGGAACGGCGGTTCGCCTTCAACCGTGGTCGGCGTGGCATGGCCATACAATTCCTGCTGCGCACGCTGCATGTCACGCGCGAAATCATATGCGGAATAATACCGGTCCTCCGGCGTTTTATTCAACGCCTTGCGCAAGATCCGCTCCACTTGTGGAGGAATATCAGACTTGTTGAGCTTGGGTAACGGATCGGTGAGAATGATGTTTCTCAGCAGAGCGCCGCGTTCTTTGCCCCTGGTCGAGCCGAGGGCCGCGGAATAGCAGTATTCATATGGCGACTGGCCCGTCAGCATGGCGAACAGCGTTGCTCCCAGCGAATAAATATCGGAGGATTCGTTGCCTCCGCCGTTCTTTGCGAGCACTTCCGGCGGAGCCCACGCGATGGTGTAGCCGATGCCGGGACGCCCGTAGATCGTTCCCGCGATGCCGAAATCGGAAAGCATGGGCATGCCATGCGTGTTGATGAGAATATTGCTGGGCTTGATGTCGCGGTGGATGATGCCTTCGCGGTGCGCTGTGGAAAGGGCGCTCGCCAGATTGATGCCGACGGTGAGCATCTGGTCTGCGTTGAGCCTGTTGGATTCCAGGAAGGTCTTGTAATTGCCTCCTGGAGCGTATTCGAACACGGTGTAGCCGTTGCCCGTGGTGGTGACGCCGCTTCCATACACCGAAAGAACGTAGGGATGCGAGGAGATCCTGCCCATGAAGTTCGCTTCGGAACGGAACCGCGCCGCCGCGCGCGGATCGAGTGCTCCCTTGCTGACCTTGATGGCTACTTGTCGGCTGGGGGAAAGCTGCTGGTACAAATACACGTTCGCTTCGGAACCTGAACCCAACTTTTGGGCGAATGTATACCCAGGGATTTGAGGGGGAATGCCGTTCATGGCTTCCATATGCTCTCTTTCCTCGTGGTGCGTATGCTTTTCGGCCGCTCTCTCTGGATCCCATCCTAACTGAAGACCAACCCAGAAACCTATCAGCAAGGGGTCAAAATGTCCATATACAAAGACGGGCATCTGAGACATGTTGTGGCTGAATAATAGAAGTCGTAGTGATAGAAAGAACGTGCGAACCTTAAGAGACGGCCTTCGTGGCGACGATGAGGGTACATACATTCAGTTGCTGGATGACGGGCATCTGGCTCAAATGGAAATGACCATTGATGTGTTGTCGGCGTTGCTGCAGATGCCACGAAGGAGTGGTTGCACCGCAGATTGTGTTGGATAAAGGTTGGCTTCGAGACAACTTTGTAGGTTCCGGATTTGTCAGGTAAAGGAGGGCGAGACTAGTAGTGTTGGGAGGCATGATGAATTTGGAAGACCTTGACCGCGTCACGTTGGTTGCGGGCGCGCCGAGCAGTGGAAAAACCGAGTTTGCGCTGGGCATGCTGGTTGCCGCAATGAGGCGGTATGGTGACGGGAATGCCGTGATGACGGTGTCTGGCAGGCAGATCGCCGATGCGTTGGGCGATCGGGCGATCCGCGAATTGTCGGCCGTGTCGCAGGCGCGACCGGTCACTACGTTGCCTGCCGTCGCATTCCGTCTGCTGACGGCCGTGAGATCAAGTCAAGGCGAACCGTTGCCGAAACTGTTGAACGGTGCGGAACAGGATGTGATCATCCGCAAGGTACTGGCTTCGCATGTGGAGCATAGGCAACATGGCGACGATTGCGCCACCTGCGATCTGCTGCGCACCTATTTCGCGGTTTCCGAATGGTCAGGACTGGTGGCCGACGATTCCACCGACGCATTCGCCAACCAATTGCGCGACATGCTCGCACGCATGAACGAGATTGGCGCGAAACCGCAGTTCGAAGACATGCTGATCGCCCGTGCGGCCAGCAGGGACGGCATGCTTGACGAACGTCGCGAACGCCTGCGCACTCAATGGCGTCTCGCCTTCGCCTTGCGTGAGGAATACAATGAGGCGATCCGTTCGTCTTATCCTGGCGAATATCGTCTCGACGCGTCGCAGCTGATGATCGACGCCACCGAAGCCGTGTCTGGCATACAGGAAGCCGATATTGCGAACATGCTGATCGTCGACGATTTTCAAGATACGACGTTGGCTGGTTTCGCACTGCTTGAAGCCCTGCATGAACGCGGGGTGCGCCTGCTGTTGGTTGGCAATCCCGACGAAGCCGTGCAGACGTTCCGAGGATCATATCCGGAATATCTGTTCAACCAGGCGCAGACGCGCATGGGAGCGAGGCTTGAACGCATCGAAGGTCTGCAAACGGCGCACGAAGGCGATACCGCGCAAACCGTGTCGAACCAGCAAGGCATGCATGGCGACTATCGCACGCTTGTCGCGACGCGAGTGAGCCTGTCGATCGCAAGCACGGAGTCGACGGACGTGCCTCTGCCCGATCGTCCCGGCAAAATGAGCGATATGCCAGGCGCGATGCCCATCGAAACGTTGCCGGCCGACGATACGGGCGCTCGTGTCACGCCGGCCGACGGCAGTGTGGAAACGGCCTTGTACCGTTCCTCTTCCGAAGAGCTCGACGACGTGGTGTGGAAGATCAAAACTGAGCATTTGCAACGTTCCCGTGTATGGAACGACATGGCCGTGATCGCGCACGACAATGCCACCGTGCGCGCATTCGGCGAGCGGTTGCGCGCTGACGGCGTTCCCGTGCGCTATTCCAGCGTGACCCGGCCGTTGAAGGATGAGCCGTTCGTGCAGGGTCTGTTCGCGTTGATCGAGTTGGCCGAATTGAAAAACCAGACGATCGCGGCTTCGACCATGGACCTGCAGACCGCCGGATCCTATATTCGTTCGCGCGTGGCGTTGATTATGGGATCTCCGCTGATTACGGTCGGTGGTGATCAACGGCATGAGGGGCGTCCGGCCCGTCTCGCATCCATCGAATCCGCGATGAACGCGTTGGTTTCGCTCGCTTCGATTGTGGAAAGCAAGGCTGCGAACCATGATGAGGATGCTGCCGAAGAATACGACGAAGATGATTTCGAAGATGATGAGGATGCGGCGGACGCTGCCGTCGAACAACAGGCGTTGCTCCCTCGTTTGATGGAAGATTGGCGCGATTATATGACGGACTATCATGCGATTCGCGCCGATGGCGAGCATGATAGTGAGCATGAAGACGAGCATGAAGGCGATTTCGCGCTGAGTATGGAAGCGCTGTACGTGCTTCTTATGGAGGGCAATACCGATCGCGTGGTCGATGCGATCGCCTCCGTGCTGGGCGCGGATCCGCAGATCAAGGCGTTCGCATCATTGTGGAAGGTTCTTGACAAAACATGCGAGTCGGAAGCCAAACTGGTTTCGCGTGAACCGCAATATGTGTTGGATTGCGCATGGAGGGCCTGCGGCAAGGCGGAAGTCTGGCAGCGTGTGGCGCTGGAGCATTCGGCTGCCGGCCGTGCCGCGAATGATCGGCTTGACGCGGCGATGCGTTTGTTCAACTATGCTTCAGGCGGCGAGTCAAGCGGGGAATTCGCGGTACACACCATCGAGGCGTTCATCGAACAGGTGCGTTTGCTGACCATTGAGGCGGATTCGCTGGCGCATACCGCGCCCATTGATCAGGCGGTGACCCTGACGACTCCCGCAGGAGCGGCGGGAAAGCGCTGGAATCTGGTTTTTCTGCCGGCTTTGCAGCAGGGGCAGTGGCCGAATCTCACACCACGCAACACGTTGTTCGGCGGTGAGGAACTGGCCGATGTGATGCTGCACGGCGTATTGTCCGACACGATCGTCACTCCGGCGGGCAGGCAGGACGCGCAACTGGCGTCGGTGCTCGCCTCCGAGCAGAAGAGCCTGTTGGTGGCGTTGACCCGTGCCAGCGAGCGTGTGGTGGTGAGCGCCGTGCTGAATGACGACAATGTGCCTTCGGATTTTCTATACGGATATATGCCGGAGTGCTTCGACCGCGATCGCGACGCCGATATGGAACGGCGAGAATATGCGTCGGTCGGCGGCCAAGGCGATTACGCGGGGCTGGAAACCGATCCCCGTGGTCTGGTCGCGGCCGCCCGAAGCGTGCTTGCGTCGGAACCTGAGGACAGCCCGAAGGCGCGTGATGCCGCGGAAGCGTTGGCATTGCTGGCTTCGCATGGTGTTACGGCGGCCGACCCTGACCGTTGGCCGTTTATGGGGGAGACGGTCGAGGCCACCATGCGGAAGATCGCGGCCGTCATGCGGACGGGCATGAGCGACACGTCGGAAAGCTCGACGTCGGGCCGAAACGGTAAATCGCGGCGATCCGACGTGGTGACTTTGTCTCCTTCTGCGGTAGACAATCTGTGGGCGTGCCCGGTGTGTTGGATGTTGGAAAACCGCTTCTCCGGCCCGCGCATGGGCAGCGTCGCCACGAGTTTCGGCTCGCTGATCCACAAGGTGGCGCAACAGGCCACCGAAGCCGGACTTGATATGCCGGAACACCATACCGCCATCAGCGACGTGGACAATATCAATGCGATCACCGAATGGATGTATGCCGAATACAAGCGTCTATGCGGTGATTTCAACGCCATTGCCGATCCCGCGCAACGGTATCAGGCGTTGAAGAAAGATGAGCAGGCGCAGGAGGCGTTGCGTAACATCGCCACGTATTTCGTGCAATCGAATCATGGTGATTATCCGATTAAAAATAATGATGCATTCAGCGTTGGAAAACTTACGAAAGCCGAACCTGAGCTGAAATTTACCGCAAAATTCGATTTCGACGATATTCTCGACGCCTACAATGCGATGGACGGCGTTCACGCGATTTCACGGAACGAATTGATCGCCATTATGGGAGCGTTGGTCGGAGGATGGCCGGAAACCGGCATGAGCGAGTATCTCACCGTGCGTTTGACCGGCAGGATCGACCGTTTGGAACGACGTGAAATGGCGGATGGCACGCAGCAGGTGCGTCTGATCGACTACAAAACCGGTGTCAGTCCGACCGGCGAAGGCCTGTTCAACGATCTGCAGCTCGTCTGCTATCAGCTGGGACTCGTATTCCCCGAGGAAAGCGGCATGCGCGGGGCGCAGGCGGTGGCGAACGCGCCGAACATCACGCAAAGCGCGCTATTCCATGTAGCCAAGCACGCATACCCTGCGCCGTATGGCGACACCGCCGCCGAATCGCATATGCAGCAGGCGCTGTTCGCCAATGGAAGTCTCAATACCGGCGAATTCATACCGCGCTATTACGTCAAAAAACTCGACAAGGATTTCCACGACGGACTCGATGACATGCTTCCTCCGTTGGAAGTGAGCGACGAGCATTGGAATGAGTTCCTTGGCTTACGCGGCACGATGGCGGTGTGGTCCCTCACCATGATCGCGAGGGTCTTCTATGCGGCCGCGGCCAGCAGGGCGAACGAAATCACCGCAAGACCGACGACGGAACATGTGAAATACTGCAGAAACACTACGATCTGCCCGGCCTGTGCGGGCGAACAGAACACCGTATTCGAAAGGAGAACGGCATGAGCGGAACCATGAAGTTCACCGACAGTCCTGAGCAGGCTGTCGTCGTCCAAGCGCCCTCGTATGCGGATGTGGTGGTGGTGGCCGGCGCTGGATCCGGCAAAACTTACACGATGACCAGACGCATCATCACGCTGATCGAACAGGGGGTGAGCCCCGAAAAGATCCTCGGACTGACCTTCACGCGCAAAGCGGCCTCGGAACTATTGTCTCGAGTGTCTGCGGCCGTGACTCGCGACCAGCGCGAACGCGGCCTGAAATCAGCGAACATGACGTTCCTCAAACCGGAAGTCTCCACGTACGACGCTTTCTTCCAATCCATCGTGCGCCAATATGGACTGCTTGTCGGCTTTGACCAGAACACGCAGCCATTGAGCGAAGCAGGTGCCATGCAGCTCATCCACACCGTGCTTGACAGGCATATGGATGATCTTATGGCGTTCAACGGCGATCTGAAATCGTTCAACACCATAGCGGGCAACGTGTTCGCCCTGTCCAACGCCATTTCCGGCGCCATGATCGGCGGCGACTGCACCAGCTTCGACGAAGCCGTGCAACGCGTGCGCGACTGGGATGAGGCGTTCGTCGAACAGATCGCCAAGGCGCTTGACGGCGAAACTGTGCCAACGGAAGAGCCGAAATCGCCAAAGCTGCCGAAACGACTGAAAAAGGATTCCGACGCGGACTACGAAAAGAAACTGGAGAAATACCGCGAACTCGGGCACGACATGTGCGTGTTCAACAGCGCGCAACTCGCATTCGTCGCCAAGCAACGCGACCTGCTGCTCGATCTTGTGCTTGACTATCATGCCGAAAAACGCGCCTGCAATATGGCGGAATTCAGCGATTTCACCATCGCGGCATTCCAGCTTGTCTCCCGATTCCCGTCCATCGGAGCGGCCTACCGCAAACGCTATTCGCATGTGCTCCTCGACGAATACCAAGACACGTCCACCACGCAGGCGGCACTGCTGAGCGCGCTGTTCCACGTGGACGACACGCATCGCAGCGCGGTCAACGCGGTCGGCGACCCCTTCCAATCGATCTACGCATGGCGAGGGGCGAGCCCTGGCGCATTCCGCATGCTGCAACACGATTTCGGCATGGACGCCACCAGCAGGCCGTTCGCATTGACCGTGACGCGGCGCAACTCACGCATGGTGCTCGAAGCGGCGAACAATCTCACCAAACCGCTCCGCTTGCCTGCCAGACGCCTCAGCAGCTCGCTGATGCGCGAAGTCGACGTTCCGGCGCTCGTCAATACCGACGAAGCCCCCGAAGGAACGGTGGGCGTGCTTGCGTTCGACACGTTCGGGCAGGAGGTCGACGCGGTCGTGCGCTTCGCCAAACATGCGATCGCCCTGCACACGCCTTCCTCGCGCGACCTCGACAATGGCATGAAAGACAATCGTCCGCACGTGGCGGTGCTGTTCCGTTCCAAAGGAATCATGTCGCAATTCGCGGAAGCGCTCGAACGCGCAGGCCTGACCACGCTGGTAGTGGGGCGGTCGGCGTTGCTGGAACGCCCGGCGGTGCAGGACGTGTTCGCTTTGCTACGCGTCGTCAGCGATCATACCGACAGTGCGGCGCTTATGCGATTGCTGGCCACGCCGCGATTCTCCATCAGCGCCAACGATCTGCAGGCGCTCGCCGATACCGCGGAACAGGTGAACACGATGTGCCGGTATCGTGCGCTTGTTTCAGCTGGAATCGTGCAGGAGCAATCCAACAAGGAAGAAAAACCGGAAAATCTGGGAATTTATGGAGTAACTCCCAAGTCGGGTCCTTCCGATGCTGAAATCCATGCCATCGTACGTGAATATCGAGATCAAGTGCCGAATGCGGTTTTCCTTGTGGACCTCATGTTGCGTGACGATCTCGCGGAACTCATTGACGGCAGGGTGAGTCGTGAAGGGACGAAGGAAGTGCTTCGCGCCGCGGATGCGATCCGTCAGGTGCAGCGCATGCTTGGCCACCCGTTGCCGGAAGTGGTTCGTGAGGCCATCGTCGCATTGAATCTCGATATCGACATGCAGCTGGCCGAGCATATGCGCGGCGGTCAGGCCGATGCCACGCTCGCCGCATCCCGGGTGGCGCTCGCCAAATCGCCGATCGATGCGTTGCTGAAGCTCGTCGACACGTATATGCAGGAGATCGCGTCGCAGGGAACGCCGAGCCTGCGCGCGTTCATCTCATGGGCGGATTCGCTGCGCGACGCACGCGAGGAGCACGCGGTGGCTCCCGATGTGCCTGTCGACGTGGTGCTGATGACCGTACACCAGTCGAAGGGCCTTGAATGGGATGCCGTGGCCGTGGTCGGCATGACCGATGGCGGATTCCCCACCAACAAGGGCAGCGATCTGCGTGTGGTCGTTGATGAAGAGCATCTCAACGGTTTCCAGGATGGCGTGTGGACGCCGCCCGAATATCATGAGACCGCCAAAACGTGGCTGACCGATCCTGCTGCGGTGCCGGTTCCGGTGCGTGTGGACGCCGATATTCTGCCGCGATTCCCCCATGACGCGCTTGTGGGTGGAAATCCGTTGGAAGCGTTGGAAATGCTGGAGGATGCGGAAATCATTGACGACGAAGTGTTCGGCACCTTGCGGAATATGAGCGTCGATGACATGGAAGGTATTGATCCGGACGGACTGTATTTGACGCAAATCGAGGAGTATGGCCGTCGGTTGCATGCCGACGAGCGTCGCCTCGCGTATGTGGCGTTGACTCGCGCCCGTCATGAGGCGCTGCTCACCTGCAGCGCAACGAATGCGGAAAGCCGTGATCCGCGTGCCGTGGGCGATCGCAAACGTGTGTCCAAACCGTCGAATTTCCTAGTGGAAGTGCGCGATTCCATGCTCAATATCGTTTCCAGAGCGGCTGAGCCGAGCAACCTGGCCGATATTGCGGAAGTTGAGGATGTCGATTCCTCCGAAAACGGCATGACCAGTCTGCATTCGATCGATGCGCCGTTGCCGGATGGATTTTTTGTGGGCGAGCATGCCCGCGATTTTGAAGATGCGGTGGTCGGCGACGCTTGGAATGCGCCGCTCGAGCCGTCGGAAGGCAACCAGTTCCTGCCATGGCCGTGCGAGTTGAGCGATGAGACCCTGCAGACGTTGCGTTTGTCTGCGTTGCAGGTGGATTCGGCGATGAACAATGCTGGCGGGCAGACTGATGGGCGAGCTGGCGAACGGGCCGGCGGGCAAGTTGGCGAGCCTGTCGGTGGCGAAGGTGCTGGGCGTTGCGAAAATACGGGTGCTTCGCTGCTGCGATGCGCGCAATTGCTGGTGGCCGACAGCAATCTCATGCCTGACATGCTTGGAGAGGCGTCGCAGGATGCGTTCGACAGCGCGGTGCGTGCGAAGGGCGAGAGGATTCTTGCATCCGGTCGTCAGAACGTCACCTCGCTGCAGGCGCGCGCAGGCATGATGGACGAGCGTGGCGCCCGCACTTACTGGCGTGGGCTGGTGCGTCCGATACCGAACGTAGCGTCTCCGGCCGCGCAACTGGGCACGCAGTTCCATGCTTGGGCGGAACGGTTCATTATGGCCGATGCGAATGATGCCGGCATTGGCGTTGGCGCGAGCGGCAATGGCGGTACTCGCGTAGCTGAATCGCGATTGGCGATGCTTGCCGAGCTGCGACGCAACAATGCGGCGCAATCGCAAGACAATCAAGACGATAATGGGGCAGACAATAACGGGATATTCGATTGGCAACAGCGTCTCGCAACGTCGACATGGGCACGGCGCAAGCCCGCGTGGGCGGAACGGCAAATCGTCGTCAACGTGCCGCAATTGGGCACCATCGTCAACGGCAAGCTCGACGCGGTGTTCTTCGGGGGTCTCGATGGGGTGGATCGGTCGAAACAATATACTATTGTCGATTGGAAAACTGGAAAAAAACCTCGCAAAAAAGAGGAAATTCAGAAAAAATTAGCACAGTTGGATATGTATCGTATCTTGCTGTCGGCAATGGAGGGTGTACCGCTCACCGCTATCGACGCCTGCCTCTACTATCTGAGTGAACCCATTGAGGGCGATCGACAGCTCAATGCCGCCGACAAAACAGAAGAAGAGATCCTTGCCGAGTTGAGCTACGGAATTCCGGAACAATCCGACAACGACTAGTGCTGGTGCGCCGAACGTGCGGCGCTTTCCAGCCTGCCCGTAGGGTAACGCACTATGGGCAGCGTTGTGGAGGAGCGCCGCTACCCTCGTGCAGCATGTGTGGGCGGGCACACGTGCCGGACGCAACGAAAGTTAAGGAGCGATAATCATGGCTGCCACCAGCGCAACCGAAATCCCGAAGTCGCCATATTCCGTACTGTTCTCCATTCCGGGAACCAAAGCGTTCTGTGCTTCCGGAGCCTTGGCGCGACTGCCGATGTCGATGATGAGCCTTGGCATTATCCTCGCACTCAACCATTTGTATGACAATTGGACGATCGCAGGCGTGATGAGCGCGGCATATGTGCTTTCCACGGCGGCGGTCACGCCACTGTACGCACGACTGTTCGACCGATTCGGCCAGCGCAAGGTCGGATCGGTAGTGCTTGTCGTGCAAATCATCGCCATGCTTGGCTTTGCGTTCGCGGCATTGGTGCGCGTGCCGATTCCACTGCTGTTCGCCTTGGCTGTGGTGATGGGGCTCACGCAATTCTCGTTCGGCGCGCTTGTGCGTACCCGTTGGACGTATGTGCTTGACCGTACCGGCAACGGCTCATTGTTGAACACTGCGTATGCATTGGAATCCGCCATCGATGAGATCGTATTCATTTTCGGACCGATTCTGGCCGCGTTCCTGGCGGCTTCCGTGCATCCCGTTTCGCAGTTGTTTGTGCCGACGATTGCGTGCGCGATCGGCGGCACGGTGTTCTTCGCATTGCGTGACACGCAACCGCCGGTAGTACGTGAAATCACTGTTGTTTCGGCATCTTCCGACGATGCGGACGTGCGATTGGCGGTTGACGGCAATACTGGAAATAATGGCGGCGCAAATTCCGTGCAACAAGACAAACAACAAGACAAACTGACCGTCGCGCAGTTGAAGTCGAATGACAATCGCAAGAAACGCAATGTGCTCACCTATGCGGGCGTGATTCCGCTTTTGATGGTATTCATCGTGTTCAACATGAGTTTCACCGCATTCGATACGTCGATGACGGCCGTTATGAAAGCGTTGCATCTTGATTCCCTGCTTGGTGTGCAGCTTGCGATGTTGGCGGTCGGCTCGTGCATAGGCGCGCTGGTTTTCGGCACGCGCGAGCTGAAGGGCTCCCGCTGGCGCCATATGATCACGTTCCTCGCGATCATAACGGTAGGCTTCTTCATCATTCACATGTGCCAAGGCAATCTGATTATGATGGGAGTGTTTGAAATCCTTACGGGTCTTACCGTTTCGTCGGTGTTCGCTTCGGGCAATCTCGTTATGAAGGAGACCGTGCCGGAAGAATCGCTGACCGAAGGCCTCGCGTGGGTGAGCACCGCGGGAACCATCGGCGCGTCATTCGGTTCGATGACCACGGGAATCATGCTCGACCATTTCAGCCCAGACATAAGCCTGATGCTGCCATGGATTTTCGTGCTCGCTTCGATTCCGTTCGCCTTGATCGGCTGGGCGGTGACGCGTCGAAGCGTCTCTTTACATTCGTAAATGGAACATTCCTCAGTAGAATGAGTGAGACTGATTTGAAATGCTGTTCGTACGCTCGTACGTGCGACATGCTTGAAGGAGCTGCAATGATCAAGGTTTCTGTAGTTGGCGCCAAAGGACGTATGGGTTCCCATGTGGTCGATGCCGTGAACAACGCGGCCGACACCGAATTGGCGCTCGCGCTTGACGCCGGCGACGACCTCACCCAAATCACCCCCGGCAACACTGACGTGGTGGTGGAGTTCACCGTGCCGAGCGTGTCTCTTGACAATGTGCTCGCACTCGTGGCGCAAGGTGTCGACGTGGTGGTGGGTACCACCGGCTGGACCGACGAGAAGCTCGATCAGGTGCGTGCCGCGCTCGCTGCCGCGCCTCGCGAGGGCCAGAGTGTGTTCATTGCGCCGAATTTCGCCATTTCCGCCGTGCTCGCCGACTATTTCGCCAAGGTTGCGGCTCCGTACTTCGAATCCGCTGAAGTGATCGAGCTGCATCACCCGAACAAGGTGGATGCTCCGTCCGGCACCGCATTCCACACCGCGCAGGGCATCGCCGCAGCCCGCAAGGCCGCAGGTCTTGGCCCTGTGCCGGATGCCACCGAAACCGATGGCGGCTCCCGTGGCCAGGTGGTTGACGGCATTCACGTGCACGCCGTACGTCTGCGCGGTCTTAACGCCCATGAGGAGGCCCTGTTCGGTAATGACGGCGAGCAGCTGACCATTCGTGCCGACAGCTTCGACCGCATCTCCTTCATGCCGGGCGTGCTGCTGGCCGTGCGCAAGGTCTCCACCGGCGCATACCCAGGCGTGACCGTCGGCCTCGACAACTTCCTCGACCTGTAAATCGGTGAATCCGCGATTCGGCAAACAGGTTGGCAAGGTCGGGTAGACTCGGCCTGTTGTTCCCTATTCGGGCGTTCCACCGCATGGTGGGCGCTCGTTTTTATATTTTCAAAACGTGCATCAATTGTATTGAATCGTCGGAACCGGCATTTCTTTTCCTATGATTCGCTTTCTCATGATTTGACAAGTCGTGCGATGGCTGCGCTCGCTTCGGCGATTTTTTCGTCGGAAACCGGGCCTCCCTGTGCTGCGGCCTGCTTGACGCAGTGACTGAGATGGTCGTCGACCAGCAGCAACGCCACCGATTTGAGAGCGCTGTTCACCGCTGAAATCTGTGTCAGAATATCGATGCAATATTCGCCTTTTTCCGTCATTTGGCGAATTCCTCGCACTTGTCCTTCGATGCGGTTGAGCCGTGTGATGATTTTCTTTTGATCGTCGGCATACCCATGCTGCGTGGTTACGTAATGTTGATCGTTTTGCATTTGCTCCGCCATGTTCCTCGCCTCTCTGCGTGTGCGTGGTTCGCGTCAATTCGGCGTTTCGGTCCGCCGACTTTCGCTGGTTGCGTATATACCTACCGCATAAATGTACTCCTATTTCTTGCTAATATACCCTACCGGGGTATATAGTGTGACTGTCCGAATCGAAAACGAATGCAACATGGAAACCGGTGAAAACATGCAGGCTCTGATCGCCATCATCGTCGCATTGGCTGTGACGGTAGCAGTTTTGTGGTTCTTTTTCGCGCCGCGCAAAGCGTTCCGCGCCCGCGTCGACAACGGCGTGCAAGAGGCGGTCGTCGAAGTCAAAGGCGGGTATAGTCCGGCAATCATCGAAGCTGAGGCCGGTTTGCCATTGCGATTGATCTTCGATCGAAAAGAAGATGGCGAATGCTCGTCGCATGTGGTGTTCTCCGATTTTGGCATCGACCTGGCATTGCCTGCTTTTCGTACGACGACATTGACTCTTCATCCTAACGAACCGGGGGAGTACGGTTTCGCATGCGGCATGAACATGCTGCATGGCACATTACGGGTGGTGCCAGGAAAACATCATGCCGCAATGCAGGAAGAACATTCGGAATCGGAAGAAAACTCGAATATTGCTGAATCTCACGTTCATATGCAATCGCAACAAACTGTTGTTGATGAAAAATCGTATGAATCCGCTGAATCTTCCAATATTTCTTCAGATTCTTCTGATTCGTCAAACGATTCTTCCGAATCTCGTGAGATGCGAACGCTGATTGCGCGTCTTATTGTGTCAGCCATCGTTACGATTCCAGTATTCGGTTCGACGATGTTGATGCTGTATCCGATCTGTCTCTTATACACATCTGACGCTGCCGACGAAGAGGATAG
>ENA-OXTJ01000096-OXTJ01000096.1-human-gut-metagenome-genome-assembly--contig:-NODE-96-length-30109-cov-12.595728_pt1 | contig 30109 bp, 27 predicted proteins | sample MGYA00249342_ERZ652646 | MGnify/ENA primary metagenome ERZ652646 (study PRJEB26925, sample SAMN05826522) | human gut metagenome | biome: ENVO:2100002; feature: ENVO:00000062; material: ENVO:00002003...
ACTTAACCCAACATCTCACGACACGAGCTGACGACAACCATGCACCACCTGTCTCTGCGTCCCGAAGGAAAATACTGTTTCCAGCATCGTCGCAGGATGTCAAGACTTGGTAAGGTTCTTCGCGTTGCGTCGAATTAAACCACATACTCCACTGCTTGTGCGGGCCCCCGTCAATTCCTTTGAGTTTCAACCTTGCGGTCGTACTCCCCAGGTGGATTACTTATTGTGTTAACTGCGGCACTGAAGGGGTCAATCCTCCAACACCTAGTAATCATCGTTTACGGTGTGGACTACCAGGGTATCTAATCCTGTTTGCTACCCACACTTTCGAGCCTCAGCGTCAGTTGGTGCCCAGTAGGCCGCCTTCGCCACTGGTGTTCCTCCCGATATCTACGCATTCCACCGCTACACCGGGAATTCCGCCTACCTCTGCACTACTCAAGAAAAACAGTTTTGAAAGCAGTTCATGGGTTGAGCCCATGGATTTCACTTCCAACTTGTCTTCCCGCCTGCGCTCCCTTTACACCCAGTAATTCCGGACAACGCTTGTGACCTACGTTTTACCGCGGCTGCTGGCACGTAGTTAGCCGTCACTTCCTTGTTGAGTACCGTCATTATCTTCCTCAACAACAGGAGTTTACAATCCGAAGACCTTCTTCCTCCACGCGGCGTCGCTGCATCAGGGTTTCCCCCATTGTGCAATATTCCCCACTGCTGCCTCCCGTAGGAGTCTGGGCCGTGTCTCAGTCCCAATGTGGCCGTTCAACCTCTCAGTCCGGCTACCGATCGTCGCCTTGGTGGGCCGTTACCTCACCAACTAGCTAATCGGACGCGAGGCCATCTCAAAGCGGATTGCTCCTTTTCCCTCTACCCGATGCCGGGTCGTGGGCTTATGCGGTATTAGCAGTCGTTTCCAACTGTTGTCCCCCTCTTTGAGGCAGGTTCCTCACGCGTTACTCACCCGTTCGCCACTCGCTCGAGAAAGCAAGCTCTCTCTCGCTCGTTCGACTTGCATGTGTTAGGCGCGCCGCCAGCGTTCGTCCTGAGCCAGGATCAAACTCTTTATAAATGATATTTATCACTTAAAAGTGTTAAATCTTGTTTCGCTCAGCACGCAATCGCTTGCGTCCTGTGTGAATTACTTTGTTTGGAATTGTTTACCGTGTTTTTCCAACACGAAAATAGGTTCCGTTACAAGTTCTTTCGATATTGTTCAATTTTCAAGGTCCTGTGCGCCTCAGCCTCTCGGCTGACAGCTTATTTATTTTATCACTTTCGTGATAAATTGTCAAGCACTTTTTTGAGAAGCTTTTGAACTTTTCTGAACTTGGAGCGCTTCAGGTTTCTCGGTATCAGCCGGAACTTTTCAGCGTCTATTGGTTCTTTTCAAGGGCTTCCTGCTGAGGCTTCAGAAGTCATTCTTTTGTCTCAGCGCTTGGCGCTCAAGTATAATACCACACCCCGGCAATCTTGTCAACACTTTTTGACATCTTTTTTCCAATTTCTTTGCGCGGGGGTAAATGCTCCTGTTTTTCTCCTATTATAATAACCTCCTTTTCTTGACAAGGCGGCGGGTAGAACGTATTATGGAGTCATTCCAGTATCCTGTATTATGTAGCTATACTTATTATATAAAGGAGAAGCACCATGTCCTGTGTCAACATCCGCGGCTGCCGCATCGGGGAGGGCCGCCCCAAGGTCATTCTGCCCATTGTGGAGCGCACCGAAGCTGCTATTCTGGAAAAGGCCGCGCAGTTTTCAACCTTGTCGGCCGATTGTGTGGAATGGCGGGCAGACTGGTTCGAAGGCTTTCAGTCCCCCGCTGCCATTGCCCGCTGCGTACAGAAACTGCGGGTCACCCTGCGGGACAAGCTTCTGCTGGTGACCTTCCGTACCAAGGCAGAGGGCGGCGAGCAGGCGCTCTCCCATAAGGAATACCTTGCCTTTCTGCGCCTGATCCTCGACACTGACTGCGCCGACCTGCTGGACATCGAGTTCTTCACCGCCGGGGCAGACCTGCCCGCACTGATAGAGCAGGCACATTCTGCCGGGGTGGCGGTAGTGTGCTCCAGCCACGATTTTGCCAAAACCCCGCCCCGGGCAGAACTCGTCTCCCGCATGGTACAGATGCAGCAGGCCGAAGCCGACCTGCCCAAGCTGGCCGTAATGCCCCGGTGCCGCACCGATGTACTGGAGCTGCTGGCCGCCACCGTTGAGATGGCCGACCTTCACCCGGAAACACCGGTCATCACCATGAGCATGGGGGCGCTGGGTGCGGTGAGCCGTCTGGCTGGGGAGGCCTTTGGTTCTGCCATGACCTTTGCCAACCCCGGGCAGGCCAGTGCCCCGGGGCAGGTATCGCTGGACATCGTAAATGAAGTGCTGGACGCACTACATTTGTAACCAACAAATCGGAATTCAAGGAGGTTCTGTTATGCGCACGGAGAAGAAATCCCACCGATCCAGGATGGATCCTATTGTTGCTTTAGTTTTGATTTTCGCTGTACTAAAAGTAACAGGATTGATTTCGTGGTCATGGCTATGGGTACTCAGCCCGATTTGGATTACCCTTTTGATTTTCGCTGCTATTTTTTCTTCCATTTTGGTCGGTGGACGAATCGTTAAAGGAAAATGGTAACTTCCAGTTTGTCGCACATCCTGCCTAAAACATAAACCGGAACGATCTTCCCTTTTTCGGGTGGATCGTTCCGGTTTTTATGTTATATTGAAAATCGTTTTATGCCAGCTTGGCTTCCAGACGCTCACGGATGGCCTTGATAAAGCCCTCGCTGTCCACGGCGGTGGGGGTGATGCCCTCTGCCAGACCGCACAGGTCCTTGGTCATGATGCCCTCGTTCAGGGTCTGCAGGCTTGCGGCTTCCAGTGCCTCGCCAAAGTGCACCAGCTCCGGCAGGTTATCCAGCTCGCCGCGCTTCTTGAAGGCGCCCGACCACGCAAAGATGGTAGCCATGGGGTTGGTAGAGGTCTTTTCGCCCTTCAGGTACTTATAATAATGGCGGGTGACGGTGCCGTGGGCGGCCTCGTACTCGTACTTGCCATCCGGGCTGACCAGCACACTGGTCATCATGGCCAGTGAGCCAAAGGCGGTGGAGACCATATCGCTCATCACATCGCCGTCGTAGTTCTTGCAGGCCCAGACAAAGCCGCCCTCGCTGCGGATGACGCGCGCCACGATATCGTCAATCAGGCTGTAAAAGTAGGTGATGCCGGCAGCTTCAAATTTTTCCTTGTACTCGGCATCGTAAGTTTCCTGGAAGATATCCTTGAAGGTGTGGTCGTACTTCTTGGAGATGGTATCCTTTGCGCCGAACCACAGATCCTGCTTCACGTCCAGTGCGTAGTTGAAGCAGCTGCGGGCAAAGCTGCGGATGGAATCGTCCTTGTTGTACTGCCCCTGCAGCACACCGGCACCCTCAAAGTCAAAGACGGTGGCACGCTGCTGGCTGCCGTCTGCGCCGGTGAACACCAGTTCCGCCTTGCCCGCACCGGGAATGCGGAACTCGGTGCACTTATACACATCGCCGTAGGCGTGGCGGGCGATGGTGATGGGCTTTTTCCAGTTCTTGACCACCGGCTGGATGCTGTCGATCATAATGGGTGCGCGGAACACGGTGCCGTCCAGCACAGCGCGGATGGTGCCGTTGGGGCTCTTCCACATCTCATGCAGCTTGTACTCCTCCACGCGCTGAGCGTTGGGGGTGATGGTGGCACACTTGACCGACACGCCGTACTTCTTGTTGGCGAGGGCGGCATCCATGGTCACCTGATCTGCGGTGGCATCGCGGTTGGGCAAGCCCAGATCGTAGTACTCGGTCTTAAGATCCACAAAGGGGAGGATCAGCTCGTCCTTGATCATCTTCCACAAAATGCGGGTCATCTCGTCGCCGTCCATCTCCACCAGCGGGGTCGTCATCTTGATCTTTTCCATAGCAGGTTTCCCTTTCCTCTATCGGTTTTGTATTTTATGCCCCATGCAGGGGCGTTCCGGTTACTTGCGGTAGGCGGCTGCCAGCTTTTCAAAGGCGGGCAGGCTGCGCTTTACCTTTTCGGTGTCGATGCAGTAGGCAAGGCGCACATAGCCCTTTACCCCAAAGCTGTCGCTGGGCACCAGCAGCAGATCAAATTCCCGGGCTTTCTGGCAGAAGGCGTTGGCGTCTTCTTCCAGTGCCTTGGGGAAGATATAAAAGGTGCCGCCCGGGCGCTCCACTTCAAAGCCCAGCGCGGTGAGTTTTTCGTACAACAGTTCCATGTTGGTCTGGTAGACCGAAAGGTCGCTGGTCACCTTCTGGCAGCAGCTGACCGCCCGCTGGATGATGCTGGGCGGGCAGTTGTGGCCGGTAAAGCGGGAAATCTGGCTCATCATGTCCACAAGGATGTCCTCGCCCTCGCACCCCGGGCGCACTGCCACATAACCCAGACGCTCGCCGGGCAGGCTCAGGCTCTTGGAGTAGGAGAAGCAGGTCAGGGTGTGGGGGTAGAACGCCGCCGGGTAAGGCACGGTCTTGCCGTCAAACACGATATCCCGGTAGGGTTCGTCACTGACCAAGAAGATATTGTGGCCGTACTGGGCGCTTTTTTCGGTCAAAATCGCCGCCATGCGGGTCAGGGTATCGGCAGAGTAGACCACGCCGGTGGGGTTGTTGGGGGTGTTGATGAGCACGCAGGTGACCTTTTCGGTCAACATCTGTGCAAAGGCATCCAGATTGGGCTGGAAGGTGGGCGCCTGCGGCGGCACCACCCGCAGCACTGCGCCGGTGCCCGCCACATAGGGGCCGTACTCCGGGAAGTAAGGCGCAAAGGTCAGCACCTCGTCCCCGGGCTGGATCACCGCCCGGATGGCGTGGGCGATAGCACCCGCCGCGCCGGTGGTGGGGAAGATGTGTTTTTGCGCGTAGGGCAGACCGAAAGTCTCGGTCAGATGCGCCGCCACAGCGGTGCGGAAGCCCGGGTCGCCCTGACTGGGGCAATAGCCGTGCAGGCTTACCGGCTCTTCCTGTGCCAGCAGGGTCTGCATGGCCTCGGTGAACTCCGGCGGGCAGGGCACGCTGGGGTTGCCCAGTGAATAATCGAACACGTTCTCGCTGCCGATCTGGGCAGCGCGCTGTCTGCCATACATGAAGGTCTCGCGGATGACGCTTTTGTTGTTCAGCATGGCGCGGTAGGTCTCGTTCAGCATACTACTTTCCCTCTGCTTTCCTTATATCTGCACAGAGCCTGTGCGGGGCGGCTCCCCCTCATTTATGAGCCGCAGCCGTATAGCTTTGTTCCAGCTTGATGATGCAGTTATAAGTGGGATCCTGCTCTTTGATGAACTGCTCCATCTGGGTCAGCAGTTCCACCTTGTCCCCGGCATAACCCGCGGGGAGCACCAGATCGAAAAGCACATTGGTGTGGGTCTTGCCCGGCACGATGCGCAGGTCGTGCAGTGAGAGCGCCGGGTCCAGCTGGCGCAGCTTTTCGGTCAGACGGCTGCGCAGCACCCCCACAGCGGCGTCCGAGGTGACGATGGGGTCATAGTGGATGGTCACCATCAGATGGTCGTTTTTCATAAAGTCCCGCTCGATGTTGTCGATCAGGTCGTGCGCTTCCAGCGGGTCCTGCTCGGCGGGCAGCTCCACATGGATGGACGCAAACTGATGGCCGGGGCCGTAGTCGTGCACCATCAGGTCATGTACGCCCAGTACGCCGGGATAACCCATCACGGTCTGTTCGATATGCTCCACCAGATCCTCGCTGGGACTTTCACCCAGCAGCGGGCTCAGGGTATCCATCACCAGCCCCCAGCCGGAGATCAGGATGAACACCGCCACGCCTACGCCCATCAGGCCGTCCAGCACGTCCCAGCCGGTCACCCGGCAGAGGATGGCAGCCACCAGCACGGCAGCGGTGCTCAGCACGTCGTTGCGGCTGTCGGCGGCGGTGGCGATGAGGGTCTCGGAGGAAATGATACGTCCGATGGCACGGTTGAAGCCGCTCATCCACAGCTTGACCAGAATGGACACCACCAGCACCGCCACGGTCAACCAGCCGAACTGCACCGGGGTGGGGTGCAGCGCCTTGGTGACCGATTCCTTCAGCAGGGAGAAGCCGATGCCCAGAATGGTCACGCTGACCACCAGCCCGGCAAGATACTCAAAGCGGGCATGACCGTAGGGATGCTCGGCATCCGGTGCCTTGGCAGCCAGCTTGAAGCCCACCAGACTGACGATATTGGAGGAAGCATCCGAAAGGTTATTCAGTGCATCGGCGGTGATGGCGATAGAGCCGAACAGGGTGCCCACCACAAACTTGCCAAGACAGAGCAGGATATTGCACACCATGCCCACCACACTGGCCAGATTGCCGTAGGCGGCACGGACGCGGGGGTCCTGCGGAGAATTGGGACGGCGTATAAACAGACGAATCAAAAGCTGCGTCATAAAAGCTCCTTTCAGGCTGCGCATTTTCAGCGCACCCAATGTCCTTCTAGTATAGCATTTTACTTTATGGTTTTAAAGGCGTTTCAAAAATTTCATCCCATTACGCCGGATATCAAACCGGGTTGCCGCACAAAAAGCCCCGGCGGCCATGCGGTCGCCGGGGCTTTTCGGAGATTTCGGGACTGTCTGTTCACAGTCTCTTGTAATTAAGGAGGAGTGCTCAGGTTTTTATCACAGGATCGGGCTTTCAAGGTCGCCAGTATCAGCGATGCCGTGCTTCTCGGCGTAGCCGGTCAGCATCAGGGTCAGAGCGCCGTCACCAGTCACGTTGCAGGCGGTGCCGAAGCTGTCCTGCAGGGCGAAGATGGCCAGCATCAGAGCGGTACCGGCGTTGTCGAACATCAGAACGCCGGTGATCAGACCCAGAGAAGCCATAACGGTGCCGCCGGGCACGCCGGGTGCGCCGATGGCGAAGATGCCGAGCAGCAGGCAGAACAGGATCATGGTGCCGACGCTGGGCAGCTTGCCGTACAGGATCTTGGAAACGGTCATGCAGAAGAACACCTCAGTCAGCACAGAGCCGCACAGGTGGATGTTTGCAAACAGGGGGATGCCGAAGCTGACCATGTCCTTACGCAGGACCTTGCTCTTGCGGGCGCACTCCAGCGCCACACCCAGCGTAGCAGCACTGGACATGGTACCGACAGCGGTCAGGTAAGCGGGGCCGTAGTGACGCAGCACTTCCCAAGGATTCTTGCCGGAGTAAGCACCGGCCAGCAGGTACAGCACAGCCAGCCAGATGTAGTGACCGGCCATGACGATGACGATGATCTGCAGGAAGGCGGGCAGCTGATGGGTGATGGTGCCCTCGTAGCTCAGGCCGCAGAAGGTGGCGGCAATGTAGAAGGGCAGAACGGGGATGATGACCTTGCTCACAATGTCCAGCACGATGTTCTGGAACTCGGCCAAAAAGTCGCAGGTCAGCTTGCTGTTGGTCCAGGTAGCAGCCAGACCCACCAGAACGCTCAGCACCAGAGCGCTCATGACGCTCATGATCTGGGGAATGTTCAGCTCAAAGACGACGCCCGGCAGCTCGCGCAGACCGGCAACGTTGTTGTCGATGGACAGGTGAGGGATCAGGCCGTAGCCGGCGCCCATGCTCATGAAGGCTGCGCAGACAGAGGACACATAGGCGATGACGATGGCCACTGCCAGCAGACGGGAAGCGTTTTTGCCAAGCTTTGTAATGGACGGGGCAATGAAGCCGATGATGATCAGCGGCACACAGAAGGTAATGAGCTGACCCATGATGTACTGCAGGGTCACCACAACGCCCATAGTGCTCTCATTGAATATCTGACCAAGGATGATACCAACAAAAATGCCCAGCAAAAGCCGGAAGGGCAGACTATTGAATAGCTTTTTCATAACTTTAGTACCTCTTTCTTTTTCCCCGGAAAGGGGCTGGGTGGGGAGACTTATTCCGTCTCCGGGAGGTGTTTGTTCAGCATCAGATCAAGGATCACGCTGTCGCTGGTGCCGTGGGTGCTCAGGGTGGCAAAGTTGTCCAGCGTATATTCCACATTGTGCTCCACGATGCCGTCGGTGCTCTGCACCCGCACACCGCGCACGCCCATGGCAGCTGCCTGACAGGCAGCGTTGACGCAGGTGGAGATCTTCAGTGCGCAGTCGGCCTTTGCGCCGTCGCATACCATGCCGGTGACGTTGCCCACCATGTTCTGGATGGTGCAGCATACCTCGTGGTAGCCGCCGCCCAGCAGATAGGCAATGCCGCAGGCTGCGCCGGTAGCGGCAACGGTAGCGCCGCAAAGGTTGCTCAGGCGGCCAAACTTTGCCTTGATGCGGATCGCGATCAGGTTGGAAAGGGTCACGGCGCGGAGCATCTTCTCCTCGCCGATGTCCAGCCAGCGGGCAGTTGCCACAACAGGCATGGTAGCCGTGATGCCCTGATTGCCGCTGCCGGAGTTTGCCACCACCGAGACCGGCGCGCCTGCCATACGGGCGTCCGCACCGGCAGAAGCGATGACCATGGCGTTGGTGGTCAGATCGCGGGTCATCAGACCCTTGCGGCAGTTCAGTTCCAAATTGCGGCCAATGGCAAGGCCGTATTCCTTGGAAAGACCCTCGTTGCTGATGGTCGTGTTCACCTGTACGGCGCTGCGGATGATGTCGATGGGATCGTGCAGGGGGTCCAGCTCTTCAGTGCAGTAATCCCAGATGGAGCGGACGGTCAGAAATTCTGCGATCTGCTCCGGGGTCACCACATCGCTGTCCCCTGCTGCGGCGGGGTCGGCGTGCTGCTTGTCCAGCGTCGCCACGCCGTCCTGCTCCACCAGCACCACGTTGGTGTGCAGGTCCCGCACCACCGCGCGGCCGGTGTGGCCGTCAGAAGTTACAAGCACTTCAACGTAGAGCTTCTGCGGCACCTGTGCCACCTCTACCTTGACCTTGCCTGCCTTGACAAGGGCTGCGGCTTCTTCCATCTGCTCCCGGGGCACATAGTTCATGACCTCCAGCAGGTGGACGGGGTCACCGCCTACGGCACCAATGGCGGCGGCGTAATCCATGCCCTGATACGAGGTGCCCGGAATGCCTGCCGACATGGCGTTTTTGATAATGTTGATGCTGGCGCGGACGGTCACGGCTTCTACCCGTGTGCCGCCCGCCTTGCGGAGTGCTGCGCCCGCCTCTGCGGCGGTGAGAGCGACTGCGCCGGGCTCCGTACAGCCGGTGGCCAGCTCCATCTCACTGTTCAGGATGCGAACGAACATCTGTTTATCCATTTGGTTCACCGTTTCTTTTCTTCCCGTGCGGGGGAACTTACTTTACAGCAATGCACTCGATCTCCAGCGGAGCGTCCTTGGGCAGCTTGCCCACCTGCACCGCGCTGCGCGCGGGGTAGGGCTGCGCAAAGTACTCGCCGTACACCTTGTTCATCTCTGCAAAATCGTTGATGTCCGCCAGAAACACCGTGGTCTTGACCACATTGGCCAGCGTCATCTCCTGCTGTGCCAGAATGGCCTGGATGTTCTTGAGGGACTGTGCAGTCTGGGCGGCGATGCCTTCCGGGATCAGGCCGGTGGCCGGATCGATGGGCAGCTGCCCGGATACATAGACGGTCTGTCCCGCAGCGATACCCTGCGAATAGGGGCCGATGGCAGCGGGAGCATTGGGGGTAACGATCACCTGTTTCATCCGATTTTCTCCTTTTCCATTTGTTGGGGAGGGCTGTTCTTCCCTTGTTGACACTATCCTAACGCAATGAGAATATTTTGTCAATAATATTTTCTTATCATGAGAACAAATTGTCGCGCATGACAAAAACCCCTGAAAAATGTCATCACTTTGACGAAACAATGGATACAACGCACCTTCTTATTGTAAAAAACTGTCATTTCTGCTATGATAGCAATAGAACATGCGTGAGAATTTTTTCTCACGCGCTCCAGCAGTACAAAAGAGGTGAACGGGATGGATGCAAGACTTGAGCCTTATCGCGTAGTGGTATCTTTTCTGGGGGAGGCGCTGGGTCCGGACTACGAGGTAGTTCTGCACGACCTTACCAGTGAGGACGGCACCATTGTTGCCATCGTCAATAACCACATCAGCGGACGCACCGAGGGTGCGCCCCTTTCCAACATGGCGCTGCGCTTCATTCAGGAGCGGATGTATGAAAAGCAGGATTATCTGGCGGGCTATCAGGGCGCTTCGCAGGCCAAGGGGCGGCTGCGCTCCTCCACCATGTTCATCAAGGATAACGGCCAGCTCATCGGGATGCTCTGCATCAACTTTGATGCCGGCAAGTACAGCCGCATCGCGCAGGAGCTGCTTGCCCTTTGCGGGGCACACACCGAGCCTTCCTCCACCGGCATCGGGGTGGAAAACTTTGTCAGTTCCCTGCCGGATGCCGTGCAGAATGCCATTGCCGAGGTGACTGGCAGCGCCGGGCTGCCGCCCGACCGGCTGACGATGGAAGAGAAGATCCGCATCGTGGAGTCCTTGCACCATGCGGGCATCTTTTATATGAAGGGCGCCGTCAGCGAGGTGGCCGCCCAGCTGGGCTCCTCGGAGGCCACCATCTACCGCTACTTGAGCAAGCTGAAGTGAGCTGTGAACGAACTGTTTCCTGAAAAAGGAATCGCCCACTTGAGCGAAGAGGGGCAGTATCTTTGTGCCAACGAGGGGATTCCACAGTACGAAGACACTGCTTGCCACTGCTATGAACGCCTTTTGAATTGCAAAATGATTTTTCAGTTGCTATACTGGGCTTATCAAAATCTTTTTGGGAGGCTGCCGCAATGAGCGCACAGACAATGCAAATCGGGAACCGACCTTGCCGCATTTACGGCGAAGCTCATGCAGAATACCTACTGCTCCAAATGACCGGCGAACATGAGCTGCAAAGTATGTATCATGAAGTGACAGCCATTGCACAAAGCGGCCGGAATTTTCTGTTTGCTGCGGTTCCTGTGAAAAGCTGGAACGGTGAACTTTCCCCGTGGGAAGCTCCTGCGGTGTGGGGCAAAGAAAGTTTCGGCGGCAATGCGGCGGACACCCTGCGCTTTCTGACAGAACAGGTCGTGCCAACGCTGAAACAACAGTTCAATCTCCCGGAGAACGTCAAAATCATTCTGGGCGGCTATTCGCTGGCAGGGCTGTTTGCGCTGTGGGCATCTACGCAGGCAAATCTATTCTGCGGCATTGCTGCTGCGTCTCCCTCGGTGTGGTTTCCGGGTTGGATGGAGTTTGAACAGCGGCACCCGATGCAGGCACAGCACATTTATCTGAGCCTGGGCGACAAGGAAGAGCACACGAAAAACACCGTCATGGCTGTGGTGGGCGATAACATCCGCACCCTGCACAGCCGACTTGCAGAGCGTGGCACAGACTGCACGCTTGAATGGAACAGCGGCGGGCATTTCAAGGATGCCGACCTGCGCACGGCGAAAGCATTTCGCTGGGCGATGGAGGAAAGCCGATGAATATTTTGATCGATGCCGATGGTTGCCCTGTGGTGGATCTGACATTGCAGATTGCAAAGCGGTTCGGCATCTCGGTCATCATCCTGTGCGACGCCTGCGCCAGCCTGATGGTGATGAACGGCGTTCCCATGAAGCAGGTTCAGGAGGGGCTGGGCTATGGCAATGCGTCAGCATGATGCCATACGCCCACAAGACAGGGTGGACGGGCGATGTTTCGGCAAAAAAAGAATGGACAGACGAATAAAATTCATCTGTCCATTCGATTTGGCGGAGCATCAGGGAGTCGAACCCTGGCACCGGTCTCCCGGCCTATCGCATTTCGAGTGCGACCTCTTACGACCACTTGAGTAATGCTCCATATTCACAATACAGCTTAATTATTATAGCAAAATCCCGCCTTTCCGTCAACTGGAAATACAAAAAGCCCTTCCCCTTGTGCTTGACAGGCAGAACGGGGTGTGCTATATTTATTTCAAATTTGAAGTATACACTCAAAGGAGAACCTATGGCACAGAATCGACAGGATATGGGCAGCGGGCCGGTCAAGCCCCTGCTTTTGCAGCTGATGATACCCGCCGTGGTGGCGCAGGTGGTCAATCTGCTCTATAACATCGTAGACCGCATTTACATCGGCCACATCGAGGGCATCGGTGCGGCGGCGCTGACGGGCGTGGGCCTGTTTGCGCCGATCCTTATGCTCCTGAACGCCTTCGCCATGCTCATCGGCGCGGGCGGTGCGCCCCGCACGGCCATCGCGCTGGGACAGGGCAATAAAGACGAGGCCGAAAAAATCATCGGCAACAGCTTTACCATGCTGCTGTTTTTCGCTGTGGTGCTGACGGCGGGCTTCTATGCCGGTGCGCCCGCCCTGCTGCGGCTCTTCGGTGCCAGTGACGCCACTCTCCCCTATGCGGTGGCCTATGGCCGCATCTACATCCTCGGCTCGGTGTTCGTGCTGCTGGTCATGGGCATGAACCCCTTCATCACGACCCAGGGCTTTGCGAAGATCAGTATGCTCACGACGGTCATCGGCGCAGTCATCAACATCATCCTCGACCCCATCCTGATTTTTGGTCTTGGCTGGGGCGTCCGGGGTGCGGCAGTGGCGACGGTGCTCAGTCAGGCCGTGGGTGCCTGCTGGATATTGAAGTTCCTCACCGGCCCCAAGACCATCCTCAAGCTGCGAAAAGAAAACCTCAAAGTGGAGCGGAACATCATCCTGCCGGTGATGGGGCTGGGCATCTCCACCTTTGTGATGCTCTCCACCGAGAGCCTGCTCTCCATCAGCTTCAGCTCCAGTCTGGCCCGCTACGGCGGTGATGTGGCGGTGGGTGCCATGACGGTGATCACCAGCGCCTCCCAGCTCTGCACCCTGCCCATTCAGGGCATCTGTCAGGGCGGCCAGCCGGTCATGAGCTTCAACTTCGGCGCAGGCAAAAAGCCCCGCGTCAAGGAGGCGTTCCGCTTCCAGCTCACCCTCTGCTTCGGCTATACCACCCTGTTCTGGCTGCTCATGATGCTGGCCCCCGGCGTGGTGGCGGGCATCTTTACCTCGGATGCCGCCCTCATCGAATACACCACATGGGCTATGCGCATCTACATGGCGGGCATCCTCGCCATGGGCGTTCAGATCGCCTGCCAGCAGAGCTTTATGGCGCTGGGGCAGGCCAAAGTCAGCCTCCTGCTGGCCTGTCTGCGGAAGATCATCCTGCTTATCCCGCTGATTTTTATCCTGCCCTGCTTCACGGCAGATAAGTGCTTCGGCGTCTTTCTCGCCGAGCCGGTCAGTGATATTCTGGCAGCGACCGTTACAGCCATCACCTTCTTTTCCCGATTCGGCAAGATACTGGACAAGGGTGCCGGGAAGGTATAATTTCACAGGAAATAGAAACAGCCCGCAGGCGGACGAATGCCCAGCCTGCGGGCTGTTTCTGCGTTTAACGATAGTCTATCTCGGAGAGGGTGATGCGGGGCATTTCGGTGTCGGTTTTTTCACACATCTGGTCGATCTGCTCCTGAAGGTAAGGTACCCGGGTGCTGACGTCCGGGAATTTCGGCCCCAAGATGACTTCATCCAGCTGGAGCGGGAAGGGTGTCTGGACGAAAAGCCACGGTTTGTCGCCGTCAGTGTGGAGGATATTGTCCTTCGTCTGGTAGATGACCCGCAGCTCCTGCTCGTAGCTGTAGCTGCTGTCTTTGAAAAGGTAGAGGACCTTACCTAGAACATCATCAAGATAATGGCGGTCTTCTTCGGCAATTCCTTCGGCGACCTTGTGAAGCTCTTGAAGCTGTGAATTTATAGTGCGGCAGGATTTCGAAAGTTTTTCGTTATCTTCCTTTAGAACAATATAGGAATTCCCTTGCTTTCGAAGATAGCAAACACGGTAAAGAATAGGCTCTGATTCATCCTCCATCCACTTTGACATCTCCCAGTCGATAACAAGGCAGCAACCTCGGGCATGGTCGCCGTACATTTCCCACATAGGCAGATAGTCGATGCGGGGACTAAAGCATTTTACGAATACAAAGGGGACGTCCAGCGGCTTGCGGCCTTTTTGAAGAGCTCCATACGATGGACCATAAATCGCCTTTTGCAGAGTTTTTCCCTCGTTGGGGTCGTTCATGTAGGAGAGATGCATCACGGTCAGTTTCCCCAGACGGTCGTCTTTCTTATCCTCCTCCTTGCACTTTTCGGGGAGCATGTAAGAGAAGACATCTGCTGATGTGTAGTATGCGATTTCTTCATTATCATCTTCGGCATTAAGTTCGTCCAGAAGAAGTTCCGAAAGGTGTGCGGCCTTGGCCAGACCCAAATAAGAGTCGAAATACCGCTTCCCCGATTTCCATGTCATATGTGCTGCATAGCGGGAAAGAATGGAATAGTTTGTACCCTTGAGCAGGAGGGATTTTTCTGTTATTTCAACTTCCCAGCGCTCTTTGTCAGGGTCATCGTAAAGACGGGCCAATTCAGGGATAAGATGTCTTTTGGTGATAACAAAGAACATCAGCAGGGCGAGTCGGGCACGATGGAGTTTCCGAAGAGTGGGGGCATCTAGCACTTCTTGAATAGATGAAACAAAACTGCTCAGATTTCTAGAAAGGGAGGACGACGAAATTTCAGTATGGATAATACGGTTATACTGCTGATAAAATGCGGATGACTGCGAGGAAGTGCCGTAAGGATACCTTACACCCCGCGAAATGTGGTCGTAAAGTTCATACTGACGTATGAAAGAAACAGAATAATCATCAATGTTCTTTTCTGCGGGGGCTTCGGATGGACCGGTCCTCCACGGCAACGCCGCAAGCGCGTAAAATTTCAGCGCTTCTTCGGTGTTGTTGTCCAGAAAGAGAAACCGGTCGGCTTGTCGGATATAAAGTCTGTCAAAGTTAAAAAATGTCGATTTGGAAGAGTTTTTGTCTTCTTTTACAGCGTCGTTCCATTCGGTGACTTCTTCCCATACGGTATCTTCACAGCCATAATAGAGCAAAGTTTCCGTCAGTGCATATAAGTCGGCTTTGTTTCCCATTCCGTGTTTGAGACAGGCGCAGTAATTCTGGAAATCATTCTCCAAATCAGCTAAAAATGATAAGAGGCTGGACCATTTTGTGCGTGAGCCTTTTTTGGTTCGTACAGGTCGATCCCTTTCTTCCGAAGGGGATAGCCAATGTTTATGAAGTTTCAGCAAGACGCCTGCTGCGTGGCCGAGAGCATTTTTATCATCACCCGGAAGTCGTCCGAAGTCGTCATGCTCGTAATCTTCCGTCACGATGCTGACCCTATCCATAAAACCCGGATGCGGATTCAGTGTCAAAAGCTCCGCATAAGGTTTTTTATCATATTTGAATTCCAGCAGTGGATATTTCATCTTTTCGTCCGGCATGGAGCATCCTCCTTTTTACGTCTTTTCAGTGAGCATCCCGCACATGACTTCCACGCACTGTGGGTCGAACGCATGTCCGGCACACTCGCGGAGGGCCGCAGCGATTTGGGCGTCCGTCTCGCCCCGGCGGCGGTGGCGGTCGGTGAAGCCGGCCACAGCGAGGATACGGGACAGCACCGCTATCTCTCCGCTTTCCAGCAGCTCCACCACGGCCTTGACCGCCGCAGGCCCATGACGATAAGGGCTGTGTTTGCGAACATGATCAAATGCTTTTCGTAATGATATGCTTCCTTGAGAAGGGGCCAGATGCGGTAAAGCATGAAAACATCGCCTCCGCGCGGGCGGCTGGCTGCTGTATCTTTATAATATTACAATATTTTTATACAATACATTATACAACGAAATCCGGACGATGAACAGATGGAATTTCAGAATGACTGTATGCATCAAAAATACATCAGCAAAGAATTTTGGATGTAAGAGCTAAGAATCGAAAGGAAGGCTTGCAGAAGGCTTCAAAAACTAATCAAACGGGTCACTTTGTACAAACATTGACTGAAAAATTTGTGCTTGAATCTAATTGCGGGATGAGAAAATATGCGTTATCATAATATCCAAAGGCGACCCGTATGCGGAAGGAATGGCGCTGTGAGCAAAGCACGGCGCTGCCATAATACGGATAAACGCAACGTGAATCGGAGGTAACAAGAAATGAAAAAGATCTCTCGTCGTGACTTCCTCGCAGCTTCTGCTGCTGTGGGTGCAGCTGGCGTCCTGACCGCTTGCGGCGGCTCTTCCAGCAGCACTGCCACCTCTACCGCAGCTTCCACTGCTGCCAGCGGCAAGTCCACCGACTACCCCACCAAGGGTATTTCCGTCATCTGCCCCTGGTCTGCAGGCGGCGGCACGGACTCCTGCCTGCGCGCATTCTGCGAGGCTATGGGCAAGAACCTGGGCGTCACCCTGACCGTCGATAACCAGACTGGCGGCGGCGGCATCCTGGGCCATCAGGCGATCGCAGATGCCAACACCGACGGCTACACCATCGGTATGATCACCTTCGAGCTGGCCACCTACAAGAAGCTGGGTACCAGTGAACTGACCTGGGAGAATTACGCTCCCCTGTGCCGCGTCAACACCGACGCAGCTGCCATCACCGTCGGCGCAAAGTGGGCTGCTGACAACGGCATCACCGACCTGCCCGGTTTCATTGATTACTGCAAGGCTCACCCCGGTGAGGTGCAGATGGGCGGTTCTTCCAACGCTTCTGTCTGGCACATCGCTGGCGGCTACCTGATGAGCGCTACCGGCATCGACATCCAGATGATCACCTATCAGGAAGGCGCTGCTACCGCTGTCCAGAACGCAGCCGGCGGCTTCATTCAGGGCGTTACCGTCTCTCTGGCCGAAGCTCGCAGCTTCATCGAGTCCGGCGACCTGATCTGCCTGGGCGTCATGGACGAAGAGCGCAACCCCGTCTTCCCCGATGTTCCTACCTGTAAGGAGCAGGGCTACGACATCACCTACTACACCCAGCGCGGTATGGCCGCTCCTCTGGGCGTTGATGATGCCATCATGACCCGTCTGGAAGAGGCCTGCGCCGCTGCCATCGAGGACCCGGACTTCGTGACCTTCATGAACAACAACGGTCAGGCGATCTCCTATCTGGATGCACAGGGCTATGCTGACTACCTGAAGCAGGCTGCTGTCGATGTCGCAGCTGCTATGGACGCTGTCGGCCTCTGATTTGTCTCTCTGAGTATTTGCTGGGGCAGGCAGTTCATGCCTGCCCTTTTTTATGAGAAGATATAGAGAGGAGGAACCCCTTTTGAACAAAGACAAAATGAAAACGATGGCCTTCTCCAATCTGGTAGGGTCCATCATTTTCCTCGCCATCGGCATCTGGGCGTGGTTCCAGACCGATAATTTCCCTGAGGTGGCCAACACCTATGTGCAGGCTTCCACCTTCCCCCGCGTCATGATCGTGGGTATGCTCATCTTCTCGGTGGTCCTGCTCATCCAGTCCATCTTCAAGCTGATGGGTACCATGAAGCCCACCGACCCCGTTGCTGTCGAAGTCGGCACCCTGAATCCCCTCAAGGATAAGGGCGTGGCCGCTGCTTACCTCGTCATGCTCCTCTGTGTGCTGTTCGCTGCTCTGTTCAAGAGCTGCGGCTACATCCTGTGCGCTGTGGTGCTCTCGATGATCATCATGTTCCTCATCGGCAAGCGCAACTGGGTGCAGATGGTCCTTGTGAGCGTTCTGGTGCCGCTGCTGATGTGGCTGGTGTTCTACAAGGTGCTTACCGTCAATATTCCGCTGGGTCCGCTGAACTTCCTGCGCACCCTCGTGGACATGATATAAGGAGGGAGCACAGTTATGGATTTTAGTCTGCTTCTTTCCAGCTATGCGACTGTCTGGTCCAACCCCGAGGTCCTTCTGATGACCTTCATCGGCGCACTGGGCGGCGTTCTGCTGGGCGCTATCCCGGGCATGACCGCCACCATGGGCGTGGCGCTGCTCATCCCCTTCTCCTTCGGCATGGACCTCATCCCGTCCATCGGCCTGCTGCTGGGCATCTACTGCGGCGGTATGTACGGCGGTTCCATTTCCGCTATCCTCATCCACGCCCCCGGCACGCCCGCCGCAGCCGCCACCCTGCTGGACGGCTACCCCATGTGCAAGAAAGGTCAGGCCGGCAAGGCACTGTCCGTTGCCATGTTCGCCTCCTTCTGCGGCGGCGTCATCGGCGCACTGGTCATGACCTTCCTGTCTCCGCTGGTCGCTGATATGGCCATGAACTTCGGCCCCGGCGAGATGTTCATGCTGGCTGTCTTCGGCCTGTCGGTCATCGTCGCAATTTCCGGCAAGTCTGTGGCCAAGGGCCTCATCAGCGCCTTCTTCGGGATGCTGCTCTGCACCGTCGGCCTCGACCCCACCAACGGCATCCCCCGCTTCATCACCACCAAGCAGACCGGCCTGCTGGATGGCTTCCAGTTCATCCCCACTCTGATCGGTCTGTTCGCTGTCTCTGAAGTCATCGCCGGCGTTGAGCGCATCATCCGCGGCGAAGAGCATGAGCAGAAGTCCAACGAGAAGATCACCAACGTCCTGCCCGATTGGAAGACCATCAAGAAGATCTGGCCCAACATCCTCTCCGGCGGCCTCATCGGCACCTTCATCGGCGCCATCCCCGGCGCAGGCGGCGACATCGCCGTCTTCGTCTCCTACGGCGCCAGCAAGTCTGCCAGCAAGCACCCCGAGCTGTACGGCACGGGCATCCCCAACGGCGTTGCCGCTACCGAGTCCGCCAACAACGGCTGCTCCGGCGGCGCGATGATCCCCCTGCTGTCTCTGGGCGTCCCCGGTGACTCCGTCACCGCCATCCTGCTGGGTGCCTTCATCATGAAGGGCATCACCCCCGGCCCCATGATGTACGTCACCGAGCTGCCCACCGTCTACCGCGTCTTCGCGGCTCTGATGCTGGCAAACCTCTGCATGCTGGTCGTCGGCTGCCTGGGCGTCCGCTTCTTTGCAAAGATCGTCTCCGTCGAGAAGAAGATGCTCTACCCCATCATTCTGATCATCTCCCTGCTGGGTGCTTTCTCCATCAATAAGAATGCCTTTGATGTGGGCGTCTGTGTCGCCTTCGGCATCATCGGCTGGCTGATGAACAAGTACGAGTTCCCGCTTTCTCCCATCCTGCTGGCCCTCATTCTGGGACCCATGTGCGAGAAGAACTTCGTGCGTTACATGAACATCCAGCGCGGCAACTTCTTCGCCATCACCACTTCTCCCATCGCAATGGTCTTTGCAACGGTCGCTATCCTGGTCATCGTCTACTCTGTCTACAACCAGAGCAAGATCAACAAGCGTGCTGCTGCAAACGCCGCGAAGGAGAACGCATAACCCCCAACATCCAGACAAGCTCTGTCTTTTACATTCCCATCCCATGAAGCTGCGGCTGTCCCGTTCCGTCGGGGCGGCCGCGCTTCGCTTTTATAGGATAAGGAGAAAGGGGCTGTTGCAAAATAGCCCCTTCTTTTTGGGACATATCGGGAAAGTCACACTATTCATGAATGTACGCTGGTATGTCATGAAAAGGACTTGACAAAAATATAGGGGGGGGGGGTAAAATAAAACCGCAGAAGCCTGCAATAATTCAGGAGGTAAAAAAGTATGCGGTTACGGAAAAATATGAAGCGTGCGGCGGCAGCCGCCCTGGCCCTGAGCATGGCACTTTCGGCGGCAGCCCCGGCGGCACTGGCAAAGGATTATTATATCGATGACGGTGATATTACGGTGACCGTTAAGGAAGACGGCCGCACCTATGTCAGTGTTGGCGATGCGGATGAAGTGGAAGACAACACGGGGGTAGTCATCAAGGGCGGCAAGAACCCGAACAAACCAGCGGAGAACAACTCTGACGGGTCGGCGGACGAGGCTGAAGGACAGAAGCCGGTGGTGGATGCCGAGCCGGGAGAGCCTGCGGAGGAGACCGGCACGGAGCTCGTCGTCTGGCCCGAGAACGTGAACAGCGGGGAAGCCCAGAAAAAGGACGGCCCAGAGCCTGCGGATGCTGAGCCGAAGACGCCGGACACGCAGAAGCCCGAAGGGAAGACCGACGCCGCCACCCTCGAGGCATCGACTGAGCAGAAGCCTGTCGAGAAGGCCGCAGAGGACGACGATGACGACAAGGACGTCATGACCTTTGAGGCCAACACTGCCAACACGGTGACAAAGGCTGTGAGCGAAGCGGTGAAGCACATCATCAAGATCATCAACAACTGCACCAAAAATGACACGACGGTCACGATCAAAGATGTGAATATCGATGTGAGCCCAAAAGGTGGGGCCGCGATGGCTGTACAAGGCGAAGGTGACACGACCCTGAAGCTGGAGGGAAACAATACCCTGAAGAGCGGAAACGGCCATGCTGGCGTCGAGAAAAATGATAATACTTCGAGCGGAGAACTGACCATCACAGCGGACAATAACCAAAATACTTTAATGGCAGTTGGCGGTTCAGGAGGTGCAGGAATCGGTAGCGCTAATTATAATAACACATCGAAATTGGGCATCACCGGCGGTACAATTACTGCAACAGGTGGAAAGTATAGCGCGGGTATCGGTGGCGGAATCGGAGGAAATGCAGATGTGACGATTACTGGAAATGCGGTCATCAAAAAAGCACAGGGAAACTATAACGGCGCTGGTATCGGCGGCGGCGGTGTCGGGAATGGAACTGTTACGATTTCTGGAAATGCAGTGGTCGAAGAGGCAGTCGGCGGTACAAGCGAACGTGGAGGTGCTGGCATTGGCGGCGGCGGCTGGAAAGATGGCGATGTCACGATTTCAGGCAACGCAAAAGTAGATGCACAGGGAGGGACTAGTGCGGCCGGCATCGGAGGCGGTGGTTCCGGCAGTGGAACGGTGAAAATTTCCGGAAATGTACAGGTCTCTGCAAAAGGTGGAAAAGCTGGAAACCGGTATAAAAAATATTTGGGTGATGGAGCGTCTATTGGTTCCGGCGGATATTCATCGAACAACAAGCCTACAGGTACACCGGTCGGAGGCGAAGAAATTGAGCTGGACTTTTCTGACATGACTGGCGGCTTTGTGGCTCGAATCGACGGCAAGACCGAGAGCGGGCATACCCATAACTGGAAAGAAATCAGTCGGGTGGATGCAACGCAGGACTCGGCAGGCGAAGTAGAATACTTCTGCAAGGGATGTGGCTCGACGAGCGTGAAGATTCTGCCGGTCATGCAGCCTGCGGCAGAAGAAAACTCGAGTGACGCCGCCATCGTCCTCACTGTCACCGCCGCACCGACCTACGAGATGTATCTGGAAAATGCCCGCTACATCGTCACGGCAGATTCTGACACCGCCATCCTCTCCGGCCGTCTGGGCAATCTGGCAGACCTGAAAGCGCAGGGCGCAGACACCCTCGTCTTCCGTACCAAGAGCCGCGAGACGGCGCTGGACATCGACGCCATGCTGTCGCTGGGTGTGGAGGACACCCTCTTCGCTCTCACCCACAGTGGCAGCTCTGCCACCCTCACCGTCGGCGGGGTCGAGCATAACGAACTGCTGTAAGACAGCAGAACAGACAGCTCTGGTAAGATTCAAAAATAATCGTAAAATCGGATAACACAAAAAAGCAAGTGCATCACATTTCCCTCAAAAAATTTTGATTTTTGAGAAAAAGTGTTGCACTTGCTTTGATTTTGGAAAAATACAGTCGAAATTGCTTCGCTGTATCGTTTGAAAAGAGGCCGTTGTGTTTTACAACGGCCTCTTTCGTTGTGCTGTATTTTATTCTTCCGATTTGGGAGCTTCGGGGTGGCGGCACTTGGCCAGCATATCCAGCTCCGGCATCAGCTCGGTGCTGATGACCGAGAGCATCTGCTCCATCTTGTCGCAGTCCTCAGCCGGGAAGCGCTTGCGCACACGCTCGATGACCGTGTGCAGGTAAGAATAGCTGATGCTGTAGTAATCGATGTATTTCTGGGTGGGGCGCAGGAAGTATTCGCGGCGGTCGGTGGTGGACTGGATCTTCTCCACATAGCCCTTTTTGACGAGGCTGCCGATCTTATAGGCCGCGTTGGGGGTGGAGATGCCCATCATGCGGGAAAACTCTGCAATGGTGGGCTCCCCCATCGCCATGATGCCCTCCATGCAGAAGGACTCCACCGTGGTCAGCGTGGCTTCGCGGGTGGCAAAGCGCTGAAATACATTCTGATAAAAATGCAGCTTGAATTTTGTATAGACGTCCTGAAAGACTTCTTCCAGCATGGGGTTTTCCTCCAGTGAGCAAATAGCTCAAAAAATTTACTCTTTTGATAAGTATACCATGATTTGCGCCGGAGGGGAAGACAAAAATCTACGATTCCGTTAAGATTTTGTGACCTCTTCCTTCCCAGTATGGCCCATCCGCGCCCTGACGATGCTGAGCACGACGAGTTCGATGGCGATGGCACAGGCCAACAGCACGAAGGAGGTCAGGGTGTTGGCGGCATCACCGAGGACAGCCTGTGCTGCACCGCAGAGCAGATAGCAGCCCGCCGAGATGGCGGCGGCGGTCATGGCGTAGGGCAGCTGGGTGGAGACATGGTTCACGTGGCTGCAATGCGCGCCGGCAGAGGCCATGATGGTGGTGTCGGAGATGGGCGAGCAGTGGTCGCCGCAGACCGCGCCGGACAGGCAGGCGGCGATGGAGACGACCAGCATCTCACCATCCGGGAACGCATGGCAGACGATGGGGACCAGAATCGAGAAGGTACCCCAGGACGTGCCGGTGGCAAAGGCCAGGAAGACCGCCACCACAAAGATGATGATGGGCAGCAGGTACTGCAGAGCCGCCGCAGAGCCGCTGAGCAGGCTTGCGACGTAGTATTTTGCGCCCAGCAGGCCGGTCATGCCGGAAAGGGTCCATGCCAGCGTCAGGATGAGCATGGGGCTGACCATGGCCTTGAAGCCCTCGGGGATGCAGGCGGCGAAGTCCTGAAAGGTCATGACGCCCCGCACCCGGTAGAAGACGAAGGTGAACATCAGGGCGATGGCGCTGCCCATCACGAGGCCCACAGAGGCGCTGCAATTTGCGAAGGCGGTGATGAAGTCCACACCCTCGAAGAAGCCGCCGGTGTACACCATGCCGAAGATGCAGGCCGCGATGAGCACCAGCACCGGCGCGATGAGGTCCACCACATGGCCGCGGGTATCGCTGCTGTCGTCCACATCGTCGCCGTAGGGGCGGTCTTCGGTGGTGAAGAGGTCGCCCAGCAGGGCGTTATCCTCGTGCTTCTTCATAGGGCCGTAGTCGAGGCCGCTGAAGATGAGGAAGAGGCTCATCACCATGGTGAGGATGGCGTAGTAGTTATAAGGGATGGTGCGCAGGAACATGGTAAAGCCGTTGATGCCCGAGCCTTCCGGCACAGAGGACGTGACGGCGGCGGCCCAGCTGGACACCGGCGCGATGATGCAGATGGGTGCTGCGGTGGCGTCGATGAGGTAGGCCAGCTTTGCGCGGGAGACCTTCTGCCGGTCAGTGACCGGGCGCATGACGGAGCCGACGGTCAGGCAGTTGAAGTAGTCGTCCACAAAGATGAGGATGCCCAGCAGCAGGGTGGCGAACTGTGCGCCTGCCCGGGTGTGGATGTGGGTGGAGGCCCAGCGGCCAAAGGCGGCGCTGCCGCCGGCCTTGTTCATCAGGGCCACCAGAATGCCCAGCATCACCAGAAAGACGAGGATGCCGACGTTGCTGGAATCGGACAGTTTGGACACCATGCCGCCGTCTTCGTTGAAGAAGAGGGTGGTCAGCGCCAGCTCAAGATTGCCGTTGGCGTAGAGCAGTGCGCCGGTGGCGATGCCCACCAGCAGCGAGGTGTAGACCTCTTTGGTGTTCAGAGCCAGCACGATGGCCACCACAGGGGGCAGCAGGGACAGCGCCGAGCTGTACACGGCGCAGGTGTAGGTGGAAGGGTCGTCGATTTTGCCGGGCGTTGCGGCGGTACACCACAGCAGCAGGGCAAACACCAGCAACGCACCCACCCACGAGAGATTGGTTTTTTTCATGATAAACTCCTCAGGTGATTTTTTTGCAGCCTGCCGGGCAGACTAACCCTTTAGAAGCCGTTTTCATAAGCATTGCACACCGCCCGAACGGCCTTTTTGCCCGCATACTGCGTTGCTTTCCCTTGCAATCCGCTCAGGATTGCTGCGGAAAATCGCCTTGTCTGCGAGCAAAAATTCTCGTCGTTCGATGCACTCTGCTTACAAAAACAGCTTCTAACGTGATGGGACACGGAAGGGGGTGTTGGCTGCGCCGGACTATAAAGCGATGTATTTAGAGCTGTTCCGTGCCAGCGAACAGGCGGCACGGCTTTTGCAGGAAGCTCAGGCCCGGGCCGAGCAGCAGCTGCTGGCTGCCGACCCGCCGCCCATCGAGCTTGCCGAGAAAAAAGAGTCTTAGCCCTTCTTGCTCTCGGCCTTGGCGGCAAACTTTGCGTCGTTGACCACAAAGCGCTCGTGGACGCCGCCGCCCACGGGGCCTTTCTCGTCGTACAGGGAGACTTTGAACACCAGCTTGCGGCCTTCCACAGCGGTCAGCTCGCTCTCGCAGGTGACGGTCATGCCCACGGGGGTGGGTGCGGTGTGCTCCAGCTCCAGCTTGGTGCCCACAGAGCCGCAGCCCTCATCCAAAGCGTCGGCGACGCTCATCCAGCAGGTCTTTTCGGCCAGCGCCACCAGTGCGGGGGTGGCGAAGACGTTCAGCGTGCCGCTGCCCATGGTCTTGGCGGTGTTCTCGGGGGTGACGGTGACGCTCTGCTTGCCGCGGATTCCGGTTTCTAACATATAAAAATTCCCTCTTTCTTAATTTGTCGTGATGCCGCAGTTTGCGGCAGATAATTTCACGTTTGTAAGGATACCACAAAACTCACACTATTGCACCTGTTTTCTGGATTTTCCTTCAAAACTCTTTCCGTCTGAGGCCAAACGCGGTATCATAAACTGGACAAGGAGGGAAAGAAGATGAACGATTTCTGGAAATCCTACGACATCACCCACGCCGAATACGGGGCCGATTACCGATGCTACCCGCTGTATGGCACGGTCCACCTCATGGAGCTGGCCATTTCGCTTGCCTTTATCGTGGGGACGGCCCTGTGGTATCGCCGCAGTTCTGCCCGCACCCGGCGGCACATTTTAGTCGGAGTCACCGCTTTGCTCCTGCTGGACGAAGCTGCCCTTCTGCTGGGGATGGCCCTGACCGGCCAGTGGAATTGGAGCTATCTGCCCCTGCACCTGTGCAATATCAACGTCTTCGTCTGTCTGTACAACACGATCACGGACAGAAACTGGTGCAAAGAGGAGCTGTATGCCCTCTGTATCCCGGGTGCAATGCTGGCCCTGCTCTGCCCCAGCTGGCTGGATGTCCCCTCTTGGTGGACGCTCATCAATCTGCACTCCGTCAGCATCCATGCCCTGCTGGTACTCTATCCAGTCCTGCTGGTGGCGGGCGGCTACCGTCCCAGTCCCCGGCGGGTGCCGCAGGTGCTGGCGTTCCTGTTCGGCTCTGCCCTGCCTATCTACTTTCTGAATAAGTCCCTTAACACCAACTTCTATTTCCTTAATGATCCCTACGGGAACATCATCACCAGCACCTTCACGGCCCTGCTGGGCGAAAAATATTATATCCTGGGCTTCCTGCCTGCCGCCGCGCTGGCGCTGTTCCTCATGTATCTGCCGTGGGCGGCGGACGATAAAAAGAAGAAGCGGGCATGAATGCAGTGCTTTGGAAAAAGGCAGTTCGGTCAGGACTGCCTTTTTCTTTTGCCCTAAATTGCACCCTTCCTGCAAAATAAATCTGCAAATTTCTTGCGTTTTGCAGTCTGTTTTATCAATTTTAAGAGAATGCTGATTTTTTGCGCAAATCCTCTTGACAGGAGCCATACGGCGTGTTATCATGAACACATGAACAGATGTTCATATATTGAAGCGAAAGGATGACAACGATGGCTGAGAATGCTCTTGCCCCAGAACAGAAGCTGCCCAAGGCCCCGCCGGAGCTGCCGGACGATGAGGTGCTCTACGAGCTGGCCGATCTGTTCCGGGTGTTCGGCGATTCCACCCGCATCAAGATCCTTTACGCCCTCCACGACGATGAGCTGTGCGTGCAGGACATTGCAAATGCCGTCCAGCTCAGCCAGTCGGCGGTGAGCCATCAGCTGCGGGTGCTCAAGGACTCAAAGCTCGTCCGCTTCCGCCGCGACGGCAAGACCATTTACTATGCACTGGACGATGACCATGTGCGCAGCATCCTCTCCATGGGCATGGACCACATCGAAGAGTGATGCCCCGAAAACGCTGCAAGCTCTGCCGCACCCTGCGGCGGAGCGGGGAGATAGAAAGAAAGGCTGGTATTTATTATGAAAAAGAGCTACAAGATCGAAGTTGACTGCGCAAACTGCGCCCAGAAGATGGAGGATGCCGCCAACACGGTCGCCGGCGTCGCAAAGGCCACCGTCAGCTTCATGACCCAGAAGATGAACGTCGAGTTCGATGAGGGCGCGGACGTCAAGACTACCATGCAGAACGTCCTCTCCGCCTGCAAGAAGGTCGAGGACGACTGCGAGATCTTTGGCATCTGAGTTTCGACTTATACTGCCGGGATGCGCGTGGAAAATGTGGAAAAATAAATCGGTTTTCAACAATTTCCACGGCGTTTTCAACATATTGGATGCAAAAATAGAAAAATGAACGCGCATTTGCGGCTTTTTGCGGGAAAACCTCGTGGAAAAGCCGGGGGAAAGCGTGGAAAACAAGCCCCTTGTGGGGAAAACCTGTTGAATCTGAGAAAACTGCCCCAAAAGGAGGCTGGTACCCGTGACGAAAAAACAAAAGAAAATGCTGTACCGCATCATCGCTGCTCTGGCGCTGGTGCTGGTGCTCAAGCTGCTGCCGCCTCTGCCCACGTCGGTGGAGCTGCTGCTCTACTGCATCCCCTACCTCGTGGTGGGCTGGGATGTGCTCCGCAAGGCCCTTCTGGGCATCAAGAACCGTCAGCCCTTTGATGAATGCTTCCTGATGGCCGTCGCCACCGTGGGTGCCTTTGCGCTGGGCGATTACGTCGAGGGCTGTGCCGTTATCATCTTCTACCAGATCGGCGAGCTGTTCCAGGGCGTTGCCGTCGGCAAGAGCCGCCGCAGCATCTCGGCCCTGATGGACATCCGGCCCGACTACGCCAACATCGAGGGCGAGGACGGCAAGCTGGAGCAGGTGGACCCCGATGAGGTCGAGATCGGCACCATCATCGTGGTCCAGCCCGGTGAGCGCGTGCCGATCGACGGCGTCATCGTCGAGGGCGCTTCCACCCTCAACACTGCCGCCCTCACCGGCGAGAGCCTGCCCCGGGATGTCCGGTCCGGCGATGAGGTCATCAGCGGCTGTGTCAACATGAGCGGCCTGCTCAAGGTCAGGACCACCAAGGAGTTCGGCGAATCCACCGTCTCTAAAATTCTCGACCTCGTGGAAAATTCCAGCATGAAGAAGGCCCGCGCCGAGAACTTTATCACCCGCTTTGCCCGGGTGTATACCCCGGCGGTCTGCTACGGCGCGCTGGCGCTGGCCTTCATTCCCCCCATCGTTCTGCTGCTGATGGGCCAGCCCGCCCGCTTCGGCGACTGGGTCTACCGCGCCCTCACCTTCCTCGTCATCAGCTGCCCCTGCGCACTGGTCATCTCTATCCCGCTGAGCTTCTTCGGCGGCATCGGCGGCGCTTCCGCCTGCGGCATCCTCGTCAAGGGCTCGACCTATCTGGAAGAGCTGGCCGATACCCGCGTTGTCGTCTTCGATAAGACCGGCACCCTGACCCAGGGTACCTTCAAGGTCGTCAAGGTCTGCCCCGTGGAGGGCGGTACCGAAGATTCCCTTGTGGAAGCCGCTGCGCTGGCCGAGAGCTGGTCGAAGCACCCCATCTCCCTGAGCATCAAGGCTGCTTACGGCAAGGACATCGACGCTGCCCGCGTCACCGACGTGGAGGAGCTGGGCGGACACGGCGTCACCGCCAAGGTGGACGGCAAGCCGGTCGCTGCCGGTAATGCCCGCCTGATGGCAAAGTTGGGCCTCACCGTCCCCGATGTCCCCCAGACCGGCACCATCGTCCATGTGGCCATCGACGGCAAGTATGCGGGCTATCTGCTCATCTCCGACGTGGTGAAGCCCCACAGCGCACAGGCCATCAAGGGCCTCAAGCAGGCCGGTGTCCGCAAGACCGTCATGCTCACCGGCGACGCAGAGCCGGTGGCAAAGGCTGTCTCGGCAGAGCTGGGCATCGACGAGTACCACGCCGGCCTGCTGCCCGGCGATAAGGTGGACCAGATCGAGAAGCTCCTGGCCGCCAAGAACCCCAAAGAGATGCTGGCCTTCGTGGGCGACGGCATCAACGACGCCCCTGTCCTCTCCCGTGTGGATGTGGGCATCGCCATGGGTGCTCTGGGCTCTGACGCCGCCATTGAGGCCGCCGACGTCGTCCTGATGGATGACGACCCGGCCAAGATCGCTCTCGCCATGCGCATTGCCCGCCGCACCAAGAGCATCGTCTACCAGAACATCGTCTTTGCTCTGGCCATCAAGGCGGCCTGCCTGCTGCTGGGTGCTCTGGGTATCGCCAATATGTGGGCGGCCATCTTTGCCGATGTCGGCGTCATGGTCCTCGCTGTCCTGAATGCGACCCGCGCCCTCTATACGAAAGACCTCACCAAAAAATAAAAGATAGAAGGCAAAGAGGGTTCTGTGCGGCCGCACAGAACCCTCTTTGCCTTATAAATAGTTCTTGCAAATGCAGATAAACCTGTTATACTACTGTATTGGAGGGTTGAAATAAATGCAGGAACAAAACGAAACAAATTTGAGCCGTGCGCCGGTATGGCGCGCGTTCCGGGCCGCAGCGCCTCAGACGCTGCCGGTGTTTGCCGGATATTTGGTGCTGGGCCTCGGCTACGGCATCTATGTGCAGTCGCTGGGCCTGCCGGTCTGGCTGCCGCCCCTGATGGGTACGGTAGTGTACGGCGGCTCGCTGGAATTCGTGCTGGCCTCGCTGCTTCTGGGCAGCTTTGCGCCGGTGTCGGCCTTTCTGATGGCGCTGATGATCCAGGCGCGGCATCTTTTCTACGGCCTGACCATGCTGCAGCGCTACCGCGGCTACGGCCTGCGCAGCGCCTACATGATCTTCGCCATGAGCGACGAGACCTTCTCCATCACCTGCTCGGCAGAGCCGCCCGAGGGCGTGGATAGAGGCTGGTTCATGTTCTTCATCACCCTGCTGGACCAGATCTACTGGGTCGCCAACGCGGCCATGGGCGCGGCCCTCGGCTCTGTCCTGCCCTTCAGCACCGAGGGCGTCGATTTCGTCATGACGGCTATGTTCGTAGTCATCTTCCTCAACCAGTGGGAAAAGGAAAAACAGCACGCCAGCGCCATCATCGGCATTGCCGCCCCGCTGGTCTGCCTGCGCATCTTCGGCTCAGGCAGCTTCCTCATCCCCTCGATGGTCTGCATCCTTGTGGCACTGCTGCTGCTCCGCCGCCCCATCGAAGCCAAAGAAAGCGAGGCGGCAAAATGAGCAATATCCAGTTCATCCTGACCATTGCCGTCTGCGCGGCGGCGACCATGCTCACCCGCTTTCTGCCCTTTCTGGTGTTCGGCTCCCGGGGTGGCAAGGTACCTGAGGTGGTGGAGTATCTGGGCCATGTGCTGCCCGCCGCCATCTTCGGAATGCTCATCGTCTACTGCCTCAAGGGCGTCAGCCTCACCTCGGGCAGCCACGGCATCCCGGAGGCCATCGCCATCGGCGTGACCGTTGCGCTCCATAAGTGGAAGCATCAGACGCTGGCTTCCATCGCCGTCGGCACGCTGTGCTATGTGCTGCTGGTGCAGATGGTGTTTTGAGAATGCAAAAAGGGCACGGCACTGCCGTGTCCTTTTTCGTGCTCAGTGATAGAACGTATCAAAATTGACCTGCCGGTAGAACCGCTGCTGCAGCTGGTCGAAGCTGTCGCAGTCCTGCGCCAGCAGCCACATGATCTTGGTCACGACGGCCTCAATGGTCATGTCGTGGGCCTCGAGGAAGCGGAAGCGGTTCTTGACCCGCTTGCCCACCTCATAAATGCCCACATCGCTGCCCTCGTAAGTGACCTGGGTGGTGAGGATGAGCACTTTGTGGGTCTTGTCATAGTCTGTCTCTTATACACATCTGACGCTGCCGACGAAGAGGATAGT
>ENA-OXTJ01000114-OXTJ01000114.1-human-gut-metagenome-genome-assembly--contig:-NODE-114-length-27823-cov-23.599179_pt1 | contig 27823 bp, 41 predicted proteins | sample MGYA00249342_ERZ652646 | MGnify/ENA primary metagenome ERZ652646 (study PRJEB26925, sample SAMN05826522) | human gut metagenome | biome: ENVO:2100002; feature: ENVO:00000062; material: ENVO:00002003...
CGAGATCCTCTCTGGTCTCGTGGGCTCGGAGATGTGTATAAGAGACAGCTTCCACTGCCGTTGCCGCGAACGCCCTTGTCGAAAACATCCGAAACGTCGCCGTTTTCGGCTGTCAGCGTTATCGTCTTCCGTAATCCAGTGGCCGACAGCGACACATGACCGCCTTCCGGCACTGTCACGTCAACCGCGTAAGTGTTGCCGCCAATCTGAAAAGACGGGTTGACGCAAGGGCCGAAAATGACCGCAGTGAACTCAGCGGCCTTGCCGGTCGGATTATTGACCGTCAAAGCGATTTTCGACGGAGCCAAATCGGTCGGCAAGTCCAGTGGAAGGTCAATCTGCGCACCGGTGCCTGCCGTCATCGGGAAGAAATGCTGCACCGGCAGCGCGCGACGCCAGACGCCATCGCAAAGGACAATCGTGTAATCGACTTGCGCGTATTCCGGCCATGGCACCAGACCGAGCGAAGAACCGACGACATAAGCTTGTTGCGTCCATTCGCCATCAACCGTCAACGTGCCAGGCCGGACTGCCTGCACGTCAGCATCGAAGGCTGTCTGAGCGGCATCCAATACGGCTGGCGTTTTGGTGCGGACGGTCATTTTCGCCGTCGAAGCGTTCCGGCTCACCGATTTGATGCCGCGAGTGGCCAGCGTGTACGTCCATGCGTATCCGCGCATTTCCTGCAGGTCAGCCACCCACAGATCATCGGCGTTGAGGTCGACGACCGTGCCATCATGCGACGTGTATTTAAGCTCGCGCATATCTGCGGATCAACCTCCCCAAGTCGCGGTCGCCGACCGTCGAATCATCGGACGCGGCGCTGATGATCGCGCCAAGATCGTTGTGCAGGCTGGTTATCGCCGCCACCACGGAAGCGGTATCAACCTGTACGCTGACCTGATTGCCTGTCATCTGATTCGCTGTGGCAAACACTTCACGTGGAATCTTCCGCTCGTTCAACAGGCGCATGTTATCGACACCGTAATAAGCCGTGGCCGCAGCATTGTGCGTGTACTCGCCCGCGGTGAGACGAGCGTTGAGCAGATACACGCTGTCACTCAAACCATTGCCGGGCGCCCACGCCGGATCCACGTAGCCGGAGAACATGCCGCCACCTGCGAATTTCTGGAAGTGGCCATCGGTAAACATTCCACCGGTGTAGCCACCCTCCTTCTTCGTTTTCTCCGTGACGGTGAAGCTCTTGTCCGCGATCTGATAATTCTGGATGCTCCGCAAGGTAGCGGAAGCATGGTCAGTGACCCTGACCGTGAAGTGCTTGTCGCCGATAGTCTTACGGTTCACGGAATCCACTTTGCTGGACGCCTTGTCGGAAGCGTTCAGCGTGGTCTTCTTGTTATTCAGACGCTTATTGTTTACCGCATTGATCTTGCTGGACGCATGGTCAGAAGCGGTAAGGACCATGTTCTTGTTGTTCAGCTTCATGCCGTTGACGGCGTTGATCTTGCCGCTGGCCTTGTCAGTCGCGTCAAGCTTCGCGGTGCCTTTGGCGTTGTTGACAGACCTGACGCTGCTTTTCGCCTTGTCGGCCTTGCCGGAAGCCTTGTCCGTCGCGTCAAGAGTGGCCTTGCCTTTGGACTTGTTCGCGGATTCGACGTTCTTCTCGGCATTCTTGGCCTTGCCAGACGCCTTATCGTCGGCATCGAGCTTCGCTGTGCCCTTAGCCTTATTGACCGAATCAACGTTTTTCTTCGCATTATCGGTCTTCGACTTGGCCTTGGAATCGTCAACGTCAAGCTTCGCCTTGTTGTTGTCGGCGGTCATCCGGATATTGTCGATGGAAGCCTTGATGCTATCGGAACTCAGACCCCAACGGTCTGCCAAGGCGTTAGCGGCCTGTTCGCTCATGCCCGAGGCTTCGGCCTGCCGGATGATCGCGTCACGCGCGTCCTGCAGCACGCCGTTCGCACGCTCGATCTCACCGCTACTAAAACCGGTGCTCTCGCCCTGCTTGAGAATCTTTTCCGCAGCGTTCTGGGCGCTGCTGGCGATGTCCTCCAACGCCTGCTTGGTCTTGGTGCCCTCCTCGGAAAAACGGTCAAGCAGGTTGCCGGACTGGTCGAAGACGACACCGTTGTCCTCGCATGTTTTTGACAGTTCGCCGATCTTTTGGTTCAGTTGGTCGACCGCCTGATCTGCAGTCAGATTGCCCGACTCCAAACCAAACAACGCCTGAACAAGATCATCGATTTGGCTTGACGCATCCGAAGCGGAAGAGCCAAGCTCTTTGTTCGCGCTGGCAGCTTCCTTCGCTGCCGATGCGGACTTGCCGTCAGCATCCACGGCGTTCTTGGCGGCCTTGCTTTTCTCATTGGCCTTCTTGGATGCATCATCGTAGGCCTTTGATTCCTCTTTCAGGGCTTTCTTGATGGCGGTTGCCGCGGTTCCGCCAATGCCGGGCTTGTCGATTTCCTTGATCTGCTTGTTGACGCGCTTCAACGCGGCCTCGTTGCCCATGGCCGCGCTGGTCATATCGGTCAGGCTGATACCCGCCTCGTCAAGCCATGTGGTCAACTTGACGCCGCCACTGCTCATATCCTGATAGGCTCCGGCGATTTCGGACGCGACATCCGAACCGGACTCCAGAGCGCTTTCCAGCTGCTCGGATGCCGCCTTAGCCTTCTGCTGCTGAGAAATAAAAGCCGATAACGCCGCTCCGGCCACCGTCAGGGCGATGCCCCACGGGCCACCAAGCAGACTCATGACACTGCCGCCGACCGCCTTGAAACCAGCGGTCTTCAACTGCGCCTTGCTGGCGGACGTGCCGAACGCCTCCATCTGCTCGGAAGCGCTCATCGAAGACGCCTTGAACATCTGGAATGCGGTCTGCGCGGATCCGAGCGCCGTCTTGACACGTTGAATCGGGTCGATGGCCAGACCGATGTTGTTGGCCATCGTGCTGGTGCTGCCGTTGAGATTGCCCGCGGCCTTGTGCACGGCGCCGAACACGCCGGCCAATGATGCCATGACCACGATGGTCTGCTGCGCGCCGGACGGCAAACCAGAGAACGTGTCAACCAGCGTATCCAAGCCCTGCACCATCTTGCGCAACGGCCCCTGAGCGCCCTCACCAACGGAAATCATCAAGGACTCCATCGAACCGCCAAGATTCTCCAGATCACCCTTGAGATTGTTGTTCTTCGCAGCAGCCTGCTCGGCGGCGTACCCGCTTTCGGAGACGGCCTTCGTCCACTTGTTGACGCCGCCCGCGCCCGCCTCATACAAGTAGTTTGCGGCCTTGATGGCGTAGCTTCCGAAGATGGTCGCGTTCGCCTGGTTACGCTGCTCGTCGGTCAAGCCTTTTTCGGCCTTCTGCAGTTGGCCGGCGAAATTCGCCATGCCGACGAAATGGCCTTGAGCGTCATATGCGCTGATGCCCAATTCCCTCATCGTATTGGACGCTTCGGCGGACGGCGCGGCCAGCTTCATCAGCATGCTGTTCAGCTGGGTGCCGGCCTCGGCTCCGATGGTGCCGTTCTGCGCGAACAGCGCCAGAACGCCGGTGGTCTCCTGCACGTTCATGCCGAAGCTATTGGCCTGCGCACCGCAATTGTTCAATGCCTCGCCGAAATCGGAAACGTTGCCGACGGCCTTGCCGGCGCCGGCCGCGAGCGTGTCGGCCACCTGAGAAGCCTGTGAGCCTTTCAGGTGGAACATGGAAAGCGCATTCGCCATATACTCTGCTGCATCGCCGACGGCCATTCCATCGGACGCGGCCAGATTCAAAGCGCCGGTCAAGCCGCCGGTGAGAATATCCGTGACGCTCATGCCGGCCTTGCCGAGGTCGTTGATCGCGTCGGCGGAATCCGAAGCGGAATAAACCGTGGAAGCTCCGGCTTCGATGGCGGCGGCACGCAGCTGGTCCATTTGGGCGCTGGTCGCGCCGGTGTTCGCCTGGACGGTGCTCATTTGCTGGTCGAAGTCTGCGGCCATCTTGACTGCGGCCACGCCGAACGCGGCCACGGCCAGTCCGGCGGCGGTCATGCCGCTGGCGATAAGCGCGGACTTGCGTCCGGTGTGCTCCATGCCCGAAGCGACCGTTTTCGCAGTGCTTCCGGCGCGGGTCATCGCCGCCTCATATGAGGCTGTGTCCGCCATCAACCGGATGACGATGTTCTTGTTCTCCGCCAAAGCATCCTCCAAAAATCAGGTCAAGTGCGCCACCAAGGCGTTCGCGGCCGGATTGTCCTTGCCGTTGGCCTCTGTCCACCGTTTCATGGCCTGCTGCATGTGCGCAGTGGCCCAGCAGACGCTGGTTTCGGCATGCAATGTAAGTTCGCCCTTCGGGTCTTGGCAGATCGTGCGAGGCAAGCCGCACATGGGGCATAATGACCGTTCGTATTCCGCCAGCGAGCGCATCCAATTGCGTTCCGTCTCATCCCATTCGACCTCATCGCCTTCACCTGGCATCCAGCCCATGAAACGCTTGTAGCTGATGCCGAGCTGGCGGCAGATGCGTAAGTCCTCGACTAGTTGTGGAGAACCTGCGAGGCGAGGTCGAATGCCGCTTTTGGGTCCGCTGCGGTGCCGTTCAGTTCGGCGATGGCCTGCCAGATCGGCGTGAACTGGCCATCGGTGAGTTCGTCGAACAGATTGCGCCACGCCTGTTCGGTCTTGTCCTCGTCGGCCACCGGCTTGCCGCCGATGGTCGCGGAATCAAGCATGAGCGGCAGTGCCGCGGCGGCGGTGCCGAACATGTCGTTCGTGCCGTTCTCGTTGCGGTGCGCGGCCAATGCCTGCGCCCACTTGCTTACCGGCAATGCTCGCAACGTGAGCTTCAATGTCTCCGCATCCGCCTGTTCGCGCAGCTCTTCGATGCGCCGCGCGGTGGCCTTCGCCTGCTGGTTCGTTCCAGCCTCCGTGATTTGTTCGCGCGTGGTCTCCTCGGCCAGCGCATCACCCAATCTGGCGATGTCCTCGGCGGTCTGCTGGTTGAGGATGACATCGACTTCGCGTGTGCGCCTGGTGACTTTAAGCATTGTTGTTCCTTTGCTCTAACTATTCATGTTCCTTTGCCGGAAAAGAGAAAAAAGAGGGTCCCGCACCGGCGAAAGGGACGAAAGTCCGGTGCGGGAAGAATCAATCAGGCGACCTTCACGTTCTCCGCCCAGCCTGGAGCGCGGACGGAGAAATTGACCTTGCTGCGCAGCACGCTGTTCGCGGCGATCGCCATCTTGGCGCTCATGCCGATGCGGACCGCGTACACGTTCACAATGTCGCCGGCGACAAAAGTCTTATCCGTCTGCTTGCCGTAGCGGCGCACGAAGTAGCCTTCCGCGCCCTCGATCAACGTCTCCATTGCGGCGTTCTGCGTGGAATGCGAAGTGTTGGTGTTGTCGATGACCTCGATGCTTGGGCCGCTGATCTTCTTGCGTCCGGGATTCTCGTAATCCTGCGCGCTGTTCTCGCGCTGATCGGAGATGGACTCCTGCGACGGAGTGCAGCTCCACCCGCCTAAGGTGACGTAGTTGGACAGGTCGGTTCCAGCGTTGATCTCTGCAGCGGTCGGCTTCTGGATGTTTTTGATGGACGGCACCCAGATCGTGTTGACCAGACCGTCCGCCGGTGTGGAAGGAACTTCGGTTCCCAGAGTCAAAACCATGACTCCTCCTTAAATATTTTGGGTCACATGCGTGACCAGTTGAATTTGAAAGTCAGAAGACGGCACTGGTAAAGCAGCGCCGTGTCCTCTGCGGTGAGTCCGGCCGCATAGGCGCCGGAATCGGAGAACGGCGTCAGGCAGCCGGTGTCGAAACCCTGCGCGATGAACCGTTTGCCAGCGAGCCCTGGAATCATGAGGTCATCGGCCAGCACGTTGACGGAATCGGCCGTAGTGCTCACGATGCGCACCGTCAAAGTGCCGATGCCGCAATGCACATGCTGCGTTTCGCCGACGATGTGGCCGTTTGTCGTGACCGTTTCGATCACCCACGGCGGCTTCTCCGTAGGTTTAGGCGCTGTCTGCCGGTACACGGCCCAGCCCGTCGCCGGCTTCGGGATATGGTCGAGGATCGTGTCGGTCAACGTCATGATCGACGTCATTCAGACCACCTCCACGGCGGCACGCGCCACGTATTCCGCAAGCTTCGGCAATTCTTCCTCGCCGTGCTCGTAGAATCGGTGCGTTCCACCGCCCCTCGCGGTGCCGAAGAACGCGATGTTGGCGAGCGAACCCGCTCCGCCCTTGGTGGGGCCTATCTCGGCGGTGATGCGTCCGGCGGATTCCTGCAGTGTGTAGCTGATCGGGATACGCCTGAATGCGGCATTGCCGGAACCGTTCAGGTCATCGCGAATCGAGTTCTTGACGTTCTGCGCGCCTTTCTTGACGGAAGCGGAGATCAAGGCGCGGCGAGCCACGCCCTTGGCGAGCAGCGCATCGCCGAAGCCCATCAGCTCGGATGCGTCGAACAGTCCACTCATGAGTCCTCCTTCACATTCCAACGGCAGGCGGTGGCGTGCGTCTTCTCGCTTTGAGGTGAGACGAGCCTGAACCGCCTGCCGACGAGCAGCGGATTGGCGGATTCCGTGACTTCCACCACGTCACCGGCGCGAAGGCCTGGAGTGCCGTAGGGAAAATGCGCGTACAAAGACCAGACCAACGAGACGGCGCCCATCGTCTGCGCCGCACTGCCTTCCACGTTCTCCGACGCAAGGCCACCGGAGGTCTGCACCTTGCAGCTGCCTTCGTACACATGTTCGGTGCCTGTTGTCGGCAGTCCGGTGTCCGGATCCGTCACGGATTCGCCCGGGCGCGTGACGGTGCATCGGTCGGTCATCAGGCATTCCGCGTTGGCTCTGGCCTTTGCGAGAAAGGATGCACTGATTCTCATCGGAACACTCCAATCGAACTGACGTTCGCACCGAAGCGATTACGCAGGCTGCGTCTGGTCGCTTCCGGCAATTCGGTCGCGTCGATCTGGGTGCCATCATGCGTATATCCGACCTGCGCGTCATCAAGCCTCTCGTAGGCGATGCCGGAGTGGGCGCCGGGGCCACCATCCGCGAGCTGATGCAATCCGGCGGCGACATACGAGCAGACCAGTCTGACGATGTCGGCCGGTATCGGATCCCAGCCGCCGCGGAAGGTGACCGTCACGGTCGACGGTATGCCGCCGAAGGTGCTCCATGGCTCCTCCCGATAGAGAGAGGAGCCGAAGAGTTTCCAATCATCGATGGACTGCCCGTCCACGAGTACCTTGGACACGTCGCGCACCGCTCGGCATGGCAAGTCGAGTTTCCTGGATTGTTCGCCTGGCAGGTCCACTGTCCATTCGCCGAGCGTGATCGGACACCCGGCGGCCGAGCGGACGGCTTCGGAGACCGAGTCGAGCAGACTGGATGCCGTCTGCTCGTCGGTCACTTCGATGCCGTTACGCTTCAGGTCGTCCAGGGTGGCCAGTGCGGTCATTTCAGCCTCCAATCATCGGACTCGACTACTTGCCACTCTTCTTGCCTGCAGCAGCCTCTTCACCATCGCTGTTTTCGGTAGTATCGCTCACGACGGAGGCCGTCGCATCCTGCATGGAACGACCGGTGGAGGTGGAGAGGTTCAGTGTGATCTTGGTCAGGCACTCTGGACGGATGACCTTGGCGCCGTACAGGTCGAGGCCGCGCACCATGTCGGCGAAGTCGGTCTGCATGCGCATCGCCTCCACCTTGCTGACCTGCTGCGCGAAGGTCACGGCCGCGTTCGTGCCGGCGAGAATGGACTGGGTGTCCGGACTGGCGGACTTGCGCGGCACATTGTTGGACTTCACTACGGTGAAGCCGCGCACCTGTCCGACCACGCCGTTGAGCAGAGTATTATGGCCCGCTTCGGTGCCTTCGATGAAGCGGGAGTCCTGCAGCAGCAAGGCGTAGAAGTCTGGGCTGACGACAAGCCAGCGGCCCTCGTCGGGCACGTCCTGCACATCGAGCTTGCGTCCGGCTTCCACGACGGCGAGATACGCGTCTGCAGGGGTGCCGACGGCCACGGTCTTCGCCGGAGTGCTGACGGCCGCGTCCATGAGATTGGAGATGTAGTTCTCCACGTTCTTCATCATGTTGTAGGCGGCGGAATTGGTGAACTTTCCGGTCAGATCGGCCTTGGCCTGAGTCTTGTCGATGTCATTGACCTTGAAAGCGAAATAGTCGGACTGGTCGATCTTGAGCACGGCGGCTTCCTTATCCGTGGCATCATCGACGGTGATCGCTTGGCCGCGCACGTACTTGTGCACTGTCACGTCGTTGTATCCGGTGATGTGCACGGTGTCACCGGCCTCACGGATGTCGCCCTCGTAATCGCGGTTGCACAGGCTCGGGAAGACGAGCTTCGCGCGCAGGGCTTCGAGGATGGCGGCGGACCATACCTCGGGGATGAAATTGGTGATTGCCATTGCTGGCCTCCTTACTTACTGCGGCCTGCGAGCAGGTCATTCAGACGGCCTTTGCGGCGCGCCTCGTCGATCTGCTTCGGGGTCATGTTCTTCAGATCGTCCCTGGTAAGCTGTCCCGTCTGATGATCGCCATCGCGGGCGCCCGACGGTGGGATGATTCCCGTCAGGCCAGCATTGTTCCCGCCTTGCGCGAGATACGGGTGTGCCGCGACCAAGGCGTCGATCTTGTCGCCGATCGCCTTCTGGTCGTATCCGCCCTGATCGTCAGCGGTCAGGTCGGAGAAGTCGATGAGTTTCAATGCGTCGCCGGGGTTGATGAGCTTGCCGGTTGCGGCGGCTGTGACGTTCGCCTGGAGCACCTGCTTCTGCAGTCCGGCGATGGTGGCCTGCGCGGAGTCGAATTCCGTGCCGCGCTTCTCCCAGTCGGCGACCTGCTTCTCCAGTTCGTCCACGCGGTCGGCCTTCTCGTAGGCGGCCTTGAGCTTCGTTTCGAGGTCGCTGTTGACCTTTTTCTGGCCGAGGAACTTGTCGTGCCAGTCGATTGTCGGCTTCTGTGCGCCCGGATCATTGCTGTTCGGATCCTGCTGCTGCCCATCGGACATGATGTGTTTTTCCTTTCATCGGTTGTAAATCTCGCCGTTGCTGGAAAGCCAGCGGCGATACGAGTTCTCAGCTTTGGCTAATACGTCCGGCGTGACCGGCTTGCCAGCCTGGTAGGGATTGCGGCCGTCCAAAGCTGCCTCATAGCGGAGCCGCGCATTGAGCAGACGCTTCTGCGCCGCGGTCAGCTCCTCATGATGGCCTTGCCGCCATTCGTTATTGTGAAGCCATTGGCTGCGGCGAAGCTCCGGCACCCGCTCTCGCCATTTGTCCGGCAGGATGTATCCCTCGCGTTTCAGCAGCTCGATGGTCTGCTCGCGCGGGAGATTGAAGCTGTAGATGCCTTCCGGCGTGAGCCTGCGCCGTTGCTTCTGGCCATATTCGTATTTTCGGATCATGCGGCTCCACCCGTATCGGCTGGTGCCTTCGGACGTGGTCATACTGATGTCGCCGCGTCCGACCGGCCGCATGCCTCGGTGTGCGTTGACGACCTGGTAGATGTCGGCGCCGTCTCTGATGGCCTGCGCGTCGGCGTGGCCGAAGAGCTCGTCCTGCTCCGCCTCGCTCATGCGGTTGAAGCGGTCCATCGGATCAGTGATCCAGCCTTGTTTCTCGGCCTTGTCCTTGCCTTTGCATGGTATGGTGCGTCCGTGGCATTTCGGATGGCGCAGGAAGTCGTTGTTGTGCCGGAAGTATTTTCCGGCGAGTATGGCGCATCGTGGGCAGCAGTCGGGTGATTCGACGCGCACGTAGCCGACACCGGAACGCTGGGTGATGCTGACGCCCATCGCGCTGATGGATGTGTCCTCGATGGCCTGCATGGCCATCTGGCGGAGCGTCCGGCGTCCGGACCGCATGGCGTCTATCGGGTCAAGTCCTGATTTGATGGCCGACAATGTGTGCGTGACCGGAATGTCGAAATATGATTCGAGGTCAATGCCGCTCGGCGCGAAACCTGCCCCGAAGGCGAGTGGATTCGCGATGCCGCCATCGGGACGCACGTAATCGCCCTGTTCTGCGAGCATCAACGTGGACGAGTCCATCGCATCGCTCGCCGCACGCGTCTGCAGGGCTGCGAAGAGCGTGATGAAATCGACGTTTGTCCGATTCCAGCTCTCACGCACCCGCAGCGGATCCACGCCCTTCCATGCCTTGTCCGCCGCCCTCACGGCCAGCAGGCATAGTCTGGCCAAAGTGTTCCGGCTGTCCGACAGGCTCTCCAGCGTCACCGTCATCAGATGCACCTCCGACCTTTAGGCTGCGTGCTATCTCGGCCATCTCAGGGTCATGGCTCTCGTCGTCCACCATGCGCATGATGCGTTTGATGTCCTCCGGGCTCTGGCCCATCTGCTCGGCTATCCACTGCAATGGATAGCCGAGCTGCTTGTATTTGAGCATCGCGTCGGCCATCAATGCCTCGCTGCGGTATTGCGGTGTAGCGAACACGACCTTCGAATCATCGAGGATCCGGGCGGATTCCTCGTCGTCCTCGAGCATCATGGCCATCTCGCACAGTTCGCGCACCGGCTGGCGCATGAAGCTGATGCGCTCCAGCGTCTTGCTCACCAATCCAGCTTCGGCGACCTCGTAGCCGGTGGCCGGCACCTCGGCGTTCGTCAGCAGGTAATGCCCGGGCGTACGGGTTTCGGCCGCGATGTGCTCGACGGCCTTCTGGATGATCGGCAGAAAAGCCTGCAGGTTGCTGGCGGTCCACTCGCCAATCGACACATTATCGCCGGTGATCTGCATGATGCGCTCCATGACCTGCTTGTCCAGGTTCGCTGGGCGTTCGCCTACCTGCTCGCCGGTAACCTTATCGAAGACCGGCTCGGACAGCGAATCGCCGCCGAGGATCACCCTCGCGGGCATGGACGCGAAATCCAAGGCGTTGAGCGTATACGCCCAGCAGACGTTGACGGCGTCCTGCATCGATTCGACCTGCTCCACATCGCTGATCGGCAGATCGTCCAAAAGCATCTGATTGCGGAATTCAACCAACGGGACTCGACCGAGAGGATTCACGCGCGCGGAGTCCGGCACGAACCGCCAGCCATCCACGCCGGGCGGCAGACGAGTCCTCTCATCGTCGCCGCCCGCACGAACCCGCACCACATCGAAGACCATGTCCGGCAGCAGCAAAGTGCCGAACTCGTGCTCCTCGTCGTATCGGACCAGCAGCCCCGCATCGACCTCGCCAGTGAGCGGGTCGTAGTGCACTGCCGCGCTGTCCGGATGCTCGAAGCTGATGCGCGCCCTGCCGTCCGGCATCGACGTGACCAGGCCGAACGCACGTCCGGTCGTGGTCATCATCAGCGCCGTCTCCTGCAGTTTGCGGTCGCAGTCGTTCCGTTCCCACACCCGCATCACATGCGAATCCAATTCGCGATCGTCGTACGGAATGAATCCCCTGAAATGAATGCGCTCGACCGGTGCCTGCGCGACCGGCAGACACCAGTTGTCGGCGAAGCCGCTGAACCGGTCGGCCATATAGCGTTTGAACTCGTCGGACGCGAACTTCAAGGTGCCGCGTTTGCCGCGAACATAATCCGTATGCTTCCTGATGTCCGGCCGACGGTTCTCGATCTTCAGAGCGAGCAGATTCGCCATGCGATTCACGTCATCGGCGGTACGAATCATCTCTAGAACCCCCTCGTGGTGGAGCCTGTAAGCAGGTACGCCTTGCGTTTCCTGCCCCAGCCAGCGGCACGCGCGTCGCAAGCCGCCTCATGGGCGAGCACGCTTGTCACAGCCGCATCGATTTTCCTTGTCTGCTTCGGCTTGCCCAAACCGTAACGCTCGCCCGATTTGGCGAATCTGCGCGCATTGCGCATGTGCGTGATAGTGATCGGACACCCGTCATGCGCGATCGCATGATGCTGCAGGTCGGATTCGAAGCGTTTCAACGCCTCCCAAACCGCGGTGATGCGGCTCGACCCGCTCATCGCCCAGGGAATGAATTTCTTCGGACCGTACCTCGTGTCCCACGCCTCGATCTGCGATTCCCACGACACCTCGTCGCGGAAACCCGGATCGCAATAGGCGCGAATAACCTTGTATCGTTCGTTGAGCTCGTCCATGGCGGCATTGACCTCGCTGCGAGGAATGCGCCCTCCCCACGTTTTAGGATTCCAAATCGTCGGACGGCGATCCTCGCCGTACCGTGGCGTGAAGATAAAACCCTCGCGCGTCTCGGCCTTGATGCACGTCCAATCGTCGTTCTCAGATCCGTCGAATCCAAGACACACCTCGGTGCCTTTCGGCGGGTTCTCAAGCCAAAGCTCATGTTCCTGCATAGCAGCTCTCCCAGAGTCCATCCTCGAGCCACGCTCCACCGCCCTGCACCATTCGGTTGCCGAAGAAGCGTTCCGCCTGTGCGGGATCCTTCTCCATAAGCGCCTCAGCCTCCGCCTCGACGGAATCCAAAGGCACCCACGGGCTTCCGGCGTAGACCCATTCGAGGATCTTGCGGCGTTCGCGCCGGTTGTTGAAGCTGTATGGCGTGCCGTCCTTGTGCCGCAGGTCCGGGTTCAAATCGGGGTTGCGGTAGAAGATCCACACGTCCTTACTGCCCGATTCGAACTGCTGTTGGGCGTAACTGTTTTCCCCCGGGTCATAGGCGTTGGTCCAGAAGTGCGTCCTGCCGCCCATGCCTGCGGCGCCGCGGCGTTGGGTGTCGGCCACGTCGAGCATGCCGTTCGATTTGGTGTACAGGCCGGCCTCGTCCTGTTCCGCATCCGAAATCGGATTACCCAAGCGGCTGGCTGCCGAGGCGGTCACCACGTCGATGCGGTCGAGATCGAGATCATCGTCGTCAAGGTTGATTCCGGGGCGAAGGATGCGAATGAACCCCTCGCGCACCTTGAGCAGCTGTTTCAGCGGACCAAGCCTGATCATGGCGACCAATGGACGGTAGGCGTTGCGCACCTGGTCCTCGGAGTTCGCGGTCAGCTGTATCAGCGGCGATGGATGGCGCATGCCCTTCGGCTCGCCCGGATTGTAATGGTAGACCCATCCGCAAGGGCAGCCGTTGTCGGAGCAGCGGTACACGTCGCCGGGCTTCGCCCAACCGGCGAACACGACCGGACCGCAGGCTTCGAGGATGGCGCATGATGCCTCGGTCGGCCCCTTGCCTGTCTTCTGCGGGCCAATGCAGCCGGTCAGACGATATTGGAAGGCTTGGTTGAGAACCAGTGGATTGTCCACCGTGACCTCTTCGGGCGGGATGAATTCCGCGTCCTCGCGCACCCTCCAGCGATGTGCGGCGTACCAGAACTGCCAATCTGACCAGCAGAAGGGCTTGCCGCGGAGAATACCGTCCGGCTGGCGCACGTGACGCCGAACCCACGCATCCTGCAGGTCTGCGAGCGTCGGGAAGTCGATGATCCAATCGTCGGCCATGTCACGCCCTCAAACGGCGCGGGAACTGCACGATCTTGGTGTCCATGCCGCTCTCGGATGCCTCCGCGTCCGTGGCCGGCACCTCGTGGGCGGCCATGTCGACGTTGTCCTCGGAGATCTTCCAGCCGAGCGCCTGCAATCCGGCCTCGGACAGGCCTATCCGGTCCTCGAGCCTGATCTTCACGGCCACGTCAGCCGCCTTGGCCGACGGGCTCTCGCACACCACGCATTCGCGGACATACGAGGCGATCTGGTAATGCAGATACTTCAGCTGTGGCTGTTTCCACGCGCGCGCCTGCGGCAGGCGCCACAACTGCATCCACAGCTCGGACTCACGCTCGTTCCACGATTCCGAACCAGCCCTGTCCTCGACCCATTCCTGCGAGTCCTTGTCGAAATCGCGGAGCACATACGGCGGAAGTGGGAACTTCGGCGGACGGCCCTTGTATTCGGTGTTAGGCAGGCTGCGCAGGGTGTATCCCCTGCGTTCGCTGGCGCCGCTCGACGGATCTGGCATCGGGCCAGACCTGACGCGTTTTCCTCCTCTTGGCATGGCTCCTCCATCGTCGGACGGCCTTGCGCCGTTCCTTCGCTGTGGGACGCAGGGCCTTTCGCCCGCCCCCTCTGAAACTTTTGAATTCTCCGCGCCTCGGAGACAGCTCTCCGGCGGTTCCGCTACCCAAACTTTTAGGGGGTATCCCCGTGGGTGTTTTGACGGTTTGCTTCCGTTTGTTTTGCAACGGTTTTTTGTTTGACTCGCTTGCTGTTGCGATGAGTCGCGAATCAAATCGAAAAGACTTGGTCGCTTTCGTCTTTCGTGTCGTTCGACGTGAGCGGCTGGCGTCGTCGGCTTGGCTTCGATGGAATGTTTTGTTTTGGTGACGAAACCTGTGTGTGTCAGCTGAGGTTTTGTCTGTTGTTGAAGCCTGAAGGTTTCGTCCTCGCGGTCTTGCTGTCGTGGCAGCGCTTGCACAGGCCGCGCATGCGTTGCGGGTCGTTGGGGTCCAGGCCTGCTTCGACGAGCTCGATACGTTCGATCGGCCAATGGTCGGCTATGGTGCTGGGGGCGCCGCATAGGCCATGGTGCCTTCCGCATCCGTCCGGCCCGTCGCCGGGACAGACACACCACGGGTCCCTTGCCAGCACGCGGGCGCGTGCGAGGCGATGCGCTTTCGACGTGTATGGATTGCGGCCTCGTGTCCGGCGCTTGTCTTTGGCTTTCCTACATTCGTCGCACAGAGAGCCGGAGGAGACCAGGTGCGGGCAGCCGGAGGTGGAGCATACCTTGTACATCAAATCCGCCTATCGGCAGAGAGGGCCCGGCACGCCTCGTACACATACCCACCGTGACATCCAATCACCGTGGGTCTCCCCATGTGAACCATCCATGAATGTGGCGCTTGGGAGACTTCTTTGGGGAAGGTTATCGCCAATGGGAAGCATGCCGGACAATGAGAATCATAACGCTTCGGGATGGAGTCGAACCAGCGCGTGAGCTGGTGTGCGATCTCTTCGAGGGCTTCTTTCATTTCTGCTCCTTTCGGCGTGTAATATCTACCTCGCTTGCATAACTTATGTATTTTTGATACAATAGTTTATGTCAACAGGAAAGGAGGTGAGCATGAAATGGACGGATATCGTGACCGCCATCAGCTCGGTGGCGAGCAACATCATCGCGCTGGCGGCGCTCATCATCTCGATACGGCGCAGACCACGCCATAAGAGATGACGAAAGGGTTCCGAGCAGACCTAGTGCCCGGAACCCCGGTTCCATCCTATTTCATGGCCATCATGAAAACAAGCACCATATTCGCCGTCTGCGGCATCACATGCGGACTGCTGTCCGCCATGCTCGGCTTCGCGGGAAAACCATGGCAAGCCGGATTGTTCGGACTCGCGGCGGGCATCTGGTGCATCGCCACGCTCATCATGGACAGACGGGGCGGCGATGACGACTGAATACCTCGGCGTCAAACAGGTCGCCGAAAGACTCGGCGTCGCGAACGCAGCAGTCTACGACCTGCCGGAGCCGGACGTGCGCATCGGCCGCACACGCGGCTGGCTCCCCGAAACCATCGACCGGTGGAACGCGCAACGTCCCGGCAGAGGCGTCGGCGGCGGCAGACCACGCAAGCAAAACGACAAATAAACAAATGGTCCGGAAGCGATTCCGGACCATTCCTTTTCATGGGTGACTCCGGAGAGATTCAACTTCATCTCACGCCGACGGAGAAATCATCAATGTTCTCGATGATGCCGTCGATATATCGTTCGCGGTCTTCTTTCTCACCTTTACCAAATATCTTAAACATGCCAGCCAATATGCATGACACCACGCCAATAGCCAAAATCAACCAGTTGCCGTGACCTCCGGAAGAACTAGAATCCACCGCGAATTGGATTATCATCGGGATTCCGATACCGATTGCGCACCAAAAAGCGTTGTCTAATTTACCATTGCCATCCGGAATTCGTCTGATATCCCTTTTCAGATGCTTGAGGTCGGTCGTACGCACCGGTATCGCATCCTCCTTCGGCATCTTAACGCTCGTCGAAAATGCCGCCTTCTGTTGAGACAGCCCTTGAAGCCCTTGAAGGTTCGAATTCACGATTCGCCCTTCCCCTGCTCCGTCTGATTCGGCTCCGAAGGAACGGCACCAGAGACCATCGCGTTCATGAAAAAGGTGTACCCACACGTCTGACATACGACAGCGGTGATGGGCATGATCCGCGAATCTCCGCCGATCACGATATCTCCTGAATTGTATTCCCTGAATTCCAGGGCTTGCCCCACCCACCACTGCTGGCCGTCACAAATCGGACAATTCCGCGGTTGAGTCCAATGTGACGCAAGCCATTCCATTGCCTTCGCGGATTCGTCGTCGCGACGTTTCTGATGTTGTTCGCGTGTTTCTTTTTCGATTGGCATGCCGCCAAGTTTAGGACCATCCCACGCCACCGGATTCAACGCCAATCGAAAACATGATGACATGGGACGACCGAGTGCCTCCGGCGAGATTCGAACCCGCGCATACACGTGGCCGCAAGGAAGAGAGTTTAAGAACTCGTGGCCAGTGCGATCTACCGCTGATTTCTACGAAGGCATGGACAGGCGGTTTGAACATCACCGCATCACGTAAACGCGGGATTGGCTTGCCTGCCGCTGTTGGTGTATGCCCACTCTGACGTGGGTGGGCGGAGCGTGTCCGATATGCCGTTCGGACAGGACGGTGTTACGTAGCCCAAGGAGTTAGGAGAATCCAAGGTGGATATGAAAAGGGTTCAAACCAAGTCACCTCGGTTTGAACCCTCTAATCCACTGACAATTATGCCTTGCACTTCGAGAAACGTCAAATCGAGTCGCGTCGGGAAAGCTGCCCGTACACGTCGGCGAGACGGTAGAGCGGCTGTCCCTTCCCGTTCCTGCCGGCCGGCTGGATCCTGCCGCGACTGCGCCACGAGTAGATCGTGTTCACGCCGCATTGGAACCCGCATTCGCGCAGGAGTTCGGCGCATTCCCCTGCCGTGAACGCTTTGCCGGATGCGATGCACTCCTTCAGGAAGCCGAGCCGCACGTCCACCACGCGGTAAGTGCCGCCGCATACGGGGCAGGTGACCTCGACCGCGTCGATGGGCGCCGACAGTTCGACACCGCACAATGGGTTCGGGCATCTGCCGATGCCGTGCTTGGAAGGCGGCACGTCGATGATGGACAAGGTCTTGCGCGCCGATGATTCCCAGTCGTGCCAGATGATGTCGATGTCCGGAAGCCGGTTCAACCGTGGACATGCGGCGCAGACGCTCAAACATTCCAGCAGGGACGGGTGGATCCGGCCGTTCGCCCATGGCATCGCCGATGGCGCGTACAGTCTGCGCCACAATGCGACCGCCATGTCCCCGACCTCCTGCATGTGGTCGAGCACCGGCAATCGGATTGGCGTCGGTGCGGCTGGAAGGTTGACACGTCCAGGCTGGCGGCCTCCGTAGTGCGCGGTCGAGTCCAGGAACTCATGCAGCGAATCCAACCATGATGGATATTCCCGCAGCCAGCCGCGCATCAGCCCATCGCATTTCGCGCACATGGTGTCGCCGACAGCGCATTCTCCGCCGCAGACGAGGCACACGCCGGCGAGCGCTGGCTTGTTTTGGTTGGTTTGTGCTGGTTGTGTCTGGTTTGGTGTTGGTTGGGATTCGTTGTTTTGTTCGTTCATTTGTTCGATTCCCTCCGGCGTGGTAGTCTGGTTTGTGGTGATGCCAGAGCCCGGCCGGAAGGTCGGGTTCTTTGTTTATTCGGTGGTGGAGTCCTGTTTTTCGAGGTGGACGTGTTCGATCTTGGCTCTGCGGCGGAGCAGATTGGCGTATTCATCCATGACGTCAAGCTGCCTGCTCAACAGGCTGATCGGACAGACGGGCTCGAAGTCAAGCGTGCCATCCGCATACCGCTGCAGCATGTCCCTGAGCCTGCCGGCACGAGCGGTCAACTCACGGTATTCGACGCGCATCCGCTCCCCGTAATCGGATCCGTCGGCGCTCGCGGGTTGCGCTTGGTCGCCGGCGGCGAGCGCTTCGATGGCTTGACGCAGGTATCCGTCGTGGATCCAGTCGGCCGCATGCTCCCATTCGTCGTGGATGTGTTTCGGATCGTCCTTGCGGAGTGCAAATTTGAGCCCGAACAGGCGTTCGGCGACGGCTTCGGTGCGCGCGTCGATCGGCGGCAGTGGCGGTTCGAGTGTTTCTTCGCTCATTTCGATTCCTTTCTCTGTTGATTGTGCATGGTCTTCCGGGTCTTGTGTCGCAGCAGCCACACCGCCCATCCGGGCGGTTCGGTCCAGATGGTCAGATGCGAGGACGCGGCGTACAGCTTCCACCACCTGCCGCAGATGACGCAATGCTCTATCCTGCGCAGGCTGACCTCGTATTGCGCCGGACCGATGCCATTGCTCGCGCAAATGAATATCCCGACCGCGCTCCGGCACGCATGCGGCGAGCGCCTTCCTGATCTCGTCCCTGGCGTAGAGGAAGGCGTTGTGTCTGGTCTGGGCGTAGCCGCCGAAGGTGGTATTGCCGTCCCTTGTCGCGGCGCGGACGGCTTCGAGTTCCTGGTCGATGAGTTTGTTGAGCACGCCGATGGCGATGTCTGCTTCACTGTCTTTCATTGTTGTTCCTTTTCCTTGTCGTGTTCCGCCACCCATCTGAGCAGGGTGTTGATGGTGATTTCGACCACTTGGCGTTCCTCGTCGTCTTCCGGCGCGATGTATATGGCGCCGTCCTGGATTCTGATTTTCACCGTGGTTCCTTGTCCGCGCCGCTCACATGGCTCCAGTCGCATGACAGGCCGCCCTTCTGGTAGCTCGAGTAGACGACGCAGTCCACTTTCCTTGTGCCGGTCAGGGTGATGACGCATTCACGTAAGTTGCCACGCCAGGCAGAGCACTGCGAGTCGATGGACCTGACCGCATGCGCTGGCGTGGAAGGCTCCGACGCGCTCCCGCATCCCGCGAGCGCGGTGCAGAGGGTGAGGGTGATGGCGGTGAGTGTGGCGCAGATGGTGTTTCTCATTGTTCGTTCCTTTGATGGTGGCTGGCGTGGTGGTTCCAGAGGCGGATGGCTTTTTTGAGGTTTTTGCCGTCGACGTGGAGGATGCATTTGTGCCGGCAGTTGGGGCAGATGCAGCCGTAGATGGTGTTGACCGGTTTGCGGGTTCGGAGGTTGTAGATGGTGCCGAGGGTCAGGATGAGCGGCCGGGACTTGCGGCATGCCGGGCAGGGTGCAGGTCTGCGCCATTTGCGTGGGTTGGTGGCGATTCTGACGGTGTCTGTGTGGTGCATTTCATTCCTTTCCGTAGATGGCGAGGCTTCGTATGCCGGCGCTCATGCTGTTGGAACATGTGTTCGGATCGTGGTCGATGATGTCGTTTCCGATGCCTTTGAAGCGGAGGCTGGCGGTGCCGTCCGGATGTCGGATGAGTTCGAGTCGTCCGTCGATGATGACGTCCTGGTCGGTTTGGGCGATGCAGCGGCGGCCGATCAGGATGGCCGGGTCGGCCGACCGCCATTTATGCAGCGGGACGTTGACGCTCACCGCGGCTCCTCGCCTTCGTTTTCGCCTTGGGCGTCCTTTTCGGCCGTGTTGTAGCCTTCGTCGTACACGTCGTCGAGCAGGGCCTGGAACTCGGGAGATGCGAAGAACGTTCTGATGGCGTCCTTGGCCACGCGCCTCCATGGCTCTTTGCCCTCCATGGGCATTTCGTTCCATGGGCGTGGATGGCGGGCCCCGTTGCTGTACCAGCGCAGGTAGATGGCCTCGGCCACCTTGTTCTGCGTCTCCAGACCGATCGGTATGTTCTCCTGGTCTGCCATGATGGCTCCTTTCAGTATGTTTCCGGCGGTTCCGGCGCGGTGCGGTCCGCAATGATGTAGGCGGCGAGCGCGACGCATAGGGTGAGGATGATGAGCATGGCGTGCAGGGCGAGCCATTGGATGGGGGTCCAGTGGTGGAGGCTGATGCCGATGATCGGCCGGATGATGGCGTGCGGCACGAGCAGCAGCGCGGTGGTGGTGAACAGCGTGGCGAACCAGTCGCCGACGCGGTTGGAGATGCGGTTGATGGTCTGTTTCATTCCGAGGTTCCTTTCGTTGTTGGTACGGTTCATGGTCTGTTGGCCATCCAGCCGATCAGGATGGCGGCGCATAGGAGGATCACTGCCGAGATGCTCATCACCTTGCTGCTTCCGTGGCGACGTATCGGACCGGATGTTCGGAGAGGTGGCGGATGATGCGCGCGTATTGACGGATGTCGCGGTCGAGGCATGTGTCGGTGCGGTGGGCGCCGGCTGCAGGCGTCTCCCCTTCCGGTTTCACATCCCAGCCGGCGGCTTCGAGACTGTCGCGGAGGGTGGCCATGTCGATGCGGTGGTAGTGCAGCGGGAGGTTCGGGCAGAGTCGGCCGATGAAGTCGAGGTCGAACTGCGGGTTGCTGCCTGCCGGATGGAGGGTGAACGATTGCGCGAGGCTGTCGACGTATTCCTCGAGCGCGTTCGCCGTCGCCTCTTCCGTATATCCGCCGTCGAGAGCGTCTTCGAGCAGTCCGTTGGCGCAGTGCATGCGCCACGCCTTGAGGTTCCCGTCCGTAATGGATGCCTTGCGGCCTTGCAGTCCGATGACGCGGTGGAAACCGCCGACGCACCGCACGCCTCTCATGTCGGTGCAACGCAGTTCGACCTCGAGGATCCTGTCATGGTCCGGGTCGAGCCCCGTGGTCTCCACGTCCATCCATAGCAGCATGTCGGGCTTGTCAATGGTCATTCCGTTTCCCTCCTGTCGATGTCGAGTGTGGCGACCTCCATGGCTGTCAGACGGGTCGCGGTGCCGTCCTGGTTGAGGCGGAGCCAGATCCCCTGCCAGTCGCGCACCGGGGTGGTGCGCGGATCCCTGCCGAGCGGGACTATCAGCCCGAGGCGTTCGGCCTCCTTCACGTGCTGGTGGACCCAGCCGTGGCAGCCGGTCGTGCCCGAACCGCACAACTCGACGATGTTGGCCGGACTGTGCCTCACATCCGGATCCGCCGACCGCCGCAGTTGACGGTGATGGCCGGAGCGTCCAGGCCAGCATGACGGATCATGGATGTTCGTCCCGCAGCGCAGACAATGCCAACCCTGCCGCTCCAAAGCAGCACGCTTCGAATCATCGAACTCACTCACAACGCACCCCCTCCTGCATCAGACCGTCGACCAGCACCAAACAAGAAGTGCAGTCGGCCCTCAGCCCGGCCGCCATCGCCACGATGCCGTCATCCGCCTTGCCACCGGCGAGCGCTCGCAGTTCGATTGTGCTAGCGGTCTGGGCGGTGTCGGTGAGGAGTTGGGCGAGTCTTTCGAGTTGTTCCTTGGTCATTGGTTGTTCTCCTCGTCTTCTTCGTTTTCGTCGGAGTCGGCTTCGGTGATGGCGGCGATGAGCTGGTCGAGGTGGCTGGTTTCGTCGTCGGCGGGGGTGTAGCCGAGGTCTTGGAGGATCTGGTAGTAGCCGGGGATGCGTCTGCTGGTGTCGTTGAAGCTGGTCCAGTCGTCTGGGTCGATGAACCATTCGATGCGAGCGGCGAGGATGGTCACGGCTTCCAGTGGCCAGTCGTCGGTCTGCAGGCTGATGCGGGCGGCTGTCGGGGCGTCTTCGGCTGTGATGCCGGTGATCTTCTCGTATTCCTCGCGGCTGCCGCTGTGTTCGTTCCAGCTGGTGAGGGCGTCGGTGAAGCCGCCTGGGAATGGGTCGATGATCTGCAGGAGTCCGAGCCGGGCCGTGGTTTCGACGAGCTTGTCGCGTTTGATGCCGTGGAGGTTGGCGTGGAGCCATGCCATGCGCTTGTCTGCGGATGCGGCGGCGTATTCCTCGAGCGCGTGCCTGCGGGCGTCGCGTTCGGCTTGTTCGGCGGCTCGTCGGGCTTCCTTTTCGGCGTCGGCGGTCTTGTCGCGGCGGGTCCAGAGGTAGACCTGCTGCGAGACCGTGTGGATGGATACGGCTGCGGGGTTCTGTTCGCGGATCTTCTCGATGGTTTCTTCGGGGGTGCCGGTGGATGGGAACATGCAGCCGCGGTAGCGCCATTCCGGGTCGCTGTAGGGCTTTTCGGGGTCGGGGATGAGGTTGATGCCGTTGTCGGGCTCCACGAGGAGCGCGGTGACCGATTCGATCCATTGCCGGTCGCGGTCGTCGCGTTCGATGTTGCGGAGGATGTAGTCGAAGTTCGAGGTGCCGGCCGCCTGCGCGAGCTTCTTCTGCCTGTCCGGCTGGCCGTCGTATCGCGCTATGGCCACGAGCTGGCCGATGGTGAGCTGGCTGAAATCGTCGCGGGATGCTCTGACCTCGGTCTTGATGCTGGCGGCCTTGGCGCGGTCACGCACGTAGTCGCTGCTTCGGCCGAGCCGGTGGGCGACGCTGGCGGTGGTGGCTCCGAGGTCGAGCATGCCTTGGATGGCGTCGGCCTCCTCCAGCGCGGTGAGCTGTTCGCGCTGGCAGTTCTCGGTGATCATGGCCTCGAGCTGCTGCAATGGGTCGAGGTCAAGCACGAAGCATGGGACGGCTCCGGTTCCGGCCTGTTTGCATGCGGCGAGTCTGCGGTGGCCGGCAATGACGCGGTAGCGGCTGCCGTTGGGTACGACGCTGAGTGGCGTGAGGAGTCCGTTGGTTTTGATGCTGTCCGCGAGGTCGGTCACGTCGCCGATGTTTTTGCGTGGATTGTCGGGGTGGGGGTCGATCAGGCTCGTGTTGATGAGCTTGATTTCGCTGCTTTGGTAGTTGCTCATTGCTTCTCCTTGCTGGTTTGTTGTTGGTTGAGTTCGTCTGCGCACGCCTGGCATGCCTTCCACCATTCGCTTGGGTTGCCGTTGCGGAGGCTTCCGATGTGGTCGTATTCGTCCTCATGTGGATCCATGAGTTGGTGGACGTGTTCGCAGTTCCAGGTGTGCTTGTGGATTGGCGGCGGCGAGATTGGCTCGGGTGCCCAGGTTTCCCATTGGTCGCGGAGCCATGTGTTGAGCCGTGGGATGTGGCCGGTGCGGATTTGGCCGTCGTTGACGGCGTGCCTGTAGCGTCGGAGCGCGGTTTGGAGGCGGGTGAGTTCGACTGGGTTTCCGGCGATGGCCGCGTACAGGGCTCTGGCTTCGGCTTCGGTCTTGCGGCCTTTCGCGCCGACGGATCCGGGATAGGTTTCGGCGAAATGGTCGAAGCCGGATTCCGGCGTGGCGGGTTGCTTCGGTTTGCCGGCGGGAGGGGTCGGAGAGGGATTATCGGTATCGGTATCGGTTTTATGCCATGTTTTTGCTTGGCTGTCCTCTAGCAACTTGCTAGACGGTTTGCTACCTGTCTCGCTACTGTTTTGCTCTCCGTTTGCTTGGCTGTTTTCCGGCAAGTCGCCAGACTTTTGCTTGGCTTTCTGGTTGGCCGCCTTGCGGCGTCCTCCCTTGCTTCCCGCCTTGCGGCGCGCCTCGCGTTGCTCTTCGGTCAGCGTCTTCGGCTCCCTGCAGATGCCTTCGGCGTAGACGGGGCGCCAGCCGCCGTCGTGCTCCTCCATGAGGCCGGAGTCGACGAGCTGCTGGAGCTGTTTCATGGTGCCGCCGGCGTCCTTGAGGTCGAGCTTGTCGAAGTGGCCTGGGTACGCGGTGGGGTCCTTGGCCTGCATCGAGATGCCTTTGGAGTGGATGACGCACAGCTTGACCCACAGTCCCACGGTGGCGAGCGGCAGGCGGCGGATGCGCCTGTCGTCGGCCATCTGGTCGTCGATGATGAACCACATATCTCTCTTGCTCCTTCCGTGGTTCAGTCGATCTCGCCGGTGTCCGGATCGACGGTCGCCTCGACGTCGCCGTCGTCCATGTCGAGACTGCGGCGCAGGTCGTCGATGAGGATCATCTGCCGTGACGTGGCCGGCTTCGCACACATGTTCTCCATGGCCAAGCCGGCGTCGAGGATGCGCTGCGCGAGGTCCGCGCAGTCGTACACGGCTTCGGTGATGACGTGGATGCCGCCCCACTTGTCGATGTGCTCCTGTTTGGTGTGGGTGTCCATGACGTTGCGGCATGCCTTGAGCACGACGGCCGCGGACTTGGTGACCTGCTGGGTCTTGCCGATGAGGTCGATGAGCGTGTCGGGCGTGGCCTCCTGCGGGATGAGCGCCTGTTGTTCGCTGGCTTTCATTGCTGCTCCTTAGAACTCCGGTTCCGGATCGGGTTTGCTGAAACCTCCGAATGATGACTGGTCGTCCGACGGCGCGCCCCACGGATCATCGGCCGGAGGCTGGGCGGGTTGCTGTGTCTGCGCCGGCTGTTGGCTCCAGCCGCCTGCGCCGGTGTTGACGGTCGGCGTCTGCGCGGCGGGATTGCCGTAGACGGGACCTTGCGGCTGTCGGCTGATGCGGCTGACCTGCGCGGTGGCGTAGCGCAGGCTCGGGCCGATCTCGTCAACCTGCAGTTCCATGACGGTTCTGTTGGTGCCGTCCTGTGCCTGGTAGGAATGCTGTTGGAGGCGGCCTTGTGCGATTACGCGCATGCCTTTCGCAAGGCTCTGCGCGCAATGCGAGGCCATGTCACGCCATGCCGAGCAGCGCATGAACAGCGCCGCCCCATCCTCGTACTGGCCGGTCTGCTTGTTATATACGCGCGCGGTGTTTGCGATGGTGAAGCTGGCGACCTGCGCGCCCTGGCCGGTGGTCCTCAGTTCCGGATCCGCGGTGAGGTTGCCGACGATGGTGATGACGGTCTCCCCGATGGCCATGTCACTCCCCTCTCACGTATCCGGCCGGTTCCGGGCCGAGCTGGCTTGGATCCTTGGCCTTCCACGCGCATTTCGCGCGCAGGCATCCGGCCTCGCGGTCGATGACGATCTCGCCGAAGCGCGCCGGCGCGACCATGGTGAGGTTCCAGCCCCGGTCGCGGTTGAGCGCGCTGATGGTCTCGTACAGTTCGCCGATCAGTTCGGCGGCCGTCATGCCGACGCTGTTGGCTGTGAGCGGCCATTCGAACCACTTCTCGCCTTCCGGCCTGCTTGGTGTTTTGCTTGGCAACGTTTGCCTCCTTTGGATTGATGTCGTGCCGGGGCGTGGGGTCGAACCACGCATCCGTTCGCTGGCGTCCTATCGCCGATCCATGGCGCCCGCATCCGTTCGCGGGCCCCGGCGAGGGCCGGGCGGGAGGAGAAGAGAGAAGATGACCCGTCCGGCTGGTTTTAACGTCTTTCCCTTGACGCGCGGGCGGTTCCGGCATGGCCGCGCATGACGAACCACGTCCATGCCGCAATGTGCGAGGAGCCGCCCAGGTCTTTCATCGCTCGAGTTCGTCCACCCATCGGATGAAGCGTGGGTCGGAGAACAGGCGGCGGAGGATGACAGCCGCGGGGATGAGCACCGCGAACGGCACGGCGACGAGATGTTCGATCGGGTGCGTGCACGCCGGCGTGCAGTACAGCACCCACATGGCCAGCAACCACACCGCGAACAGCAGCTGATGCAGGATGACACGGATAAGAACCTTCATCGTTCGCCTCCGTTCGTAGAATCGATGGAATGGACATCAATGCGGTCGCCGGTCAAAGGCATTGATTCCATCACAGCTCCTTGTTGATGGTGTCGATGACGATGTCCACGAGGTCGACCACATCGATGTCGATGAATCCGACGATGTGACCGAGCGAACGCCTTGCTTCGATGTCGTCCCACCTGTCGGCATAGGCCGGACGGATGGCGTCGCCCTCGTCATCGAATTCCCTGAATATCGCTTCGACGCAGGCTTTGCGGATGTCGCTCATTTGTCCTCCTTTTCTTCCCATGGATCAGGCCACGGGATATCGGTACGCCAGTCGTTGTCGGTCATCACGCACCCACCTCTTCCTCGTATTCGGCCGTGCACTGGTACAGGTGTTGCGCGAAATAGGCGATCATCTGCTCCTTCGGATACATGACGACTCGTCCCACCTTCACGAACTTCGGTCCGATGCCCGCGCTACGCCAGTACGCCAGGGTGCCTTCCTTGATGCCGCAGTTGTCCGCGATGTCCTTCGTTGTGTTCATCGGCTTCAACGCAGCCGCCAATGCGGCGAACACCTCTTTGTCATCCATCACGCGCCCGCTCCTTTCATGCGTTGGTAAGCGCCGATTGCTCACGGATTTTTCCGGCAATGAGCTCCAGTGGGTCGATTTGGCTTTCTGACACGGATGCGAACCACACGCTCAGAGTCATGTCCTCTGCATCAAGAGCGCGGCTGACGGTTGTCCGATTTCGGTTGCATCGAGCAGCAATGTCAGTCATCTGCGTTTTGCTAATCAGAACGTCGTTCCTTGTCTGACGGACAACTTCTTTTGCGAGCTTGATGCAATCAACTTTCTTGTCGATCGTCATTGTTTTTCACCTCCATCTGTAAGCACCTGCTTACTTGATGAGACCGATGTTAGCTCGTGCTTACAACTTACGCAAGTGCGGCGTGTCAACATGTGCTAACGTTGTGCACATGGCTACGAAGTACGAATGGACGGCGTTTGATTACGCCTCCCAGCAAGCAGCAGCGAAGATCATTGCCGATTCTGGATATTCATATCGAACAATTTCCGACATGATGAACAATGCCGTGAGTCATGTCAGAATCAGTGACATTGAAAAGGGCAGAAAGGCACCAATCAAGCTCTCAGAGTTTTTACTGCTCTGCCAGGTCTGCGAGGTGGACCCAGTCAACACACTGCATGAGATCATCGTCGCCGCCCGCGCCTACGAGGCCCGCGAGCACCGATCCCAGATCACCGATGATCTGGTCGACCGTATCGCCGCGCACCCCGAGGACTATGACGTGGCCGCCAACATAGATGAGAATCGTGACGTGGAAAGCGAGACGCCGGATGACTGACATTGTCGAAAACACAGAAATAGACATTTCCTTTGATACAGAAACACTCGTGAGCGAAAAGTGAGATCGTGATGGCATGGATAATACTCATCATCATCCTCGGAACCGCAGTCGCAATTGCGTTATCCGTCGGAAAACAAATAAACGCGGACAACGGCAATGAGACAGGAAGTACGACGGAATACGATCGTCGTTTGGTGCGGGATGGCGACACCTTTAGGGAAGTAGTAACCGAAAAAGACGCGCGTAAGACGAACGCCACCTCGAAGGATACCCCGACGTTCTCCGTTTATATGGAGACCCCATACCGCCGAAAACCAGATCCGCGATGCTTGCGTCCGGTCAGGGGACTGAAGGAGTATGTCCCAATCTACAGTTCCGCTTTTCTCCCACCGGAACACCAGCTTGACCTAGTCACCATATTCGGCGATGGAAACACAAATCTGAAGCTTGCTTTGTTCAACGGTCAACTTGTATTGGAAGCGCCCAATGGGATACTGCCGAACAAAGCTTCAGGGCAAATATACAAGCTCGGCGTTTTCACCTGTTCCCTTCGTGGCGGCTCCCACTACGAGGAAGCCCTACGGGCCGCCGACACACGTCCTTTGAGACCAGCAATGCTTGTCAGGGAACCGGGCAACCAGTATGATCGCAACGCCGTGGCGATTCACGCGCCCAACGCCGGTCTTATCGGATATGTCAACAAGCAGGACGCTGCACGTTTGGCAAAACACATGGATTCCGGCGAAGAGTATTCAGCGATGTTCACCTGTGGCAACGCTCCGGGAGCGGGAAACGGAAACCCAGTGGCGCTGCTTATAGCTCCGACAAACGTGATGACGACCATCATGCGCAACAGTGGGCTGATGAACAATTAGCAGATAGAAAGGACGGAAACCGTCAGTATGGATACCAACTGTGATTTGGAAGAGACGCCAGACGACTGACATTGACACGCTGTACGCGCGGGCCGGGGGCATGGGCCTGCGCATCGAAGAGGACTGCCTGCCCCTGTCTCTTATACACATCTGACGCTGCCGACGAAGAGGATAG
>ENA-OXTJ01000127-OXTJ01000127.1-human-gut-metagenome-genome-assembly--contig:-NODE-127-length-26327-cov-8.886381_pt1 | contig 26327 bp, 25 predicted proteins | sample MGYA00249342_ERZ652646 | MGnify/ENA primary metagenome ERZ652646 (study PRJEB26925, sample SAMN05826522) | human gut metagenome | biome: ENVO:2100002; feature: ENVO:00000062; material: ENVO:00002003...
TATAAGAGACAGAAGCAGTCATACAGACCTGCATTTCTGTCCCAGAAATTCTTGTGATCTTGCATTGCCGCCTCCCTTTTATAGTTAGACCACTCTAACCAGCACGCGCAGATCTGCAAGTTAGGTTCGGTTAACTCGTGTATTTAAGAAAAGCCGCATTTCTGCGGCCTTTCGCCTTATTAAATAACTTCCTCCATGCACTGCACACCAGCGTTTTCAGCCACTGAGGATAACGATTCTCAATCTGCTCCTTGTGGAAACAGCCAAAATCTATTTTTTGCACCGTTGCAGTAGCCTTTGTCTTTTTGTCTATATTATACCGTGCTTGCTTGTGATTTGCAATGGTATAGTATTCTATTTTGTAATTTTCAAACGCAGAACTATGATTGAAGAGGATGCTATTATCCGGAGCCTTTATGGTTAGTAGTACGGATTAAGTCAGATGTTTCGCCGGTGTTCTCCCGAATCTGTCCGCCGCCGTTTTTCGCATGATGAATGTGCCAGTTGTTGCGGCAGTCAGGTTCAAAGGTCACATTGTAAATACCGACTTGCTGCGTAGAAAGTGGTGCGAGATAGTTTTGTCCGATAAAATATTTCGCAAAGGCGTCATTGGGTGCGCCGATGGGAAAGACCATTTCATTCTGATGCTTGGCTTTTGCATCGGCGTCGTCTTCCGCCCATACCTCCTTTGCCATGCGAAAAGCCGCCCATGCCTTGGGCCAGCCCGCATAAAATGCCGCATGAGTCAGGATCTCCGCAATTTCCGTTTTGGTCACGCCGTTGTTCTTTGCCTATCTCCACGCTGCGCTATTATGACAAGCAGGAACTTTTTCCGAACATGGAACGGGTGTCCGGCATCCGCAAATTCGGTGACACGGAGATTGAAGCACTTCGGGTCATTGAATGTCTGAAAAAGGCTGGCATGGAGATCAAGGACATCCGGCAATTCATGGATTGGTGTGTAGAAGGGCCGTCCACCTACCCGCAACGCAAGGCACTGTTTGAGGAGCAACGGTCGCACATGGAGGCAGAGCTTGAGCAGATGAACCGCACTCTGGATATGCTGAAATTCAAATGCTGGTACTATGAGCAGGCAATCAAAGACGGCAGTGAGGACAGACTAAAGACACTGATTCCTGACCGCTTGCCGGAGGGAATCCAAAAAGCATATGAAAACGCGCATAGATAGGCTTGCAGTTCCTCTATGGTTATTCTTTGCTCTCAAAGCAACAATTATCTTAACATTCCCCAAATACACTCCAGTAATGTTAGCGCAAGGATAATGTTAATAACACGGAAATGCCGCAGATAAAACTTCTGAATCAATACGCCCAAGCCAATCCAAGTACAGGTTGCGATCGTTCCGATCGTTGCAATAACCAGCTCAAAAAGCAGCAAAGCCGGAAAAGAGGACATATATCCTACAACATAACCCGTTAGTGCGGTAACTCCGAACATATAGATCTTCACGTTGACAAATTGCAGCATGAAGACTTTCAGAAACGATGCGGATTGCTCTGTGTTTTCTGAGGTCTTCTTACTGAAAGCAATATGAATCGCAAGCCACAGTATATAGGCTGCTCCGATGTACTTCATCACTTCCATTACATTTGGAACTTCCCGATTTATCTCATAGTACCATTATCAGCGTACCAATCTTTACTTCAGGCTGTTCCAACATTTTCCGTTCACTGAATACCAGATGGATATGATAATTCGTCTTTGCCTTGTTGTGATGAAGTGCAGCACTGCATTCCACACCATGCCGACCATTACCGCTTCATACTTGCTGCTGTCCATATTCTGAAGCACAGCGGCTGCGGACTGGAGGGACACGCTATACTCCGGGGAACAGCCGCCAAACAAAACAGCGATTTTCAATCTTTTCATTGCTCTGCCTGCCTTTCTGCCAAATATTCCTCCAGGCACAGCCCTTTTTCATACATCTCTGTGGCGGCCTCAACGCCAACATACCGATAATGCCATACTTCCTCGGCAACGCCCGTGATGTCGGTTTTATCTCCAGGGTAACGGAAGATAAAACCGTATTTGTAGCTGTTTTCTTGCAGCCAAAAATAAAGATCATAGGTGGCTCCGTTGATGTCCACGGCTAAACCAATTTGATGTTCACTGTATCCGGGAACAGATACCCATTGCTTTGCCAGTTCCTCCGCTTCGCTCTGGGAATTTCCCTCTTTGCGGTATCCAGCCACTTTGTCGTCATAGAGCTGCTGCTGCTTTTTCTGCGTGCGGTAACCGGATACGACCATAGGCAGTTGATCCCAATTTCCTTCCTTTGCTGCTTCCAACATCTCCATGAGAGGATCATAGATGCGTTCATCTACTTTCTCACCGCCGGGCACCTCTACCAGTTTTGGCTCGTAGTTTTCGGGGATCGCGTTTTCATAGTTTACCAACAACAAGTTCCAGTCGGTGTCATCATTTACTGTCTGCGTGTTTTGGGGTGAGCTTTCATCCAAAAGGCCAACTTGCACATCATCAGGCCCCTGCGTTGTGGTGTCGTTTACTTGGGAATTTTCAGGCGATTCTTTATCTCCAAACAATGTGAACGCATATACACAAACAGCCACGACCAGAATGACTGTGGCAATACTTCCCCAAGGAAAGCGCCTCCGCCGCTGCTTTTGCCTCCGGCGATGACCTTCATTGGGAACAGGCAGCATTTTTTCTTCCATCATATAAAGCCTCCTTTCTGAAGGGGAACAAAAGCGCCCCTGTCAGCATTTATTGTACTGAACAGCGGCGCTTGGAACTTTAATATGAAGTTGTTTATTTCCTAAGAAAATCCTAATGTAAAGGGGAGATTTTACTTATGTTCTATCCAGCGGCGGTCCGCAGCTTTGCACCGGACAACACTTTCCCTCTCATATGATATTTGTCAACAGAAATCTGGATTTGAAATGTGTATGCTGTTCTGTAACAGTCAGCGGAGTATCCTTCCCATCATTTCGCTCCTTTCGGTGATTTGTTTCATAAAAGAGCAAATCCATGCTCCTGTCAGTATCACTCTACTGGACAAGAGCATGGATTGTTTTAATAAGAAGTTGATTGATTCCTAAGAAAATGCAAAGAAATTGCTAATTTGACGACGGCAAAGAGACTGTAAATGTAACCACATGATTTTTGCTGGATGCGCTGATTGCCCCGCCATGCAGCGTGACGATCTCCTTTGCTATGGCTAATCCAAGCCCTGTGCCGCCTGTATCAGAGGAACGAGACTGATCTACTCGGTAGAATTTATTGAAAAGAGACGCCAATGCCTCATTTGGAATATCTTCGCCGCTGTTCTGAAACCGAATGATGACTTCATGTTCCAATTTTTCCGCGGAGATCACAATCTCGGTATGTGGGAAGCTATACGATGCGGCATTTTTCAGAATGTTGTTGAATACCCGTGCCAGCTTTTCCGGATCGGCTTCGATGGTCAAGTTCTCGTCAAGATGCAGGGTAACGGTGTTTCCCCTGGGAGCCAAAACAGGAGACATTTCATCCGATAGTTGGACCAGCATATAATAAAGGTCGATGGTTTCCTTGGACAAGGTGATTTTCTGAGATTTATATTTTGTGATCTCAAAAAATTCATTTACCATCGTCTCCAGTCGGTAGGCTTTTTCCAACGCGATATGAACCCGCGCATCCCTCTGCTCAGGGGGCATATTCGGATCTTCCTCCAACAGATTGAGGTATCCAATTACAGATGTGAGTGGGGTCCGAATATCATGGGCCAGGTACATAACCAATTCGTCTTTCCGCTGTTCAGCCAAAGCGGTTTCCATTTTTCGTTCTGCTAAAGTTTGTTTTACAGAGTTTAGCTTCCGCTCAAATGGCAGCATTTCCGGTGACAACTGGATTTGCTTTTCATCGTCTGCCAGCAATGACTCTATCCCTTGATTGACCTCTCTGAAATAGCCGGTAACCCACCGGAAAATTCGTACCATGAGGACTGTAAATATTAGAAGAACGGCCACAGCGAAAAAAATTTCTTTATTACCTCGAAAATGGTCACTATAATAATAAAATGCTGCTTCATGCTTCGTGTCGAATACGGTTTCCAGAATCCATACAATCAGATCGCCAATTCGCTGTTTCCAGATAAAAAGATACAGCCCCACCACCACAACGATAGAGGTAATGACATTCATGCAAACTCGTCGAATGAGTTTGGATTGAAAAGCAAAGTATTCGTCTTTTTTATCAACTTTCAATTTTATATCCTATCCCCCATATCGTCTTAATGAATCTTGGCTTGTCCATGCTATCTCCCAATTTCTCCCGCAGGTGGCGGATATGAACGGTGATGGTGTTGTTGGATTTGCTGTAATACTCGTCCTGCCAGATTTTGTGAAACAAATCTTCTGAACTGACTACATTCCCGGTATTTTCCAGAAGAATACGCAGGATTGAAAACTCCGTAGGTGTCAGCACCAAGGGCGTTTCCCCCAAAAAGCAGGTATGTGCCTTGATATTCATTGTCAAAGAACCGCAAACAAGATTATCTTCTGATGCGGCAGACGTGGTTTCACCGGTATCAGAATGAGCAGGATTGTACTTTTGATACCGGCGAAGCTGAGACTTTACCCGTGCAATCATCTCCAGAGGGCGAAACGGCTTTGTAATGTAATCATCCGCTCCAAGAGTAAGGCCGGTAATTTTATCAGTCTCAGCATCTTTGGCTGTCAGCATGATGATGGGGTAGGTATGATGTTCCCTGATTTTCTTGCATAGAGTGAATCCATCTATGTCAGGAAGCATAATATCCAAAATTGCAAGATCAATGGGGGTTGTTTCAATGCAGTTAAGGGCTTCTTGGGCCGTATAAAATTTGAATACAGTGTAGTTTTCGTTTTTCAAATAGACTTCTATTAAATCCGCAATTTCTGTTTCGTCATCGACTACTAATATTTTATTAGACATGAAGTCACTCTCCCTTCAAAGAGTATATATTATTATATTATCAAAGCCGAACACAGCACATCCTTATTATTTCATGAGAAAACATTAAGATTTTCCTAATTTCTCACAGATTGCAATATCTTGGGGCTGAATTTTGGCAAGTTAAGAAACCCCTTGATATATTAGTTGTATCTGTTCATCTCTAAGCTATATTATATTTCGTTCTTATTTATTAAGCAATGATTCGCCTATTAAAGATAGAGTAAACTTACTGTCAGTTGGAGAGTCGCAGAAGATTCCCTGCTATGAATTTGCCCAGATCGTTTTCTCATAGTCTACTTCTCCCATAGTGTTTTGTCAAATACCTCCCAGACGCTCCCGGATTGCAAGCTTTTTCCGGATGTCTATACTCGGGATGGTTGCCTGCAGCTTTTCGATGTATACCCTGTCATTGTCATGACTGTGGAGTAACAGACCGCATGAAGTACATGGAACGCCGTGGAAGTGGTCTGCGCAAAATCGTCAGTGAAACTAAAAAGCTGCCTGGATACACAGCGGCATATAAGCCTGAATTTTCCTCAACAGCGACAGATTTCAGAGTCATCTTGAAAAATGTAAACTACAACTTAGAGGGTGACACCCACCAAGTTATCCACCAAGTTACCCACCAAGATGTTGAACTATCAACGGTGTCCAAACAGATTTTAGCTTTTTGCACAACACCAAAATCTAAGAAAGAGCTTGCAGTATTTTGCGGCTTCAAAGATTTAAGAAACTTCACTTTGAAGCATATCAATCCGCTTTTAGAATCCGGGCAATTGGAAATGACTATTCCCGATAAACCCAAAAGTCGCAATCAAAAATATATTACAGTTTGTTCCAAATAAACAGAGAAACAGGGCATTGGGTCTCATCTCCCATTGTCCTGCTTCTTTTCATTCCAAATTATATTCACATCATTTACCCATACACCCAATCCTGGATCGCAACTTTCAAACTCTGCACCTTGCCCAGCAGCCAGACAAAAAGCGTCAACACCAAAATGACCGGTGCAGTTACAATCATCAGCAGGCATTTCAAAATCTTCATTCCAGTTCCTCCCTCCAACGCTCCAGATACCGTTTGCACAGGGTATCCGCTTCTCTCTCATCATTTTCCGTCAACTCCCGTCTGCCTTTGGTCAGTTCAATCTCCACATAAGTCCGGTAATCATCAGATACTCTGCCTGAACGGGAATTATAATCCTGTTGGCGGCTGCCAGTGCGTTGACCGTGAGCATACCCAGGGAGGGCTGGCAGTCGATGAGGATATGGGAGTATTGCCCCTTCAGCGTGTCCAGATATTGCCGCAAGATCGTCTCACGACTCATGGCATTTACCAGGGATACTTCCATACCAGACAACTGGATGTCCGCAGGCATCAGGTCAACGCCTTCCGCATGATGCAGAATACCTTCTCCAGGGCGTATAGGCTGATCCATCAGAATTTTGCCCATTGCATCGGACAATGTAAATGGCAACTTGTCCGGTTGCGGATTTCCCAGGCTGATTATCAGGCTCCCTTGCGGGTCCCCGTCGATCAGCAGGACTTTCTTTCCGGCCTGCGCCAGCCCGATTCCCAAGTTGGCACAGGTCGTTGTCTTGCCAACGCCGCCTTTCTGGTTGGCAATGGCAATGATTTGCGTGTTCATTAACTTCACCTCATTTCTAATTGTTGCTGTTGCTTCTGGAAATAGAAAAAGCCGCCACTCTAAAATAAAAAGTGAAGTGTCGGCTCTTTCTATCGCCGGAATACAAGTTTCTGAAATGAAAAAAGCACCCAGTTATTTGTCACTGAGTGCCTGCATTAGAATCGTATTTAATTGTTCAGATTTGGTCAGATTATGCCAAACCCTCCAGTGAAAAATCCGGTGTCTGAGAGTGCCAAAATCACCCTCAAAAATACTCCCGGAATTGCTCTCTGGTTGTCCTATATTTAACCACTAAAAATTGGGTAAAAACGGCTCTCGTTATGCCAAATTTGGTTAAACTATATCAGCCCATTTAGGTATAAGAAAACCCCGGAAAACCTTGATTCTCCGGGGCTTTTGAACCATTTTGATATAGTCTGAGCAGTCGATTATCGCTTGCTGAACTGCGGAGCGCGACGAGCTGCCTTGAGGCCGTATTTCTTACGTTCTTTCATACGTGGGTCACGAGTTAAGAATCCAGCAGCTTTCAGAACTGGTCTGTAGTCGTTGTCTGCCTGAAGAAGGGCTCTTGCAACACCATGTCTGATGGCACCAGCCTGTCCTGTGTATCCACCGCCATGAACGTTAACTAATACGTCAAATTTGCCTTCTGTTTCTGTTGCAGCTAAAGGCTGACGAACGATAACTTTCAGTGTATCTAATCCAAAATATTCATCGATATCTCTTTTATTGATTGTGATCTTACCGGTTCCAGGTACAAGATAAACTCTTGCGATTGATTTTTTTCTTCTTCCTGTTCCGTAGAATTTTGCGCTAGCCAATGTTTTCTACCTCCTAATTAAAATGTTAAAGCTTCTGGTTTCTGAGCTTCATGTTTGTGTTCCGGTCCTGCATATACGAAAAGTTTTGTGTACATGCTTCTTCCTAAAGGTCCTTTTGGAAGCATACCTTTAACTGCGAGCTCGATAACTCTCTCAGGTTTCTTTGCTAACATTTCTTTTAATGTGGTTTCTCTCATTCCACCTACATAATCGGAGTGATTGTAGTAGATTTTCTGCTCTAATTTCTTACCTGTAACTTTGATCTTGTCAGCGTTTACGATGATTACATAATCACCTGTGTCTACGTGTGGTGTAAACTGTGGTTTATTTTTTCCTCTTAAAACGCTTGCTACTCCGGATGCCAGACGGCCAAGAGTACATCCATCAGCGTCAACTACATACCATTTTCTTTCGATTTTATCTGGATTAGCCATATAAGTCTGCATGGTTTTACCTCCTGTTATTTATCAACGATAGTTTAATTAACCGCGGAATTTCCCGCGAATATAAGTTATTGGAAACGCCGGTGCTAAAAATGCGGAAATGTCCGAAACCGCTGATAAATACTTTCGCCTGGGCTATTTGGCTTAAGCATCTCGCACTACGTCACATTTGGTTATTATATTATAAGGGTTCTGTTCTGTCAATAGGTTTTGTGTCGTTTTTTCAACTTTTTTCGTTACTCCCCCGTTTTTTGTTTTTCATCAAAAAAACTGTTGATCAGTTATCCCACCGGCAATTATCGAAACGGATGATTTTCTCCTCCTGACTATCAATCAAAAAATTCAATCCCCATCAGTGTCAGTCCCTGTGCCGGAGCAGTCGGGCCTGCCATTTCGCGGTTGCAGGCTTCCAGAATTGTCTTTACTCTCTCAGGCGGATACTGTCCGTTTCCTACTTCGATCAGAGTTCCGGAGATGATTCGTACCATGTTGTAGAGGAATCCTGTTCCTGTTACACGTATGGTTACGATATCTCCGTCACGCCATACATCAATTCCCGTCACTGTACGGATAGTTGTTTTTACCTGCGCTTTTGCACCGCAGAAAGAAGCAAAATCATGCTGTCCGATCAGGTATGAGGTTGCTGCTTTCATCTTATCTACATCCAGTTTGTAGTGGTAGAAATAGGTGTATAAGCGCTCTGTCGGAACCGGGAATTTGCGATTCAGGATGCGGTATTCGTATGTTTTCTCGCTGTCGCAATAACGGGGATGGAAATCCGGTTCTACTTCTTCAGAGAGCTGAATACGGATATCTTCCGGAAGACGCTGGTTCAGTGCATAGGAAATCTTTTCTCCGGGAATGCGTGTGTTGGTGTCAAATACTGCCACATTTCCCATGGCATGAACCCCTGCGTCTGTACGGCTTGCACCGATCGTTTCTATCTTCTCGCCAAGAAGCTCGGACAGTGTTTCATTTAAAACCCCCTGCACGGTAATCCCGTTTGGCTGTGTCTGCCAGCCACAGTAGTTGGTGCCGTCATATGCAACTACAAGACCAATTCTTTTCATCTGTTTTCCTCCATAAAAATTGAAAACTTTTGTTATAACAAAATAAACAATATGCTGTAATCCTTTCCTACCGGATTACAGCATATAAAATATCTTTATAAATTATATCAGTACTTTCTCAGATTCCCACAATTCTGAAAACAATGGCGATTCCCAGATAAGCCCACATCACCACATAGGAAATGTAGTCTCTGGACTCATAACGCAATGGCTTCATCTGGGTTCTGTTATCCCCTCCATGATAGCACCTTGCTTCCATGGCCATGGCCAGATCATTTGCTCTTCTGAACGCAGAAATAAACAGCGGAACCAGAAGCGGAATCATATTTTTTGCCTTCTGAATTATATTTCCGGTTTCAAAATCTGCGCCACGTGCAATCTGTGCTTTCATGATCTTATCAGTTTCCTCCATAAGGATTGGGATAAAACGCAGCGCAATAGACATCATCATGGCAATCTCGTGGATTGGCACATGAAGTTTATTTAACGGCCTGAGAAGTCGTTCCAGACCATCTGTAAGTTGATTGGGTGTGGTAGTCAGCGTCATAAGAGAAGAACCAATCACCAGATACGTCAGGCGGATGGCCATTCTTCCGGCCAGCTTCAGGCCCTCCTCTGTCACATGCAGGATTCCCCACTGCCAGAGAACCTTTCCGGGTGTCAGAAATATATTAAATACCACTGTGATCATAAGAAGCATCACGATTGCCTTCAGTCCCTTGAACATAAATTTCACAGGAACTTTGGAAAGAATAATCATCGCTGCCAGAAATATAGTTGCCACTGCATATCCCGGAAATGTATGGAATACAAAGACAGAGATGATGAACACCAGTGTACCCACCAGCTTTGCTCTCGGATCCATTTTGTGCAGAACGGAATCTGCAGGATAATACTGTCCTATTGTAATGTCTCGGATCATACTTCCTGCCCTCCCTCATTCTCTTCTTGTTCTGCAGACTTTTTATCCATTGTTTCCTTCTGAATGCTTAAATCTTCATCAGGCGCATCTGAATGAGACTCTTTCGTCCCATCCTCAATCAGATCAGCTTCCATCTCACTAATTAAGGTTTCTGCTTTGGCATTTTCTTTTTTCGACTGACTGTCTGAAACAGATTGTCTGTCACCGGACAATTTCCCGGGATTACATTTTCTTAAAACTGCAAGGATATTCTCTTTTGCCTCATCCACCGTTGTAGCAGTTACATCTACATCCAGGCCTTTTTCCTTCAAAGCATGCATGATATAAGTAATCTGCGGTGCTGCAAGTCCCATGGCTTCCAGCTCTCTGTAATGAGCAAATACTGCTTTGGGAGCATCGTCATATGCGATTTCTCCGTCATTGACTACGATCAGTCTCTCCGCATATTTTGCAATATCCTCCATGCTGTGGGATACAAGGATAATGGTAATCCCTCTTACTTTATGAAGCTCTGCGATCTGGTCAAGGATATCATCTCGTCCTTTCGGATCCAGACCTGCAGTTGGCTCATCCAAAATAAGAATTTTCGGATTCATTGCCAGTACACCGGCGATAGCAACTCTTTTCTTCTGTCCGCCGGAAAGCTCAAAAGGGGATTTACTGAAATTTTTCTCCTTGAAACCTACGTGCTGCAGTGCTTTCTTTGCTTCTACTTCTGCCTCTTCCCTGGATAATCCCTGATTCATGGGACCAAAGCATACATCAGAAAGCACGTCATTCTCAAAGAGCTGATGCTCCGGATACTGAAATACAAGACCAACCTCGCTTCGCAGGGCACGACGATCATATTTCTCTCCCCAGATATCCTCTCCATTATAAGTGATCGTACCGGAAGTTGGACGGATCAGCGCATTGAAATGCTGGATCAGTGTAGATTTCCCGCTTCCTGTATGTCCGATAATTCCGATAAACTGTCCGTCCGGAATAGAAAGATTGATATCTTTCAGCGCATGGATCTCATAGGCAGTTCCCGGACTGTAGGTATAAGTTACATTTTTTAATTCTATTGACATAAGGCATTCACCAGCTCCTCTGTAGTCAGTATTCCCTCCGGAACATCCACTCCGGCTTTATGAAGTTCGTGTGCCAGAAGTGTTACCTGTGGCACATCCAGTCTGTATTCTTTCAGAGTTTCCACCTGTGAGAAAATCTCTCTGGGTGTTCCCTGCATCACCACTTCTCCGTTGTCCATAACATATACCTTGTCCGCATGAACAACTTCTTCCATATAGTGGGTGATCAGAATAACTGTCACTCCTTCCCGTCTGTTAAGGTCACTGACTGCCTCAAGAACTTCCTTTCGTCCATTCGGATCCAGCATTGCAGTTGGCTCATCCAAAATGATGCATTTCGGACGCATTGCCATGACACCGGCAATTGCAACTCTCTGCTTCTGTCCGCCGGAAAGTTTATTCGGAGAATGATAACGATAGGATGTCATTCCTGTTTTTTTCAGGCTCTCATCTACACGCTCCCAGATTTTCTCTGTGGGCACACCCATATTCTCCGGTCCGAACCCTACGTCTTCTTCTACTACAGTTCCTATGATCTGATTGTCAGGATTCTGAAAAACCATGCCCGCTTTCTGTCGGACTTTCCATAATTCCGGCTCTTTAGACGTGTCAATCCCATCTACCCACAAAGTTCCTTCCGTCGGAAGCAACAGCGCATTCAGGTGCTTTGCAAGAGTAGATTTTCCGGAACCATTATGTCCCAGAACAGCCACGAATTGTCCGGCTTCAATGTCCAGGTTTACATCATTGACAGCACGCTGCGTATCCTGCACGTTACCATCTTCATCATACTTGAGATAGTCAAATCCCAGCTTGAATGCCTTGATAATTCCCATAATATTTTTTGTCCTCGTATTTTGTCTGTCTGCTGCTTATTTTCACAGGAAAAGAATCCCATCAGTAAACAGCGAATATTTATTTTTTCAGGCTTCTTCAGTAGCTGCCAGTCCGGTCAACTCGTCAATCAGAGCCCAGATCTCATCTCTTCCCTGCTTCGTCTCAGCAGAGAAAGGAATAATAATGCCATCTTTGCTCAGCTTCAGCCCTTCTTTGATTGCTTTGATATTTTTCTGAATCTGGCTTCGTTTGAGCTTGTCAAGCTTCGTTGCAATAATGATCGGCTCATAGCCATTATTCAGAATCCAGTCATACATCATCTTGTCATTTGCAGACGGATCATGACGGATATCAATAAGAAGGAAAACCGCCTTCAGGTTTTTGGATGTATGAAGATATCTTTCGATCATCTTGCCCCATTTTTCCTTCTCAGACTGTGAAACCTTTGCGTATCCGTAACCAGGAAGGTCTACCAGATACATGGCTTCATTGATATTATAAAAGTTAATGGTCTGTGTTTTTCCCGGCTGTGCACTTGTTCTGGCAAGAGATTTCCGGTTCATCAGCCCGTTGATCAGCGATGATTTTCCCACATTTGATTTTCCTGCAAATGCAACCTCCGGTCTGTTGGTGTCCGGGAGTTTGCTGGTAATACCGCATACGATATCTAATGATACATTCTTAATAACCATTGATTTCCTCTCTTTTTTCACAACAAATGGTCAATCTTTACTGACTGACCATTTATTTTATACCAGTGCCTTATTAAGCACTTCCTTCATCGAACTTACAAAGGTAATGGTAAGTCCGTCTGTGATTTCCTTATCTAATTCCTGAATATCCGGTTTGTTTTCTGCCGGCACTAACACCTCTTTGATCTTAGCATATTTTGCCGCAAGAAGTTTTTCTTTCAAACCGCCGATCGGAAGAACTCTTCCTCTCAGTGTGATCTCACCGGTCATTGCAAGGTCTGCCCTTACCGGCTTCTTAATAATTGCGGAAAGGATTGCAGTTGCCATGGTAATACCTGCGGATGGTCCGTCTTTTGGTACTGCCCCTTCCGGAATATGCACATGAATATCGTTTTCCTGGAAAAATTCCGGCTCAACTTTATAGTCAGAAGCAATGGAACGAATGTACGTAATACCTGCCTGTGCAGACTCTTTCATAACATCTCCCAACTGTCCGGTAAGCATCAGCTCACCCTTTCCGGGCATTACATTGACTTCAATCTGCAGTGTATCGCCGCCCACCTGTGTCCAGGCAAGCCCGCGGGAAATACCAATCTCATCTTTCTTATTTGCCATAAGATAGTTAAAATGCTCTTTTCCAAGAAAATCTGACAGATTCTTTGAAGTCACTGTAACTTTCTTTTTATCTTCTTCCATGATCAGACGTGCAGTTTTTCTGCATATCTGTCCGATGGTTCTCTCCAGGTTTCGAACTCCGGCTTCTTTTGTATAATTGTTGATGATCTTCTTAAGAGCCGCTGACTGGATTGTCAGTTTACCTTTCTCGATACCGTTCTCTTCCATCTGCTTCGGAATCAGATGTTCCTTTGCAATATGTTCCTTCTCATTCTCAGTATAACCTGCGATCTCGATCAGTTCCATACGGTCAAGAAGTGGTCTCGGAATGCCCTGAACATCGTTTGCAGTTGCAATAAACAGTACTTCTGAAAGATCCTGTGGAACCTCTATATAATGATCCATAAATCTGCTGTTCTGTTCCGGATCAAGCACCTCAAGAAGTGCCGCAGAAGTATCTCCTTTATAATCACTGCTGGTCTTGTCAATCTCATCCAGAAGCATCAGAGGATTGCTCACTCCTGCCTGCTGTAATGCTGCAGTGATCCTTCCCGGCATTGCTCCTACATAAGTCTTTCTGTGGCCCCGGATCTCAGCCTCATCTCTCACACCGCCCAGACAGATACGTACATATTTCTTATGCATTGCTTCTGCAATCGATCGGGCAATGGAGGTTTTACCTGTTCCGGGAGGTCCTACCAGACAAAGGATCGGACTTTTTCCCTTATGTGTCAGTTTGCGGACGGAAAGGAACTCCATCACACGCTCCTTCACATCTTTCAGACCGTAATGACCTTCCTGAAGTACTTTCCATGCTTCTTTCAGATCATCAGAATCTGTGGATTTCTTCTCCCACGGAAGTGCCAGCATGGTCTCAATATAACCACGCAGTACTGCATTCTCGGATACATTGCTGTTGGTATTCTTAAATCTCTCGATTTCTTTGCTGATCTTCTCTTTTACCTCATCGCCGGCCTGAAGTTCCTGGAGTTTCTTCTTAAACTCCTCTGCGTCATCCGCAGTATTATCCTCACCCAGTTCCTCACGTATCAGTTTCAGCTGCTCTCTGAGAATATATTCTCTCTGATTCTTATCAATTCTGGCCTTCACTTTTTTCTGGAGATCTCTGCCAATCTGCATGATCTCAATCTCATTTCCAAGGATTGCACCCAGAACTTCATAACGTTCCTCCAGTGTAAGTGCCTCCAGGATCTTCTGCTTATTCTGATAAGATAAAGGAATATTTACGGCAATCTGCTCAACCAGTTCCTCAACATTATCTATATTTAAAATCTGTGCTACCAGCTCTTTGCTGACTTTTCCATTTTCCATGCAGTATCTGTGGAATAATTCCTTAAGGCTTCTGTGCATGGCTTCCATCACTGGTTCCGGCATCTGCATTTCTTCTTCATCAACAGGTGTGATCTCACTTCTGATAAACGGAAACTCCTGCTCAAATTTCACAAGTGTGGCTCTTCCCGTTCCCTCTACAAGTACCCGCAAAAGATTCTGCGGAAGTTTCACAACCTGTTTGATATAAGCAATGGTTCCTACATGATATACACCTGCCAGATCCGGTGATTCCACCTCAGGATCAATCTGAGTAACCAGAAAAATCTTCTGGTCATGAAGCATGGCAGCTTCAATCGCCTTGACAGAACGCTCCCTGCTCACATCAAAATGAACGATCATCCCGGGAAGGATGGTAGTCCCCCTGAGAGCGATCGCAGGCAGCACTATATTCTGATTTGTCATTTATTGTTCAGTCCCTTTCATCAGGCTGTTTCCGGTTTATCCTTCTTGTGTGTCCGGGACGTTCTTCTGCTTCCGGCTGTCTTCGCCTGTGCAGGAGTTTCTCCGCGGACGATCTCCGGCTCACCGGTGCCATCTACTACATCTTTGGTAATTGTACACTTGCGGATCGTGTCATCTGACGGAATCTTATACATCAGATCCATCAGTGAACCTTCCATGATCGCACGCAAACCTCTGGCTCCTGTCTTACGTTCCAGAGATTTCTTTGCGACCAGTTCAAGTGCATCATCTTCAAAATCAAGTTCAACACCATCCAGTTCAAATAATCTGTGATACTGTTTGGTAAGTGAGTTCTTCGGCTCTTTCAGAATACTGATCAGCGCATTCTCATCCAGCGCATCCAGAGTTACAACTACCGGCACACGACCGATAAACTCAGGAATCAGACCGAATTTGATAAAGTCTTCCGGCATTACATCCTTCAGGATTTCACCCACATTTCTGTCTTCCTTAACAGAAACCTCTGCACCGAAACCGATGGACTTGGTATCCTGTCTGGACTCAATGATCTTCTCGATTCCGTCAAAAGCACCGCCGCAGATAAACAGAATATTTGTTGTATCAATCTGAAGAAACTCCTGATGAGGATGCTTGCGGCCACCCTGAGGCGGAACACTTGCCACTGTACCTTCCAGAATCTTCAGAAGTGCCTGCTGCACGCCTTCACCGGAAACATCGCGGGTTATGGATGGATTCTCAGATTTTCTTGTGATCTTATCAATCTCATCAATATAGATAATTCCGTACTGTGCACGTTCAATATCATAATCTGCTGCCTGAATGATCTTGAGAAGAATATTCTCAACATCCTCTCCTACATATCCGGCTTCTGTCAGTGTAGTAGCATCTGCAATAGCAAACGGTACATTCAGAAGTCTGGCAAGTGTCTGAGCCAGCAGAGTTTTACCTGAACCTGTAGGTCCAAGCATCAGAATATTACTCTTCTGAAGCTCTACATCAGAATTTTTTGATGCAAGGATTCTTTTATAGTGATTATAAACAGCAACGGAAAGAGCCTTTTTTGCTGCATCCTGACCAATTACATAATCATCCAGAACTGCATGGATCTCTTCCGGTTTTAACAGATTAATATCAGAATTCAAAACCTCGTCATCATAAGGATTTAATTCTTCCTCCATGATCTCTGAGCAGATGCCAATGCACTCGTCGCATATAAATACTTTACCATCCGGACCTGCGATCAGTTTTCTTACCTGATCTTCTGTCTTCTGGCAAAAGGAGCATCTTACTTTTCCTTCTCTCATTTTTTCTGCCATGAATTTATGTCTGTCCTTTCTCTATACTAACTAATAAGACTCCTGTGACGATTCACAGGAGTCTTATCTTTCGCATTATTTATGCATGACTACACCGTCAATCAGTCCATATGCCTTTGCTTCTTCAGCAGTCATATAGTTGTCCCGGTCTGTATCACGCTCAACAACTTCTATCGGCTGACCGGTATTTGCAGCCAATAACTCATTTAAAGTTCTCTTTGTCTGTGCGATATGATCTGCCACGATCTGGATCTCTGTTGCCTGTCCCTGCGCACCGCCGGATGGCTGATGGATCATGATAGTGGAATGCGGAAGAGCAAATCTCTTTCCTTTTGCACCGCCTGCCAGAAGAAAGGCACCCATGCTGGCAGCCATTCCAAGACAAATGGTAGAAACATCGCATTTAATATACTGCATGGTATCATAGATCGCCATGCCGGCTGTTACGGAACCGCCCGGGCTGTTGATATACAGCTGAATATCTTTACCAGGATCTTCTGCTTCCAGGAAAAGAAGCTGTGATACGATCAGTCCTGCACTCACATCATTTACTTCCTCACCAAGAAAAATGATTCTGTCCTTCAGAAGCCTTGAATAGATATCATAGCTTCTCTCTCCCCTGCTTGTCTGTTCAATGACATAAGGTACTAAACTCATATAAACGCCTCCATTTACGCGGCTGACTTTTTTCCGAAAGAGGCAGACATCTGAGCCTGTCTCTTTCCGGTTCTTAAAATTCGATTACTTTAAAATTAAACTTCCTTAGCAGCGTCAGCGATAACAGTAACTGCTTTCTGTACAGCCATGTCTTTCTTCATCTGCTCAAGTTCACGCTCTCCAAGTAATTCTTTTAACTTGTCAGCTTCCATTTTGTATGCTTCAGCCATCTTGGAGATTTCTTCATTTACTTCTTCCTCTGTCGGCTGAATGTTCTCAACTTCTGCTACTTTCTCAAGAACCAGTCTTGTCTGGATTCTCTTTAATGCCTGTGGTTTCATGTCTTCCATCATCTTGTCAGCAGTCATGCCTGTGAACTGGAAGTACTGATCCATGGATAATCCCTGGGACTGCATTCTTCTGCTGAAATCATCAAGCATCTGACGGCACTGTGTCATAAGCATAGCTTCCGGAATATCCATCTGTGCATTTTCGATTGCTTTATCTACTGCTGCATCTTCTTTTGCACGTTTTGCTTCGTCTGCTTTCTTATCTTCAAGATTTGTTTTTACATGCTCTTTATACTCTGCAAGTGTATCGAACTCAGAAACATCTTTTGCAAAATCATCATCCAGTTCAGGAAGTTCTTTTGCTTCGATCTTCTTAACTGCGCATTTGAAGATTGCTTCTTTACCTGCAAGTTCTTTTGCCTGATATTCTTCAGGGAATGTAACTTTTACGTCTACATCATCGCCAACTTTAGCACCAACAAGCTGTTCCTCGAATCCCGGGATAAATGTGTTGGAACCAAGTGTCAGAGGATACTCTGTAGCCTGTCCGCCATCGAAAGGTACTCCGTCTACAGATCCTTCGAAGTCGATTGTTACGATATCATTTAACTGAGCTGCGCGGTCTTCTACGCTGATTGTTCTGGAGTTTTTCTCCTGCTCTTTCTTGAGTTCAGCTTCTACGTCTTCGTCTGTTACTGTGATTTCAGTTTTCGGTACTTCTACACCTTTGTAATCACCTAATGTAACTTCCGGTTTAACAGCAACTTCTGCTGTGAAGATGAATGCTTTTCCAGGCTCAGCCTGTGTGATGTCGATTGTCGGCTGGGAAACGATCTCAAGTTCGCATTCAGCTAATGCTTTGCTGTAGTGTTCCGGAATCAGAGCGTTAACAGCATCTTCAAGGAATACTCCTTTGCCATACATCTGCTCGATCATTTTTCTTGGAGCTTTTCCTTTACGGAATCCAGGGATGGAAATTCTTCCTTTTGCTTTCTGGTATGCATTCTGCATTGCTTTTTCTAAATCTTCAGCGGCAACTTCGATAGTAAGTTTAGCCATGTTTTTTTCCATTTTTTCCACCTGTAAACTCATGTTACATGTTCCTCCTTAATTTTCAGGTTATGATTGCGACTGGTTTTTCAGCTGCGTTATATCATTCACAGTTTTTACCTATTTCTATATATTTAAGTCTAAGCTCCGCTCCCACTGTTGCAGAAGCGGGAGACCTCTCTATAACTCAATTATATATTTACAGTCATTGTAGCAGTATAGCACAAAAAATCCAAAAGTGCTAGTGTTTTTTCGCATAAAAATAAGGGTTTGAGGACGATTTAGCGGGTATATACTACTGATTCTGCGATTTCTTTTGCTTTTTCGTCATTTTCAAGCTGTGAAATCAGGGAAAGTGCGAAGTCTACAGCTGTTCCCAGACCACGGCTGGTGGTTATATTTCCATCTACTACCACATTGTCTTCGCTGGTCTTGGCACCGTCTCCTGCAATAATTTCCATGAAGGACGGATAAGAGGTGGCTTTGCGGTTTTTGAGGAATCCAAGACCTGAGAATACACTTGGTGCAGCACAGATAGCGGCGATTTTTTTGCCTTTGCTGTTGAAATCTGTCAGAAGGTCTGTAAGTGGTCTGTATCCTGCAAGATATTTGGTTCCCGGCATTCCTCCCGGGAGGACAAGCATGTCGGCATCTGCGAAGTCTGTTTCTGCGAATGTTGTATCAGTGAGCATGGTGATACCGTGAGATGTCTGGATCTGTCTGGTTTCTTTGATTGATACAGTTTTGATATCAATGCCGGCACGGCGGAGAAGATCTACTACTGTAAGGCCTTCGATATCTTCAAAGCCGTCGGCGAGGAAAATGTATACTTTTTTGCTCATTTTGGGTTCCTCCTGATTGATTTTTTTGTAAAAGTTTCATCCTATTTTCTGAAATGGATTATAGCATTTTTTGTTTGGAGTTACAATGTTTGTTTGGAGCTTTCTGGTTCTACCATATCTCTGGTTTCAAGTCTTTCGGCAATGGATTGGGATATGTTTCACCGTTTAGGGTTTCTGTCAGTTCTTCTCTGGCTTTATTTACCAACTCTGGTTTTTGCAGGAAGTCTATGGCTGTGAGAGCCATGATCTTAGCGGCGTAGAGCATTCCTTTTTGAGCGATCGAGGATTTTCCCTGGGCTGCTGCCTGCCAGGAGTGGAGGGCGGTTCCTGCTGCGAATGTTGGGATGTTGAGATGGACGGTTGGTACCAGCCAGCTTACATCGCCCACATCAGTGGAGTATTTGAGATCACTGTACAAATTCTGGTATGCCATTGGCTCAAAGATTGGTTTTTTCATTACTTCAGCAGCTTTGGGGCCGAAGTAGTCCCGGGCAATTGTGGGGAGTTGATTTTTGTCCTGATCTGAGAGGGACTGTTGGAATTTTTGTGCGTAGGCATATTCTTCTTCAGTGTAAGTGATCGGACCCAGTTTTTCCAGATACGCATTCATGTGATCTGCCAGGATTTTGCTGGAGATCAGGTTTGAATATGCCGCTACCTGGCGTATTTCTACAGTAGTTTCAGTCATAAGTGCTGCGCCCCTGGCTATGTTGCATACGCGGTTATAGAGTTCTTTTACCTGGGTGATCTTTGGGGCGCGGATAGCATAAAGTACCTGAGCCCTGGACTGGACTACATTTGGGGCATCTCCGCCTGTATCTGTTATGGCATAGTGGATCCTGGCCTCATCTATCATGTGTTCACGCATGTAGTTTACGCCCACATCCATAAGCTCTACTGCATCCAGCGCAGAACGCCCCAGTTCAGGGCACATGGATGCATGGGCCGGAGTTCCGTGGAATGTAAAAAATACTCTGAAATTTGCCTTGGTACTTCCATAACATGCACGCCGCCCCTGCTCCGGGTGCCAGCAAAGAGCCAGGTCACAGTCATTGAAATAGCCATCACGTACAAGAAAGGCCTTGCCGCCTGCATTTTCTTCAGCAGGGCAGCCGTAATAACGGATCGTGCCTTGCAGGTTATATTCTTTCATAAAGTCTTTTAATGCAATGGCAGAAGCAAGAGTTCCTGTTCCGATAAGCTGATGACCACAGCCGTGGCCACAGCTGTCAGTATGTACAGGAATCCTCTCTGCTACATCTGCCTTCTGTGAAAGTCCCGGCAGTGCATCAAATTCTCCAAGGAATGCTATGACTGGTTTTCCTGATCCATATTCTGCAATAAATGCAGTCTTCTCTCCTGCCAGATCTGCTTTGATGGAAAACCCTGCCTGTTTTAATACATGCTGCAGCAATTCAGAAGATCTGTATTCCTGGAATCTGGGTTCTGCAAATTCCCAGATCTTATTACTGATCTCAACATAATATTCTTTCTTACTGTCGATTTTTTCTGAGATTTCTTTTATGTATTCGTCTGTATGATCCATTCTGTTGTCCGCTTTCTTTTTTATATTTCCAGTCACATATCCGCACTTCACTTCACAGCATCAGCAGTTATTCAAAAGTCTCTGATTCTCCATTTTCTTTGTATACTCAAGGCACAGCATTGTAATATCATCAAACTGGTCATTGTCTCCTACAAAAGCGTCAATATCCGCCTTTACAAGCTTCAGAGTTTCTTCCGGATTACTGCTTAAGCACTGCTGATTCAGAACATGATCCAGTCTGTCCATTCCGTACAGCTGCCTGTCCTTATCCGTTGCCTCTGTCACTCCATCTGTATACTGGAATATTTTGTCTCCGATATTCAGCTGAAGCTTTTGTTCCTTATATACGATGTCCTCTATCCCTGCAAGGACGAAACCAGCACGTATTTTGTAGGCTTCATAGGTGTTGGTTTCCCTGCGGTAAACAAACGGCATTTCATGTCCGGCGTTTACATACCTGAATTCACCGGTCACAAGATCCAGCACACCCTCAAAGGCTGTAATGAACATTCCGTTTTCATTGGATTCACACAGAATATTATTGACCTCTGTAAAGACTTCTCCCAGGTCTCTGCCCGGCTGTGTATGATCCTTGATCAGGGTTTTTCCGATAACCATGAAAAGTGCTGCCGGAACTCCCTTTCCGGAAACATCAGCCATAACAATCGCCATATGCCTGTCATCAACCATAAAGAAATCATAAAAATCTCCGCCAACTTCCTTTGCCGGTGTCATGGTCGCATAAATATCCATCTCATCCCTGTCAGGAAATGCAGGGAATATGCAGGGAAGCATGGAAGCCTGGATCTGTGTTGCCACGTTCAGCTCTGCTCCGATACGTTCCTTCTCAGCAGTCACCCGGGTAAGGTTATCCATATAGTTAATAATACTTTTCTGCATGGATTGGGTTGCGTGATAAAGTTCTTCTATCTCATCTCTGGTATGAATATCAAGATCTACGATGTTGTTCTCATCATACCCTTCCTCGCCATTGCCAAATTTGTGTGTTGCTTCTGTAAGCAGTTCAATAGGCCTGGATATTCTCTTTTTGATTTTTCTGGATATGTCCATACCGGCAGCCAGGATGATCAGAATGCAAAGACATACCATCAGTACAGTAAAACGAATGGTATTTCTGACAATCTCTGTCATGTCAATATCTACAAAGGCAACTGCACATTTTTCTCCGTCAGATGAAAGTACCGGCTCTCCGGCAGATGACAGCCATCCAAATTCTGTCCTGCTCACAGTAGGCTCCAGGCGTTCGTTTCCTTTCAGTTTATCAAATCTTTCCGAAAGCTCTTCCTTATAGCCAAGAGTCAGATAACCTGACGAAGGATCAAACAGATACACACTGGAATGATCCTGGATCATCTGAATATACAGATATTCAATATTCATATCTGCCTGTATAGAATGAAGATATTCATTTATCCTCTCATAATTCTGATACATGCCTTTCGCTTTAAGCCAGTCTATAATCGGCTGTTCATCATCAGATGCTACTGCTTTTTCCTGGATCTGTTCAAATTCCTCTGTGTCTATCTCTTTACACAGTTCTTCGATAAAATCCCCATTTACCTGATCTGATACCGTCTTCGCGATTTCAAGCGCTTTATCATTATAGAGTTTTCTATACTGTCTGTTATTCACAAGAGAACTTCCAAGAAGCATTAAAACCCCAACCACCAACATAGAACCGATGAGAAATTTAATCAGTTCAACATTCAGCTTTCGTCTTTTTTCCATGCTCTTTGACCTCCTTTTTTGTCTCTGTGTGCTGCAAATGTGGTGCTGATCAGGAAAGCTGCTGAAAGCACACTCACAAGAATCAGCACAAAGATAAGGCCTCTGCCTACACCAAGGACCAGCACATAGCCAAACACAAAGGAACCCAGAGACTGTGCACCATTCTCAAACAGGCTGTAAACCCCAAGTCCTCTGTCATATCCAAACCGTTCTACATCCTTCAGATCTGTAAAATAACTGGTAAGTAATGGAATCCCAAAGCTGTCTGCAACTCCAATCAATGCCAGTGCGATCAGAAGAGATGGTATATTCTGAAGCATTGCCACCTCCAGAAAAGCTGCTGCATAAATAAACGCAGCCACCGCAAGCCCAAAATGCTTCCATCCTCTGTTGGAAAAGAATTCCGTAAGAGGAGTTCCCAGGATCAGTACAAAAATTCCGTTTAAAAGATAGGTATATCCAATATAGGTTTCCGAAAGTCCCCATTCAGAACCAACAATAGGAAACATATAATTCAGGAAATATCCACAGATCAGAAGCGGAATCATCATCAACAGGAAAAAACTAATAATCCTTGGACGAAAGATAAACTGAACAATATTCATATGTGTATCTTCTGTTTCGCAGTTCTCCTCTTCGTTATCTGAAGTATATTTACTCATATACTTATTTGCTACCAGAAACAGCAGCACACTGAGTACTGCAGTGACAGCAAACAACGCTGTATAGGACATCCATTGCAGAAGGAAGCCACCAAACACAACTGCACAGTTTGCACCGCTCAGGGAGGATACACTGTAATAGGCATAGGCTCTGTTCTTCTCCTCATCAGGAAGCTCCACGATCATAAGATTGACAAGTAAAAGCAATACTCCCCAGCCTGCTCCAAGAAGCAGGGCGCTTAAAGTAAGCAGCCATATATTGGGAACCACTCGCAATCCAAGTCCTGCTGTAAGCAGTACAGAGCTTACAAAAACAGATCTCTTTGCCCCAAGCTTATGTATTACCTTTCCGCCAAGCGCTGAGAAAATGGCGCCGGATAACACCTCTGCAGATATAGGAACTGCTGCAAGCATGGCCGGTGATAATCCCTGTACTGACATCTTCTCAGAAATCTTCATTGCATAGATGGGAAGAATCGCACAGGTCAGATTTGTAAAAAAGAAAACAAGAAATACAATAAATCTGAAAATTTCCACAGGAAGTCTGCTATTGTTTTCCTCCTGTTTTCGTCTTTTCAGTTCCTGCCTTCCCTTTATAAAATAAATCACCTCAAAGGTAAGCATGAAAAATACTACCATAATTGCGATCAGGTTGATGATCAGAGACACCTGGATCTCTCTGCTTTTCTCTGTCAGACTGTTCATATCTGTTCCGACTTCTATAATCCCAATAATATCTCCGCTTTTATCCCGGATGGGACTATGGATAAATACAAAGCTTCCAGAGCTTGAATTTGTAGCATAGGTTTTTGTAGCCCCCTGCTCCATAACCTCCTGAAGATCTGTGCCTTCATATTCCCAGTCATAAGGATAAGCCACACAGATATCCTCCAGGGTATAGACCAGGGTAACCGTTCCGTCTTTTACTTTATAAAGTACACAGTACAGATCCTGTGAACTGTCAGAATCCGAGAAGAATACATCCCTTACTACCTGCCGGACCTGTCTGTAATCCTCATTCATAAAATCAGAAGGCTTTTCCAGCCTCTGAAATGCATCTGCAGGAAGTCTGTTTGTTACTGCTGATGCGGCAAATTTCTCTCTTGTATAGGTTTCATCGACCAGCAGACTTTGAAACTGCGGAAACAAGGTGCCAATAAACAGAGCCGCAACTCCCACAATAATCCCTATGACTGCCATGGTAATCTTTGCATAAAAGCTGAATTTTTTTACCAGTATCTTTAACAAAGTCACCGCAAAAAACAAAACAGCAGCGACAATCACTGCACAGGCAGCCCACAGCAGGCAGTTCCATACCTGCAGTTTTCCTGATAGCGGAACGTCCCAGAACTGTTCATAGTCCTCTCCATCCCACAATATAACAGAATAATTGGTAGAGGAAACCAGGGTTCCCGGTGCACTCACATGATATGCAATCTCTCTTTCCTTCAAAGACTCTTCCACAGTAAGTCTGTCTGTACTTCCTGTATTTTCCATATCACAGGGTATCCGTATGATATCCCTGAGACCAATATCAGCTGAATAAAGCACTCCATCCGAGTAACTGATCTCCTGCGGAATACTTCCGTCAACTGTATCACTGTCATAGAGCAGTTCATCCTGTCCGCTGTCTGTATATTTATAAATTTTACCGTCATAAGTCACATAAAACAGGCTATCACTGTCTCTGTCATAAGCACAACACAAAATCCTGTCCTGCGCATCAGCAACAGAAAAAACTTTCGAGCTTCCCTGTTCTGTGTTACTGACCAGAATGCCCTCCTTTTCCTTTTGCATGTAGATCACACCATGCTCGGTGGGTACCATTCCCACAATGTTGCGCCTTACACTACCCTTCTCTGCTTCTACAGAAGCAACCGTTGATATATATTTTCCCTTTGATGACAGTTTGACGATTCCTTCACTGGCAATCTGAACTCCCTGCTCAATACGGACATCATGAAGATACACATTCCCATCTCCGTCTGCCACAACCCGCTCAGCACTCAGAAAACTTTTATCAGAGGCACATGCCCGCCATAAAAGCCTTCCGTCAGCAGATATTTTCAATATTTTCCTGTTGGAATCATCAATCACATAAGTACATCCATCCCCATCTCCGGATGCATAGGATACTGAAGAAAATGTATAAGGTTTAAAAGGATTGGTAAACATCCATTCCCTGCCTGCATACACTACAAAAACAGAACATACTGTCAAAAGCAGCATAATTATTAAAATCCACTGTTTTTTTCTCTTATGTTCCATGCACCTTAACCTCTTTCTGTTAATGTAAGTTTTGATAGCAGAGTATGGGCAGGCGCCATATGCTCTTTATAATAACGCAGATTTTCAACTCCCATATCTTCTGTGTAATTGATCGTATCTGCAGACTGCAGATATCGTTCAAAGCTTTCCCGCAACAAATACTCATTAATTCCCTTGATCCGGTTAACTGCATTTTTATACTGATATACGCCAAGTCCGTTACGGCAGCTCACAATACAAAGTCCTGCCATTTTTCCCTCTACTCTTACAAGGATTCCATTAATCCTGATTTTATCAAAAACAGGAACCAGATTGTCGATCACCCGGAGCAGGCAGCCACAGTGGCACTCCTCACAAATTTTCTCCCCACACCATTCCCTTTCCATAAATTCCCGGATCTCCTCCCGATGGAAAGGGGTTATCTCTTCTGTCTCATATGCAAATCTGCGTTTGAAATAATTATAACGGTAACGGTCATCCTGCGTATCCATACCTGCCAGAAACTGCTCAGGCGTAAAGGTATAATCCATATAATCACGGTTATCCTCTATTTCAAACTGAATGCCGCTGGCTTCATAATAAGGAAGCATCCATGGAACCACATCCATAATGATCAGCTGTGCATCAAATCCCGCAAAATCTTCCTTCAGGATCTGCATAGCTTTCTTTATCTTTTCCTCCGTATAGTTTCCTACAAACGGAACAGCTACCGGATACCCTTCTGTATTCAAATATGTAATATTGATTAAAAGCCCTTCTGCTATTTTGAAGTAGGTGGGATAGGAATCCCTCCATCCAATCAAATTCAAAAAGCTGGTGTTGGCTGACCAGTGTTCATTCATACTATCATAATACGGATCAAACAGGCTCTGATCCTCCACTCTAAGTTCCTGATAACCACGCGCAAGGAATATTTCCAGCATTTTCTGTGGTATTTTATAATATTTTTTTGTATCTGATTTCATACGGCCTCCTCTGAATATCAGTGCATAATCTCCAGCTATGATTGTGAGAAATATTTACAGCTACGCACTTACAAATATTATATCTGTCTCTTATACACATCTGACGCTGCCGACGAAGAGGATAGTGTA
>ENA-OXTJ01000144-OXTJ01000144.1-human-gut-metagenome-genome-assembly--contig:-NODE-144-length-25098-cov-16.375953_pt1 | contig 25098 bp, 23 predicted proteins | sample MGYA00249342_ERZ652646 | MGnify/ENA primary metagenome ERZ652646 (study PRJEB26925, sample SAMN05826522) | human gut metagenome | biome: ENVO:2100002; feature: ENVO:00000062; material: ENVO:00002003...
TTTATCACTTGTCTATTGGGTGACTTTCTGTCCAAGATTCCGGGACAATTTGTCCCCGGCTCCACGTCCCTCACCGCGCACGGCCTGTCCCAGACGGCGCTCACGGAGCCTCTGAAGATGACCAGGGGCGGAGTCAGCGCGAAGATGAAGAACAAGAACACGTGGAGTATCCCCGACATCGCGGCGCTGGCCGACTACTTCGGCGTGCCCGTGATGTCCCTGCTGGACGACACGCTCATGCATCAGATGCTGGGAGAGAGGAACTTAGGTGCATCTTTGGTGGCAGCGACCACCGCGCGATTTCCTGTTCGAGCAGCTGAAGGCCAAGCTGATGGCCTGAAACCGTTGGAAACAAAAGACTCCGAGCCACGATACCTCGTGGAACCCGGAGCTGGTGAGTACCCCCAGAGAGGGGGATACGGTCCCATGGAACATGGGCCGAAATCCATCGCTCCGAAAGCATGCCTGTACCTCTTTACCAATTGCGAAGTCAATAATACCAACGGTTTCCGGTTCTTGCCGGTAGATATGCGAGCAGTGTTGCTCCTTGTTGTCATCTTCATGCGACTGGCGGCCGAAACGGCCTGTAATGAGTGATTGAATCAGCCTAAAAACCAATGATTGCAAGGCCTCAGGTGGCATAGGTGCATTTTTAGGTGCAGCGGCCCGTAGAGAGCCTATTCAGGCTACTTGGTGGCATTTTTGATGGCATTTTTTGAAGCGGCTACATTGTGCCATCGATTTCGGATTTAGCAAGGAGTTTTACCATGCCTGTAAGGACGAAGAAAGGTAGTACAGGGCCGTCGTTGGAGCGCCGGAGCAAGTTCGGCACCGTGACGCCGCGTTATGATGCGTCGGGCGATCTTGTCGCTTGGCAGGTGCGATACCCGGACCCGAAGCGTCCGGGCAAAAAGGTCCAGCGTCAGTTCAAACCGGATATGGAGCACGAAGCGCACCAGTGGCTCGAAGAGGAGCGACACCTGGTCGAACTGGACCGCAAGAACATCCAGGAATGGGTTCACCCGTCCGAACGCCGTCGCAGGAAGCGCACGAGCCTTATCTCGTTCGAGGATTACGTGACCCAGTGGGCGGAGGAATACCGGCTGCCGAACGGCGAGAGGATAGCCGGCGGCACGCGCCGCAATCTGAATCTCGATATTGCGCATTTCATGCCGGGCTTCAAGGGCAAAATTCTGGCCGAGATCACACCGAAGGACATCAAACGCTGGTATGACGCGCCGCACCCTGAGGGACAATGGGCATTCCGCCGATCATGCATGCGACTGAAAGCGGCGTTCACCAGCGCCACAAAGATGAGTATGGACGGCTCTCCGCCGTTGATCCGAGACAACCCGTTCATCCTGCCCATACCGCCAGCACCGCGTTCCGCCAGAGAGGACGTTCCGCCTGTTACACCTCTCGAACTCAGTCTGATAGCGGAGAATATGCCCGACTACACAAGACTGACAGTAGTACTCGCCACGCTCGTCGGAGGCCTCCGTTGCGGCGAGCTGTGCGGCTTGCAGGTCAAGGACATCGATCTGAAAGCCAAACGCCTGACCGTGCGCCACTCCGTCAACAGAGGATATTCGGATCGCGGCTCGACGCGCATAGCTAAGACCAAGACCGACTCCAGCCGACGCACTGTTCCCATCCCTGACGGACTTATTCCCCTGATCCATGATCATTTGCTCAAGCATTGCGAATGGACGGACTCTGAAGCTATGGTGTTTCGGCCTAAACGTGCTGTGGTGATGAGCCAGACCACCCTGGAAGGCCAGTTCCGCAAAGCTAGGGAGAAGGCCGGACGTACCGATCTGACCTTCCAATCACTGAGAGCGAGCCACGCGACGCTGCTCATGCTCAAGGGAGGCACTCTGAGGGAAGTTATGGACGAACTTGGCCACGTTAGCGAGAAAGTCGCTATCAAGCACTACCAGCGTATCGTCGCCCAGCATCGCAGCCAGGTCATCAATCAACTTGCCGAAGACTTTATCAAAGCAGCTGTCGTATATGAAGAGCATGAATGAAGCAATAGTGATTCTGTTTAGAATACTATTAGTAAGCAAAATACACTAAAAATATATGACTGGCGACGATGCAATATGTATTTTGTTCATGTCGTAATTACATTACTAAATTCGAAATATCTAAGACTTCTCTGTTTCTCATTGTGGATGGCCTTATTTTAGAAGGCCATCCAACAAATCTTAGTCATATTGGATTTGATTTAATGTCAGTATTTCACTGACGGTCTTTTATAATGTTCTTTTATTTATTCTCCTTCGTAATCTCATTATTTCGTAATTTACGTATGCTTACAATACTATATAAAATAAGTGCAACTAATGCTGCAGATCGAGTCCAGTTGGTATTGCAGATAATCAGCGCGAGAAGGATAAGGCCACAATATATTGTGGACCTAATCCAACGATAGGGATACTTATCGTTGATTTGAATTGACTGTATTATCGCCCAAATAAACGCGCCGACCATAATTGCACCATTCAACCATAGGAGGAGTGATCTTCCTGTAGGGTCGGGGGTGTCTGAGACTGCAAAATTACCGAACCAGCATATACACGCACCTGTAAACAATGCCTCGGGTGCTATCAGCATATTTTGCGAGAACATTTCACAATGCTCCTTCTATTGAACACTGACTCCGGGTGGAATGGCTATCGTGAGACAGATTCCCTTTCCGGTGGCTATAGCGCGGGTGATTTGCAGAGCGAGATTCGCAAGGTATAGAGTCCCTACCGCAGAAACAAGTATGCCGGCAATTGTTCCAGCAGGTCCTCCGACCATGGTCCCCAACGCAGTCAAGGCCGCTGCCAGCGCCTCGGGGCCTATGCCGGCCGCGACGGTTACGGCGGTAGCAATGCCTACAGTAAGATCCGAGTGGGAAATATACCATCCATCGCATTTCGCCATCGCTCCGGATGGAGAGGCAGGAACCCTTGCAAACGAAGTGTTATCAGCATGAGTAGCTCCTAGGACGGTATCTTGCAAGAATGTATATTGAGATTCCGAAAAACCGTATGTATTCTTAAGCTCGCTCTCATTCAAGGTAATAATCAACTGATTGTCCACATATTTAAAATGTGTGCCAACAGATACGATTTTATTTAAAGTGTCTTGCTGCTCGTCAGTCAATTCAATAGGATTAGTTTGACATGTTGTCACGTCAATAGGGGGTGAATTGTTCTCGACAGCTGTTGCGGTTCCTGTGAAAGCTGACATGCACAAAAAGATTGCAATAATGCTGCTCAGTATGCACCTAAAGTATTTCATGATAATCTCCTTTGATTATTGTTTGGGGAATCTTATCCCAATTTAATTAAAGCATTGATGTATATTCGAAGACTCTATCATTGGTGGTTTTGTCATCTAAAGATGACAAAACCACCACGGCTCCTGACATCTCTAACGCTGCCAATCTTTGTTCGTATGCCCTCTCTGTATGCGAACAGTGCTACATACCCAATGTCTAACATACCAGCAGAAGGCATGAGACGACTCATACTCATGCTTAAGGGCGACACTCTGAGGGAGGTCATGAACGAACTTGGCCGCGTCAGTGAGGAGGTCTCCATCAGGCACTATCAGCGCATCGTTGCCCGGCACCGCAACTAGGCCGTCAACCAACTCGCCGAAGACTTCATCAAAGCGGCACAGTGAATAAGGCATAACAGAATAAGCACATTACTGAAGGCTTCCGCACACTCAACTCAATAGGTCAATTATCAAAAAATGGCATTCAATGAAAATACACTCAAGATATGAATATATTGTCATCTCTAGATGACAAATGCGAACATAGTTCTTTAAGCGTATCCACTTACAGCGTCTTTCAGTTTCAATCTCCCCACACAAGGTGCACACAGGGTGCGCCTTGCGCCATCGAGGGAGATTATCATGCCGAGAATCAGTCATTCTCATGAAAGTTATCAGTCAAAGCCTCCACGGAGTAAATGGGGAACCGTGCTGGCTCGCTACGACAGAACCGGTGCACTAATAGCATGGCAGGTTCGATACCCAAATCCATTAGAACCCGGCAAACGCGTCCAACGCCAGTTCAAGCCGGATCAGGAACTCGAAGCCCGTAGGTGGCTGGAAGCCGAAAAGTACCTTGTCAATCTCCATTATAGCGGCATCGCCGAATGGGTTCATCCAACGGAACGAAGCCGACGAAAAGCCGTCACAGAGAAGATCCAGACACAACGGAACATGCTGTTCCGCAACTATGTGATGCAATGGGCCGAGGAATACCGACTGCCCGATGGCAACGGTATCGCCGGTGGCACGCGTCGCAATCTTTATCTGGACATTGGCCATTTTCTGCCAAGTCTTGGAGACCTGCCACTCAACGACATCACTCCGTCCATCATCAAAGCTTGGTATGATGCGCCTCACCCGGAAGGTCGGTGGGCGTTCCGGCGCTCATGCATGCGGCTGAAGGCGGTACTTGAATCAGCCACCCGAGGCGGATTGGACGGTTCGGAGCCATTGCTGTCCTTCAATCCCTTCATATTCCATATTCCGTCAGCGCCACAGCCCGCTCGTATCAACGTGCCGCCGGTGACTCCCCATGAATTGATCCTGCTGGCGGATGCCATGCCCGATTACACCAGACTGTCCGTGTTCCTCTCGACGTTAGTGGGTGGTCTGCGATGCGGTGAACTATGCGGTCTTCAGGTGCAAGACATCGATCTGAATAGGCAGATACTTCACGTCCGACGCTCCGTGAATCGCGGTGACACTGATAGAGGGGAACTCCACTTCGGCAAGACAAAAACGGAATCCAGCATCAGGAACGTACACATCCCGGATACGCTGATTCCTCTTATTCGACAGCACCTTTCTGATTACTGCGATCTGACCCGACCGGATTCGTCTGTGTTCGTGCCCAAGCGTGCAAAAATCATGTCCCAGACAACGCTGGACGGCCAGTTCGCCAAAGCCCGATTGAAAGCAGGACGCCCTGATCTGACGTTCCAAGCATTACGAGCCAGTCATGCAACATTACTCATGATTCAGGGTGGGACATTACGGGAAGTCATGAATCAATTGGGACACGTCAGCGAGAAGGTGGCTATCCGGTACTATCAGCTCACCGTCGCCTCGCATCAGAGCCAAGTGGTTGACAAGCTCGCTGAATCATTTATAAGCGATATGGCTAGTACTCGAAGTCGTGAATCCTAGACCGCATTGATGCACTGTCGCGATGCGTGATACATCTTCGTATAGGAAATGCCGTGAGGGATCTGAATTGGTCCTTCACGGCATATCGGTATCTGACAGATCGAAGTCTCACAATCGCAGCATCAGATGGATTGGAAGCGCAGGTAGTCCGTTAACTCCCGCACCGTATCTTGCAGCCGACGGAGTCCGGAGCCTTGGCTGACCGTACTCCATTGCGCCGCATACGCCTCCATCCAGATTTCCAGCGCTTCGGCAAGACGCGCCGTATCGTCATGCTGAGATGCGGCACTCAACTGCAAGGAGTCGACGACTCCGGCATCGGAGCAAGTCGGAGACCGACCTGATTCAGAAGTCGCTGTCCCTCGATGGCTATGCGGAGTACCGCGGCGTTCGCTGTGGCCTGTAGTCCTGTGGCGGCGACGATCGTGGCGATTTGTCGGGCGCAGACCCGAAGAAGATGGCCCGAGGTCTCGTCGAGCGTGATGTGGTGCTTTAGATAGCGGAGCAGCATCAGTCGGGATTCTGCAAGTGACGGTATCTGGCTTTCGTCCTGGAGGGTGCGGATCGCATCGTCCGGCCGTTCGTTTTCTGGTAGCAGTCCCGGAATGGTTTGCAGGATCTCGGTGCTGACTCCGCCTTGTCCGTCATCGAGCTCCAACCAGGTGATCAGCTGGTTCCATTGGAAGCAGGCCGAATGACTTGCGTGAGTGGGGATATCAAGCAGCTCTCCGCTGGCGTCGTGGTATTCGAGTCGGGAGATGCGGTGGAGCATCTCGGTTTCATCCGGGATGTGTTCGGGGTTCCATGTCTCCTGCGTGCCGATGATTATGCCGGGAATGGCCATGTGCAGGTCGTTGACGTGGTCAAGGTCGCCCCAGTCGGTGACCAGCATGCCTTGCGCATGGTATGCGCGCCGTAGCGGGCCATGTGGGTGATGTTGTTCCTGACGTCATCGATGCGCGGCAGGAGTGCGTTTCCAGCATCATACGGTCGGATAGATGATCTGCTTGGCCCGGCAACGGGCAGATTTTCCCGTCGTCAACCCGCGGGCCGAAATGCCAGTCGAGCAGAGTAACGGTTTCGGGAAGCCTGTCGAGAATATCCGGTTTTTTTTGGGGGGGGGCGTCCCGCATCATCGGCTGTTTACCCGAGCTTTCGAGGTGGCGGCACAGGCAGGTGACGTAGCCGGCGTACATGGTGACGCCGATGCGGTCGATGAATCCGAACGGCTCGTTGGCGGTTATTTATTACAGGTATATGATATATATACTAAATACGTTTAATCCACCTAATTTCATCGTTTTCGTGATTTGAAGCCTTGAAAACGGAATGGGATGCCCCTATTCTTAGCAATAAATCGACGCTTGCTCCAGTTTTTCTCAATTTGTCAATATATTCTCGAATTTGATAGTTGTTAACATTAACATCAAACTCATTTAAGGCAACAAGGGCGGGGGGATAATGTTTACCCTTAATATTTTCTAAGGGAGATAAATGTCGTAAAATCTGCACATCACGTTTGTTATCCGGATTCCCAAATTCCAACATATCCATTCTCCAACGTGGGTTTTTTACATCTTTGATAGCCGTCAGTGGCGAGATGAACGGAGCAGATATATAAATACCAGCAAAGCTCAATGGATTCTCATTTAGAGCGGAGGCGACAACAAATCCGCCCGCGCTTGCTCCCATCCCAATAACTTTGCATTTTGTTCTATGTACTAATCGGTTAATTCCATTTGCAACGTCTAAATAATCATGAATCGAATTAATTTTATTGATTCCCATACCAGCTTGATGCCATTTCTCTCCCTTCTCCCCTCCGCCTCTGACATGAGCATAAGCAAAATATATTCCATTATCAATTAAGGATTGAATCAGAGGGCTATAGTTGTAATTAAACTTGATTCCATATGATCCATAAACAGCTAGAACTATCTTGTTTTGTGGATTTCTAATTGGTGAAATGATTGTTACAGGTATCTCTGTCTCTCCATCTCTACTTAGGATGTTATATTGTTGAGTTACATGATTTAAGTTGCCTGATGATGAGTAGTCTATAGATGATTCTTCTTTTGAGAAATTGAGATAATGTATTGAGGGTCTGCAAGCCGGACATTCTATGCTGTAAGGAACGGATTGTTTGTTGACTTCAATCGGTCGGACAAACTTTAATAAACTCATATGCTTTTTCATTTGTATGGTGATATTTTTCCATTCCTGATTATGGTTAAAAACTAATGCTTTAATATCCAGAAATCGTATTTGTATTTTTTGATCAAATTTAACCTGAAGTACAATTTTGTTTTCAAGCAAAAAAAGATCCTCGATTTCATCGACCTTAATTTGCTTTCGTAGCCAAGTATCAGTCTTTTTAATATTATCTTCCCCGTTTATAATTATCAAAAACCAATTATTGAATTTGTCAACAAAGTATCCAAAGAAAAACTCACGAGATTCAATTGTTTTATGCATGATTTTATGGACTGATCCTATTCCATTGCATGCATCAATAACTTTTTCAGCTGCGTTGTTTGATGCGAGTCTTATGATTGTAACCTGAGAACCATGATATACAAGTAAATATTTTCTGTCGTCCGTCGCGTGAACAGTAGGCCAAGACGTGCTGTCAAATGAGGCAACACAACGGTTTTCTTTAATCGAAGTAAGTGACTGTTTGCGTATTTCCGAAATCGCCCCAGATGATTCATCTGTTTTTGCATAGTATATGCATGAATTATCAGATGAAATTATACTTCCCTTTCCTATGTAATTGAGTTTAATGAAATCAATACCTGTCCGCATATTTATGACCCTCAGATTTGAGTAGGGATATTTTCGATCTTGCACTATTATTGCCGCATATTTTGATTTGTTATCTATTTCAATTGACTGCAGAGACTTATAATCACTCTTATTGATTTTAAAGCATTTAGTCCATTTAAACGCTATGTTGGAATCACGGGAAGGAAAAATATCGCTTTCGGACGCTTTCTTTCCTGAACGACAACACCAGACATCATTTCCGTCATTTAACCAAAAGTATAAATATCCCTTGATTCGTCCTATTGCTTTAAACATTTCAAGCGCTCCTATTGGTGTAAATGAGGGGGTGACCCTAACGAGTCACCCCCTCATTTTTAACCTTTATGAATCAGCAGAAGAAACCGCTGGTGCTGCTCGGGCGACCGAAGCAGAACGAGTAGCTGTAGCCACTGTCATGCACCGCGTCGTCATTCACTTCCTCGATCGACTGCATGTCGATGATTTTATTCATTGTTGTTCCTTTCTACTATTTTGTTCCGCGGACCTTCCGCAGAACAAATCTTTTGCATTTGGGAGCGGGAATAAATCCCAAAGATTATGGGTAAGGACATTTAATGCTGTTAGTATCCCTGCTGATCCGGTTGAATAATCGCTTGAGAGGCGCAAGTATGAATCTCCCGGGAATTGTAGCGTATTTTCCCAAGACAAACTATAGTCGTTTAATTCATCTAAAAGTCTATTATTTGTTTGTGTTGTTTGCGGTGACCATGTTGAGGCAAAATGGTTTGCAACTAATATCCCAGCAATCCCATTGTTTAGTCCGGAAAAAGCATATTGAGATGATGAACATGCCGCAATGAGTGAGTCCCATTCTTTATGGAAAAGAGAATCATCATGTAGTGCAATTCGTGCAATGGAAATTGCCACTATTAGGCCGGCAGAACCATCTGCAAGGTAAGGAAGAGACCTATTGTGCTTATCCTTAATTCCTCGCATTCCATTTGGCTCAATAACGGTATTGTCTAAATCTCTGCATATGCAATTAAGCGCACGCCGAATATAAGCTGGGTTATGTTCGATGTCAATACGACTTAGAGCTAACCAAAACAGTGCGATACCACTCCATCCATGCAGGAGGCCACCTTGTTTTATGCTTGCGATTTGATTGGATTCCATCCATTGCGCTATACGATGTCCAAGTGCAATAGCCTCATGGAAATACCTCTTATCGTCTGTAGCCATTCCGTATGATATCAGGGCTAATCCTTGACCGGCTAGTCCGCCATTAAGGTCAAGATTTCGTGTCTCTTTCCAATGTTCATATGTGCTAAATAATAGTTCGTGAGCAGTTTCTAATTCTCCCAACTCAAAAGCGACTAATCCTATGCCGGATAGCCCTGTATATAATCCAAAGTCCGATTGATTGCTTTGCGCGAAACCGTGGATCATGTCTTTCATCCATTGGACGTCATCCGAATTGATAATTGAGTTGGCCCTATGCAGGCTCATTAGGATTCCCGCCGCGCCGGAGCTTACGTTACTTGCACCCCAAATGGAGCCCCGTGTTACATCACCAGGATATAGTTTTCCTGGCAATTTATGACGGGTATGAAAAATGCCATTAATAATTTCAGTTTTAACTAATGACAAGGAATCAGGGTGTGATAACAGATTAAAGGAAAAACGTGGTGTAAACTGTGTAAGATGTGCATCTGGAGTTAATGGAACATCTGAAACTCCAGATGCACATGGGCAACGTGATTCAACATCCTTTAACAGATTTATATATTCCATGCCAAATTTTTTCGAAATATTATTCTTAACTCTGATCCAATGATCTGGGCTAAGCATGCAAATCGAGGTATTTGCATAGCATAGACATGCGAGTACCCTTGAAACAGCAAACCAATCTGCTTCTTGAGCGGAGCAACCCAATGGGGGATGGAATCCCATAGCATTATGTGCTGATATTTCCTTGGAGTCCAAGGTGCGTCCATCCTCAAAATCTATAAAGTGTATAGACATTGTTTTAGGATTAATCATTATGTTTCCTAAATGAATATCCCCGTGAACATAGCCTGTGCGATGAATAATTTTTACAGCATTGATAATCGATGTTGCGATTGTATTGATATCACTTCTATATTGCATCAACTGATTAGTATGATCATTTTCACATTGATAGGGATAGTTTTCCGACAACCAATGGTTCAGTGTGATTTCATTAAGCCATTCCATTTCAATGTAGCCATGTTCCCAAGCGTTAAACCTTCGATATGGTTTTGGTGCAATGCCGGTATTTTTAAGAAGATTGAGCATCTTCCATTCTATGGATAGTCTCTCAATGGCATCGCGTTGGCGTGCGTCTAGACCGGCATATGGTCTCGCTTCCTTTAAAAGGGCAATCTCATTCTTTTTATTGGTTGCACGATATACCCCACCGGAATTCGAGAAATGTACAGCTTTAATCTCATAGTTATCTAAATCGGTGGGAATATTTTTCATATATTCATTCAGAGATATTTCTACACACTTTGGCTTGTCGATTCCCTCTGCTGGATGTATAAAATGTGGAAGCCTCTTATCGGCGACCAGTATTCCAGATTGGTCTGGGATCATAGAAATATAATCGTTATTTTCATCCTCGCGACGCAGGTCAATGAATCCTCCGTATCGAAAGAAGATTGGACTTTGCTTGTATCTAATGTCACTAAGAATATAAGGGCCTTTTTCATCTTTGATGAGGGGATATAAATCACCGACTATTTTTTCAAGTTCATCATTTGTTGATGGATATATGGTGATGAATTTCCCACTACCTGAACGATTTGCTGCCTTCCCGTTGCAGTTGAGAAAATCTCTATGTGAACTTTGAAATTTGAATGTTGTATTATATTTACAGCAAATTTGTATTACTTCTGCAAGAATCTTTTCTGCGTTCTCTTTTGTTGCGCTTAAATGAATCTTCCATCCGTTGACTCGCATTTTTCCATTCGGAGAGCTTACATACGTCCACGGTTCTCTTCTTGTTACATACCAAGTATCGGGAATAAGAGATTCCGCAATCCAATGGTCACGCTTCATGGATGGAAGCATAGAAGCGTGATCTACAAAAAATGGAGATTGTTTCGTAATTGATTCGAGGTAATCTTCTTCACCAATCATATTTTTCCTTTTTTTCTTGTATGCTTTAATAATTTTTCATTGTTGTATCCTTACTTATTGATTTCAATGTGTTTGGAGCGGATTGTCAGCTGAAGATGACACATATCTTCGTGTTCTTACCATTGACATTGCTTGCTGTGATGCGTGGGACTTGAGCCAGCTGACGGCGATTTGCGTGCGGTCATGCAGTTGCAAGGTGAAGAGGATTCGACTGATGGTTCGTCGTATCGTCGCGGGCTCCAGTACCAGTTTGCGGGCGATTTCCTCGTTGGTCATGCCTTCCGCGATCAGTGTGCATATCTCGCGTTGGCGCGGCGGCAGGGCTGCGAACGAATCCCGCAGCTTCTGTTGTTCGCGGCCTGCTGTGGGTCTGGGCATGCCGTGTTCGAGAATCTGCCGGGTGATGCGTGGCGTGACCACGGCGTCTCCGTTCGCCACCGCATGAATCGCATCCTTGACGGCTGCAGCACTGGCGTCTTTGAGCAGGAATCCGCTGGCTCCCGCATCCAGTCCACCGTATGCGTAGTCGTCCTCGTCGTACGTGGTGAGGATCAGCACGTGAATGGCGGGCCATCGGCGGGTGATTTCACGGGTGGCGGTGATGCCGTCCATCACGGGCATGCGCACGTCCATGAGCACCACGTCCGGCAGCGGGCCTCCTGCCGATTCCAGTCGCTCGATTTCAGCGATAGCCTGTCGGCCATCGCCCGCCTGAGCGACGATCGCGATGTCACTCGCCTTGCCAAGCATGAGTTTGTAGCCGAGCCTCGCGTATTGCAGGTCATCGACCAGCATGATGTTCGTCATCCCACGTCACGCCTTTCTCTTGTCGGACGGACGTCAGCATCGCGGTCACCCGCCAGACACCGGTTTCCGCCCTGTCCGGCCCGTAGCAGAGGAACCCTTCGGTTCGGGCGATGGCGTCCGCGATTCGCGCCAGACCGGTGCCGATGGCACCATCGGAAGGCTTGGGGAGGTTCGTTGATCCGTCGTTGGTGATGGTCGCGATCAGGCTCCCATCCGCCGCGTGATCCCATGTGACGTTCAGATGCGCGAGGCCGGGCGCATGGCGCACCGCGTTGGTGACGGCCTCACGGGTCACCCGGAAGCACAGATCCGCCTGGTCGGGGTCCTCGCTGCGTCGGCCGGTCTCGGTGAATGTGGCGATCACGCCGGAAGCCCGTACGTGTGCGAGCACCGGTCGGATGTCATCCCACATGTATCGCTGCGCCGACTCTTCGATCGCGGTGTCATTCATCTCGTGCGACTGCGTACCGCCTGTGGTCGGCGGAATACCGGGCAGGTTCGCATCGGTGGCGGTCAAGGCCCGCAGGGCGTGCCGGGTGTCCTGCAGGCCGCTTTTGGCGATGTCGCGGATCGCGTCGATGGCCTGTGCGACCTCTGGATCCACATCTTGTCCTTCCACCTGTTCGGCCAGTCCTTGGGCCAATGCGATGATGCTGGTCAGATCGTGGCCGACGCTGTCGTGCATCTCGCCGACGATGCTGCCGCGCCGAACGGCCGCATCCCGCTGTTGGGCGAGCAAGTCCGCGCGCAGACGCTCGTCGCGTTCGCGTTGGAGCGCCAGGGAGGATAGGCGCCGGTTGCGGACCGCATAACCCAGCACGCCGATGACCACTATCGGAAGCATGGCGGGCAGTATGTCAAGCCAGATCGACCATCCGGCCTGCCGCCAGCCGTCTCCGGCGAACGCCTGACTGCCCAGCACCATGCAGGAGGCAAGTCCGAAGCACAGGATCCGCAAATCACTGGAGACGGTCATGATCAACGCCCAATAGGCAATCATCGGCATGATCGGAGCCCATTCACCCACGCCGGCGAGATCCAGCAGCAACGCCAGAGCAAGCTCTCCGCCCATCACCCATTCGGGTCTCACGTACCGCCATGCCAGCGCGACGCCGCCGGCAAAAACGGCGGCCAGCATCAGCATAAACACGCTTGGCGTGTGCGTGGCCCAATACGAGTGATACGACGGGACGGCATCGCGCCTGGTGACCCATAGCATGCGCAGCATGAACAGCGTGGCCACGACCGGCAATCCATAGACCGGCAGGCCGCCCGGTTTCCTCAATCCCAGCGGAGCATCGCCCGTATCCCATATCCTCGACTCACAATCAGACATACTCGCATGCATATCCGCTTGGTGCTTATTCTCCTGCCGCACGAGCGATGACGACCGTCGGCGATGTGCGAATGCCACGTTGCGCGGTGAGCCACGAACCAAGCATCGCCATGGCGGCAAGCAAGAGCACGACCACGAGCCACAGGAGCCACGGCATGCCGAATACCAGCACGTCAAACGACAACCAGATGCCGATGGAGAACGAGACGGATACGAGCAGACTGGGAACGAACGCGATCAGGGACGAGGTGACGACAATCATAAGCCCATCCAAGGCGGCGATGGCGTTGAGCTGGCCTTGGGTTCCACCGCTGACGGCTACTAGCGCGAGGTCAAGCTCCCGTCCACGCTGGGCGATCAGATAGCCCGAGCACACCGCCGCCAGCACCAGGACCAGCGATGTGCCGATCAATGCCAGGATACGGGCGAAACCGGGCACCTCCACCGTCGGCGTCCCCGCGGGAAGCAGCCGCGTCCACGCGGTGATGGTCGAGGTGAGCGACTCATATGACATGAGCAGCGTCAATCCGGCGGCCAAGGGAATGATGGTGGACGAGGACGCGCACACCCTGGCCCGAGCCTGCTGGCATGCGATGCGCCACGCCGGCCAGGGAAGACGCACCACCGCCGTCCACATGCGCACCGTCGCCGACAGCACGGCCGGACCGGCAAGGCAGACGGACACGGTGAACAGCAGCATCGCGATCATGTTGCCGTACGCCAGCGGCGACATGGACGAAAACGTGACCTGCACCGACATCCGCGCCATCGATGTCTTCCGCACGTTCAGCAGACCGACCGCCAGCGAGACCAACGCCCCGGCGAACATGATCCAGGCAAGAACAAGACGGGGAACACCGACCGTTTTCGGAGGGTTCGCCGCCTCGCGCAACGCCTCGACCGGCGATATGCCGCCGACCACGCGCACCGTCAACAGCGAGCCGACCAAGGCCATCGCGAATCCGAAGACGATACCGCAACTCCACGCCCGCAGCATGCCCGTCACATCCTGCGGCAGAAACGGCAACCCGTTCGCCTCCAACTGCCGGGTCGCGAACGGATAGAGCCCCCGTGCCAGCGCCGGCGAGACGATAAGCGAGACGAGCGTGGCGGCGACATCCAACAGCAGCACCTGCGCGCAGACGCGCGACGTCAACTGTCCGGGCGTGGCACCCTGCAATGCGATCAAGGCGAGGGCGCGGCGGCGCTGACGGATGGCCGAGGAGACCACCAAAAGCACCATGAGCATGCCCACGACGATCATCGGCACCAAAGGAGGGCCGCTCAGCTCCATCGAGAACATCACCGCCCTGCCATGCAACCCCGGAACCGCCATGGCCATCCTCGCGTTCGACAACATGACCATCACCATGCCCGACACACACTGCACCACTGCCAGCAGCAGCAATACCGCGCCCCACACGACAGGCGCATCCCTGAAATCACGCAACAGGCCACGCATCAAATCGCCTCCCGCCCATCAAGACCGGACGAATCGGAACCGACCTCGGCCAACACACCGTCACGCATCCGCGCGACGCGATCGCAGCGGACCGCGACCTCGGGACTGTGCGTGACCATGACCACCGCATGACCAGGACGATCCGCGAACGCGCGCAGCTCATCGACCACACGCCCGCCGGACTCGGTGTCCAACGCGCCGGTCGGCTCGTCGGCGAACACGATCTCGGGATCGGCGACGAGCACACGGGCCAACGCCACACGCTGCTGCTCCCCGCCCGACAGCAACGTCACGTTTTGCCTGCGCAACCCGAGAATCCCCAGACGGTCAAGCAGCCCGGCCGCGCGATCCCACGGATATTTCGCACCGCGCAGCGTGAACGGAAGCCTGAGGTTGTCCTCCACGCTCATCGAAGGCACCAGATTATACGACTGGAACACAAACCCCAGATGATCACGCCGGAACCGCGCCGACTGGGCACGGCTCATACGGGTCACCTCCTGTCCCAGCACCCGTACAGAGCCATCGGAGACGGACTCCAACCCCGCCAGACAATACATGAGCGTGGACTTGCCTGAACCAGACGGTCCCACGATCCCCGTCATCTGACCCCAACCGGCTGTGAAATCCACATGCCTCAGCACCGGCACCGTCTCACCCCTACGCAGCTCGAAACTCTTCGACAGCCCCGCGGCCGCGACCGGAGCCGACGCCATTGCATCGCTCCCCGTTCCCCTCAAATGTCGAACCATTATCCACCTTCCTCACCTGCGTATTGGACTTCGATACCCCCACTATCCATCGAAGAGACAATGAGCAGCAAGAAGACGTGCGAAAATGTCATCTAGAGATGACACCCTCAATAGGGGAAAATAATGCCAAAGATGATGGCACCTATAGAGAATGTCTCTTTTTATTGTTTTTTAAGGACGGCGCAAGCTGCTGTTTTTGGCAAGCATGTAGTACAAGGGAACGGTTTTGAGAAGGTGGTCGTGTTTCCCTTCTCCAATGACATGGCCATTACTCAGGACATATATCATTTCGGCATTGCGCACGGTAGTGAGTTGGTGGGTGACGATAATGAAAGTGCGGTCTTCGGCTTGTTCCAGTAGTTGGGTAACAAGCTGTTCGTTATCAGCGTCCAGGTTTGCGGTGGCTTCGTCGAGTAGGATGATTTTTGCCGTGGAAAGAAGAGCACGAGCTATGGCGAGTCTTTGGCGTTCTCCGCCTGATAGCATGATTCCGTTTTCTCCTACCTGCATATCAAGACCTTTGTCAGATCGGTCTAGTAGATGGGAGAGGTTCACGGACTCTAGTACTTGTCGGCATTCATCGTCGCTGCGATAGGTTGATCCGAGAAGTAGATTCTCGCGTAGGCTACCGGACAGTGCTGGTGAATCCTGTTCTACGTATGCAATATGGCTGCGTAAATCGTCTCGATCACAAGTTGTTATGTCGTTACCGAGTACATTGATGTTTCCGCTGGAGGGAACATAGAAACGTTCGATAAGTTGTAGGATGGTGCTTTTCCCTGCGCCCGAGGGCCCGACTAGTGCTGTAACGCTTCCCTGGGATATGGAGAGGTTCAGGTCGCGCAAAATTGGTTTGGAGCCATATGAGAAGTAGACGTGTTGGAATTCCACTGCCGGAGGACATGGGCTGCTGTGTACCAGCGGCATATGTTCATTGATTGTTGTGACGACGGTGTCATGGTCCTTTTCTTCGGGAATATCCAATATTTCCCGTATACGGTTCATCGCGGCCATTGAATTGCCAATTTGTGAGCCTGCGTAAATAATCTGGCTGAGCGGTGAGATGCTGATGAACAGCAACATGATGAACTGGGTAAGTTTTTCGACGGATAGCAGCCCTGTGGTTACGCGCCATAATCCCAGACCGAACACGATGATAGCCGCGAGCTGCAGGGCTATCGTGGCCAGTGGATTGATGACCGACTGGATTCTGGCGATCTTGAGTCCGGACAGGCGGACACGGTTGATTAAGGCGGCAATGACCTTATTCTCGTTCTCGAAGCCGTTTGAAGCGCGTATGGTGCGGATACCGGCGAGATCACGATTGAGTATGGAAGTAAGGTCGCCGAGCGTGTATTGGCTGTCATAGCTTGCTCGTTCAATGAATTTAGCGGACAGCAGCATGAGTGTGAATACGGTGAGAAGCAGGGTGATTGCTGTGCCGAATAGGATTGGGTCAAGCATTGCCATAAACACAGCGGAACCGATGACGGTGATGAAGCCTGATGCAAGGGCTGATGTGCACTGCATGAATGCATTACGCAGTTGTGAGGTGTCGTTGCTGACACGGCTGAGCAGGTCGCCGGAGTCGCGTTGATCGTATTCGCGTATGGGCAGGCGTAGCAGGTGTTTGCTTAGTGTGAGACGAGCATCCCTTACGATATCCTCTCCTGTACTCTGCAGTTGGTAGTTCTGTAGGGCTGATATAGCTCCTGAGGCGATGACGAGTAACAGCATTCCGGCAATGACGGGCCACTGGGGAACCTGGAATACACCGTTCTGGAAGAAGTTGGTCATGTACTTAGGCAGGAGCAGCGTCATAGAGGCTCCTATGGTTCCAAGGCATAGGATGAGTGCCAGCCGTCCTCGGTATTTTCGGAGGGGAGAAATCAGATTGTACATGGAGACATGTTTCATGTGCATGGTGTCGTCCTGGTCGTTGACGGTCATTGCGTATCTTTCCGTTCGGAACTGGCTCTAGTAATGGTGTATTGTTTGACGGCATCAGGTTCGCCGATGGGTATACCGTTGGCTTCTACCCAAGCGTGTGCGCGGAAGGGACGATCGGTGAATCCGGTGCACCATGTGACGGATCGGTGAGAGATGCGGCATGCCGCCGCTGTGGAGAGCGACCGAAGCAGACAACCTTGCTGACTGCGGCATTTGCGGCTTACCACGCATACGGCATTGCGGTAACGCTCCGCCGTGCTGGTGTCGGCCGGCGGATATCGTTCGGACCACATTTCAAGCCGGTGACAGAACTCTCCGATTTGTTGTCGTTCCATCCGTCTTCCGATGATGATGGCAATCAGTGCTATCAGGCGGTCATGAAAGTTGACGTGTGTGACCGCTTCCGGCTGTAAAGGGATGCTCATAGACGCACGTGCTTCCCCATATCGGCGAGGAAACGATCCGCGTCCCGGGCGATGATTTGTCCGTCGGCCTGATATTCTTCGGCGATTTTATTCGTACAATCCTCGATGGTTTTGCCGCACATCAGACCGTCAAGGATAATCCGGCCTATTTCGTTGACCTGCAGATATTCACCGGTGTCGTTGACGAAGACGATCGCCCCGCCCTCCTTGGGATACAGGGATATCTGATTCCTCAGACTGATGCTTGTCTGTGTGTCATCGGCTTGCATGTCTCAGCCACCTTTCCACTGCTGCTACTCGTTGCATTTCAAACAGGAATGTGATGTCGGGCATTGGCATCGAGGCGGAGCGTCTTATCGCAGGTACATCGATCAGTCCTTCCTCATCCAGTATTCCTCCGATGAGTGAGGTGAGAAGCTTATCCTTCGAACGATGCCACGCCAAATACAGCGAATATGAATGATCGCCTTTGGTGGATCGGCGGAATATTGCTTCGGGTGCAATACCCTTCAGTGCTTGGTAGAGTACCGCCTTATGCAGTCCTTTCTGATTGCGCGCACTAATCGGGGTATTGAGAGCACAGTCCACCATTACTTGATCGAGGTAAGGAGAACGGAACGTTATGTTTTCTGGCGCAAACATCCGGCTGGCCTCATTGAGCATCCGTGCTTGTATCGCGAGAGAGTAAAGGGCCTGATGACGGCTTCGGTCGGGATTCAATGGCTGGATGTCCTCATGTTCCAATTGATATATGACCGTGCTGTGTAGGAGTTCTCGCGCCTTGCTGGTCAAGAAATCGGGAATGTGGATGGCATCGTGCCATCCACAGGGCATGATGCGACGTGTCGATCTACATTCGGCGATTCGGAACGATGAACTCAGCTCATCGCCGAGACTAGTATCATCAATTAAGTCATGTATTGCTTGACACATCGACATGCGGTAATCCGCACTATATCGTTTCGCTGTGTCCCATATGCGAGTGGGATGCTCACGCAGACAGCTCCATGCGGAGGCCGGCAGCGACGCGAATAATTCATCTCCTCCGAAACCTGTGACATGAATATGGGGAGTACCGTCGCCCAGTTCGGCTATACGGCTGAAATAACCCTCGATGTCACTCCAATAGATTGGTTCTTCAGGCTTCATGCCATTGGGGTATTCATCACAGACCGTGAATGATTTATTGCCGTCGGCGACCATGCCGAGATTGGTAAGTGATAGTCGAATGTCTGTGGCGATCCCGACTGCCCATTCGGCATCGTGATTGTCCGGGTCATCAGGCATCTCATGGTATAGAGCCATGTGTGCTTCGGTGCGACTGAACACGTATGCGGTGGCGGCAGAATCCGTTCCGCCCGACACATCGACTGATATCGGCGCCTCGCGCGACCAGTGATTCGCCAGCACCGTAAATCGTGCTTTTAGTGCTGACACGAGCTCTTGTTCCGAATTATGAATGTTCTGCAGCGGATTTGATGATGTGTATCGAGGTTGTTGACACCCATCGATGTGCAGTGTCGTTGACACCGGCACGGAATGTATCCCCTTCCAGAAGGAAGCATCTCCTTGAAGGCTGTTGGGGAGGGAGGGTACCAGCTCCATTGCTATGCGTTCCCAGTTCAAGGATCGTTTTTTCGATTGAACGAGCCGGAGCGCGCTATCCGATATGACAGGTTTGTTTCCGTCATCAGTCCAAAACAGACGATTGCCGCTCAGCATAGGTATATTGACAATTGTCTTCGCGGTAGTCGCGCCATTGTCGCACCATTCATTTTGGGACTTCCTATGACGGTTGGCTGCGATCTGTTCCGAATGCTCATGCATAAGCGGCAATGCTCTTTCCTGACGGCTCATCATGCCATTTGATTGGAGCCGCGCCTGCATATCGAGCGCTCCTTATACGTGGCGTGAAATTGATGTCCAGTCCGATTAGTTCGATCCCCAAGGGAACGGTGCCTTGGCTCCGCCGATATCGACATACTTACCGAACCATAAGCCATTGGTGGCTTCGCGGAACGAAGCGATGGTCTCCACCGTAGGGGCTATATACTGCTTCATGATCAACTCCCTAGTTCATTGATAGGTTGGACTGCATGTGGGCACATGCAATTCCAGTTAATCCGTCATAGAGTGCATATCCAAGGAAGAGCTGGGTGTTTGTCATCTTCAGATGACAAACACCCAGCTCTCAAAAGTGAGTTAGTCGTGTAGAGACGGAAAAAACTGTCTCAACGTGTCGTGGTTATTTCGAAGTTGACCGAGAGAACCTTCTCGCGTCACCATGCCCCTATTTAGAATCACTACATCATCGGCGATTGATTCCACTCGCTCGTCCGGCTCGGATGAAATCAGCATCGCTACGCCACGGTTTGCCTGTTTCCGTATCTGCTCTTGCACCCATGCCGTGCTGCGCTGGTCAAGGCCTTGGAATGGCTCGTCCATTATCAGGGCCTTCGGGTTACTCAGTAGTGCTACTGCGAACCTGATTTTTACAGTATCGATCACTGTGAGAGCTTTGAGCTTGCATGAAAGAACGCTTTGTAATCCGGTCATCTGAACGACATGGTTCAAATGAGTATCCGGCGCACCGGACCAGAGGGCTTTCCATCGTAGATAGGTTCCTGCCGAACAGTAAGAGGAATGAGGAATCGTGGTGGGCACAGCAGCCACTGCAGTCTTTGGATCGTCAAGCCGGATATAGGGCTTTCCACAGATGAGGATCTGCCCTGAACTTGGCGTTTCAAGATTGAGCAGTATACGCAGGATGCTTGTTTTCCCGGCGTTTATGGGGCCTATCAGAGCTGTGACGCGACCGGCATAAGCGGCAAAAGAGACGCCTCGTAGTTCGCGGCCAGCATGGCTAAGGGAAACGTTCTCCAAAGCGAGAATAGGGGCAGCGGGATTCGGCAGCTTGTACATTGATTTCCTTTCCTTGCCTCACCCAAGCCGCAAAAATCGAAGTCCCCCCCCCCTAAGTGCATTTATGAAGTGCAATCTCGAATAGGGGATGGTAGAAGTGACATGATAGGTTGTGCCTCACATGCCTGAGTGACATATATATTCAGTTAAGCAGGATTAATTGTTTTCCCAAGAACAGAATCGTGGTGTTTGTCATCTGAAGATGACAAACACCACGATAGAAGTGAGCGAAACGTTTCATTCATTGCCAGTGGAAAACCTAGTGGCGCTTTCGTTTGTCATCTGATCCAGGCCTGCTTGATACCAAGCTATGACGATTTGAACTCGGTCTCGCATGTGCATTTTGGCCAGTACCCGACTCACTGTTCTTCGTACCGATGCCGTCTCGATGAACATGCGCTCGGATATTTCCTGATTGGACAGTCCTGTCGCGACGAGCTCCGCTACCTCATGCTCCCGTTTGGAAAGGCTGTTGAACAGCCCCCGAAGTAATTTGATACGGGCGTTATCCGATATGGTCCTGACACCACGGTTAATCACTTCGCCTGTGATACGCGGGGTCAGAATGGCATCGCCGTTATATACGGCATGAACAGCATCACGTAATTGCCTCGGCGTGGCATCCTTAAGCAGGAAACCCGAAGCTCCTCGCGCCAGACCGTCGAAAGCGTAGTCGTCTTCATCGTAAGTGGTCAGAATCAGTATTCTGATTTGGGGGAATTCCTCTTTGATGATGCCTGTCGCCTCGATGCCGTCCATGACCGGCATGCGCACGTCCATGAGAATTACATCGGGCAATTGATGAGGCGACTCTCGCAGATACCCGATTGCCTGGGCCCCATCCGCAGCCTGACAGCTGACGATGATGTCTGGAGCGTTGTTCAGCATCATCATGAATCCCGTTCTGGCTCCACGCATGTCATCGACCAGCATGACCCGAATGACGTCGCTTCTTGGATCCTTCATCCTTACCTCCGTCTTATGGAATCAGTGCTTTGACCGTCCAGCCGCTTTCGGATGGGCCATATGAGAGCGTGCCTCCTACTTTCGCGATCCTTTGCGCCAACCGGCTCAGCCCCGTCCCGCCCCTCGCATTGTTTTTCCTAGCGACCTCGTTCCTTTGTCGTCCATACGTGTGGCCATTATTCCGAATCGAGATCGATGTGCCGCCATTTTCGAGATGATCCCAAGCTACAGCAACACGAGTAAGTCCGCTGCCATGCCTGAGAGCATTGGTCAGAGCCTCACGGGTGATGGCGAAGCACAGGTCGGAACGGCGTGGATCGTCAACTCGACTTCCTGTTTCGGTGAATATGACAATGATGCCGGTCGAACGAATATGCTCAAGTACCGGTCTGATATCATCCCAATCCCGTAGACGTAGTACGTCATCCTGATTCACGGGCTCGGGCCCCACACGATTGATAGGTGTGTTTGCTTCTTCCTCGTTGAAGACCTTCAGAATACGTCGCGTGTTCCCCAGGCTTTCTTTCGCTATCGATGAGATTTCGGCGAAAGCGCCAGCCAGCTGCGGATTGGCGTCGTTGCCGGTTCTTGCGCAGTCCTCTCCTCCTTGGGACAGCGCAATGATCGAGGTGAGTCCATGGCCGACACTGTCATGCAATTCATTGGCCATACGAAGTCGCCGCTCAGTTTTGTTCTTTTCCTCCGCCAACACCGCGGCACGCCATTGCGCCTCAGACAGTCGCCGGTTTGCCGCATGACGATCACGTGCTATGGACAGCAACGAGGATATGATTCCGACAGCCGCGATAGCGTACAGGAGCAACAAGTAGTGCGGCTGCAGATAAGATGGATAAGAATATTGGGACATGATGATGATGATGATCATGCCCAAATCACACATGGCCTGACCATACAAGGGCAGTCGGATGCATAGGTAAATGACAACGAGAAACGCAACCTGCGTGTAGGAATGCAGTCCAATTCCGAATGACACCCCCAAAAATAACTCGACGAGCTCCAACGTCAGCAGCATCAAAGGGCTTTTTGCCCGAACCATCACGCTGACGGCACCCAACAAGAACAACAGAAGAAAATACCAAATGCCGGATCCTTCGTCCAGAAATCGGATGAGGGAATAGTCCGTGCCGACAGTCGCTCGGGATTGCGCATAATCACGAAATAGTATTCCCAGCGTTCCCAGGATACATAACGTCGTCGCGATAAAACGAAGCAGTTTTTCCCCTCTCAGCTGATGAGCCCATGCCGATAGCCGATCCCCGAACGTGATGGACAACGCACGAGAGCTGTCCGGCGACTGCTCCAAACCAGCTTGAGCGGTGAAATGATCTTCGGTGTCCTGCACATTTGCCTTCTTCGCCGCTTCCCCGATAATACAACTCTTCATTATCGCGGATTCAGGCTTTCCATGTCTACCAGAGAACTCATATTTGGCATCTCCAGATGACAGATCCATCAATTTTGATTTGTGCGCCAGCGCCGATTGCGGAGAGAATGCTCCAGGCGGGGCTGTTCGACATACTCTCCGCAATCGGCGTGGGAACGCGGCCCCGGGCCATGCGCTGCGCGCATGACGGTGTTGTCTGGCCGCTCGCGTGCTCGCGGCGGTGGGCCGCGTGGAATCTGACGAGGGGTTTGCGGCCACCACCAGCATGCCATGCGCTCCGTCTTCGCTTCCTGCGCCGTGTCCCGTGCCGCTCCCGGGCCTGCGCTGCGACGGCGGACCAGCATGCCGTCTTCGCTATGGCCCGGATCGTCGCGGTCCACGCCTCCGGTCGCTTCGCCTGCGCGCATGGCAGGCGGGTGGTGTCCGAAATGGAAACCACACGGAAAGGACCGATGGACATGAACGACATGGTGGATACCCGCACGGCGGGAACAGGACTGGCGAAGCGCGTACGCGACGGGTTCCGTCAGGACAGGCGGGAGCTTGGCCCCGAGAAGGCGGCCGACAAGTGGTTCGCGCCCCTGATGGACAGGTGGAACGGCCTGCTGTCGCGCGACGGTGGCGGCTTCTCCCATGAGGAGCGCGTCACGCTGGCGGTGCTGGCGACCGAGTGCCTGAGCATGCGGGACGCGCTGATACTCGCCGCGTTGCGCGAGATGGACGGCGGCGAACTGCACATGCTGTACGCCCGGCCGCATTCGATGGAGTCGGCGGCCGTGGTCACGCGCGAACTGTCACGGGCGTTCGAGGACGCGGAATACCGGCCGGACATGCGGCGCTGGGAGCGGGCGACGGCGTTGCTGGAATCGGTGACGGCCGACGCGCCGGACGGGTACGAGGCACAGCCGATGGCGGCGTGCGCGTACCTGATGTGGATGGCCGACCGTTCGACCGTGGCCGCGGTGCGCGCGCTCAAGGCCTTGGCCTTGGACGAGGACTGTTCGCTGGCGACCCTCGTGCTCGCGGCCGGCGAGCACGGCATCCGCCCCGCATGGACGGGACGCCGACGCTGAACGTCGGGCGTCCCCGCGGATTCAATCCGACCGGGGCCTCCCACGTCGGGAGCCCCGGCCAATCCCAATCATCTGATTTTTTCAAGGAGACAATCATGGAAACCGCAATTATCGAACGACCCGCCGCGACCGGCGAGGGCGCGAACGAATCGAGCATCGTCATGCTGGACGTGGGACTCATCGACCCGAACCCGGCGAACCCGCGCCGCGACGTGGGCGATGTGTCGGAACTCGCGGATTCGATACGCGTGCAGGGTATCCGGCAGAACCTGCTCGTCACGCCCGCCCCGCAGGGACGCTACCTGCTCGTCATCGGTCATCGCCGCCTCGCCGCCGCCAAGCTCGCCGGACTGGGCCGGGTGCCCGCCGTGGTGGCCGATTTGTCGGAACGGGAGCAACGCGAACTCATGCTCGTGGAGAACGGCCAACGCACCGACCTGACCGTCATCGAGGAGGCCGACGGCTATCAGGGGCTTCTCGATTTGGGCGTGGGCGTGGACGAGGCGGCGCAACGCACCGGCCGTTCCGCGTCATTGGTGCGCCGACGCCTGAAGATAGCCGCCATCGGCGAGAACGTACGAGGCAAGACGGGAACCGCCCAGCTGAGCATCGACGACTGGGAGACCATCGCCGACTTCGACGGACATCCCGACCTTCAGGAACAACTCGCCGAGGCGGCGGGCGGCAGGAACTGGGACATGGCCGTCAAACACGCCCGTCAGGAGCAGACATGGCGCGAATGGCTCGACACGGCGCGCGCCGAGCTGAAACGCATGGGCATCGACGCCTCGGACGAACAGCCGAACGCGGACAACTGGTACTGTCTCTTATACACATCTCCGAGCCCACGAGACCAGAGAGGAT
>ENA-OXTJ01000155-OXTJ01000155.1-human-gut-metagenome-genome-assembly--contig:-NODE-155-length-24553-cov-9.104907_pt1 | contig 24553 bp, 27 predicted proteins | sample MGYA00249342_ERZ652646 | MGnify/ENA primary metagenome ERZ652646 (study PRJEB26925, sample SAMN05826522) | human gut metagenome | biome: ENVO:2100002; feature: ENVO:00000062; material: ENVO:00002003...
CGGCCTCAACGCAGGCCTTGCAGCCCTCGTAGGTGCCGTGGTCCAGATGCAGAGCGACGGGAACGGTGATGCCCATGGAATCGACCATTGCATCGACCATAGCAGCGACGGTCTTGAAGCCGGTCATGTACTTGCCGGCACCCTCGGAGACACCCAGGATGACAGGACTCTTCATCTCCTCGCAGGCGGTCAGAACAGCCTTGGTCCACTCCAGGTTGTTGATGTTGAACTGAGGCACACCGTAGTGGCCGTCACGAGCTTTGATGAGCATTTCGGTTGCATTTACCAACATTATTATTACCTCCAAAAATTATCGGGGTCTGTTCGTACCCACACACCGCTTTGTGCATGGTTTAACGAAGTTGCACCCTAAGTATACCCCAAACAGCGGGTAAAATCAATCCACCGGAGAGTTTTTGTAACCAAACCGAAGCTTTCTCGGCCAGCGGTGTGTTCGAAAGACCGAGAAATAAGTGGGATGCAACATTTTATACAGGCTTCGACAACATCCGGCCAGACCAGCGGCGGAGGCACCAAAGCAGACGATTTTCAACAGGGATCCACATTCGTCAAAATGATGTTGGATAAAAAGGCAAAACAAGTGCCGCTCTGCTTCAAAATTTTGTCATAATTCTGACTTGAAAATTACAAAATGTATGAAGGATTCTGAGCCTGTCGAGATAAGATTGTGGAAAACCTTGTGGAAAGTGTGGAATTCCACCCGGAAAACAGGCTTGAATGCTTGAGTTTTGAACTTTCTCCACAGGGTTTTCAACTTGTGGAAAAAACAGGGCGGGTATACGGATGGTAAAGCGGTCTGAATGTGGAAAACTTTTACCACAGGCAAAAAGACGGATAACCGGCGCGCAAAAGGCAACACTTCTCCCATGAGACGCTGCCCGGGCGGGCGGCACAGAAATTTCACGGGAAGAAAAAGCGCAATTCTATGGCAAACCCCTGCCGCTTATGTTATACTTCAAGATGAGTTATAAGCGCTGTACGTCTGAAATGCGTCAGTGCCTGCCGCAAAATGCAGCTTTACAGCGCTGCGGTCCTGAAAACTCGTTTGAAGCGATACGATGACGCCGGGCCGGAAGGGCTTTGGCGTCCTGCGATAGAAACGGAAGGAGAACTTCATGGAAGAACGCAATATGCCCCGCCGTCCCCGCCGCGAAAAGGCCGACGACCAGCCCCGGAACGAGAGCCTCGTCTACGGCAAGAACCCGGTCACAGAGCTGCTGAAGAGCGGCTCCGGCGTGGATACGGTGCTGCTGGCCGAGGGCATGGCCCCGGCTGTGGCCGCTTACTATACCGCAATGGCGAAGGAAGCCGGTGCCACCGTCAAGCGGGTACACCCCAACAAGCTGCGCCTCATGACCGGCACCGAGAGCCATCAGGGCGTGGCTGCCTTTGCCAGTGAGATCGAATACGCAACGGTGGAGGATCTGCTGGCCGCTGCCAAAGAGAAGGGCGAACCGCCCTTCCTCGTGCTGAGCGACGGCATCGAAGACCCCCACAATCTGGGCGCTGTCATGCGCTCGGCTCTGCTGTGCGGCGCTCACGGCATCGTCATCCCCAAGCGGGGCGGCGCATCCGTGACCCCCACCGTCATCAAGTCCAGCGCCGGTGCGGCTGAGCGTCTGCCCGTGGCCCGTGTGGCCAACATCGGCGAGACCATCCGCCGCCTCAAGGAGCAGGGTGTTTTCGTCTACTGCGCCGACATGGACGGCGTGTCCCTGCGCAAGAACAACCTCACCGGCCCCATTGCGCTGGTGCTGGGCAGCGAGGGCAGCGGTGTGTCGCAGCTGGTCAAGAAGCTCTGCGACGGCGTTGTGAGCCTCGATATGACCGCACAGGGTACCGGCGTGGACAGCTTCAATGTCTCGGTGGCCGCAGGCATCATCCTGTATGAGATCCAGAGCCAGCGCGCCGCACAGGGCTGAGCTGGTCCGTGCCGAACGAAACAAGGGAGGGAAGATCAGGATGCCAAAGGATGACGAGCGGAAGGAAATGACGCAGGAAGAGCTCGACGCCCGCGAAGAAAAATTCCGCACCTTTTTTACCACCAGTGTAGCCCAGGTCCCGGAGGAGATGACCCGGCGGGACGATGAAAATGAAGAAAAGCCCAAGAGCCTGCTGGGCCGGCTGTTCCGCCGTGAAAAGGCCGAACAGCCGGAAAGCGGCACACCCGAAGAGAGCTGTACCGGCGAGATACAGCTGGGCGGCGAGGAGCCGGAGGAACCCTCCGACCTGGAGCTGGTCTTGGCGCTGGAAGAGGAAGTCACAGAGCCGAAGCCCGAGCAGCCGAAGCCTGCCGAGCCGGTCAGCGCCCCCCAGCCTGAGCCGGAAAAGCCCCAAAAGCCCGCAGGACCCATCAAAGCGCCGGAGCCGCCTGCTCCCAAGCCGGAGAAAAAGCCGGCAGAAAAGCAGGCCGCGCCCCGGAAAAAGGCGGTCCAGTACGAGCCGCGCACCCCGCAGGAGCAGTACGAGGACCGGGAGATGCAGGCGCTCAAAGCCATGCTGTTTGGTGCAAAGCTTCCGCCGCAGGAGGAAGAACCTCCCCAGCCGGTGAAGCCCGCAGAACCGGAAAAGAGCACCCCGGCGGTTCCGGTCATTGCAGCGAAACCGGACGCAGAAAAAGAGCCGGATGCAGCGCCGGAGAAGCCTGCCGTGCCGATGCCCGAGATGGTGTTTGCAGAAGATAAGGTGTCGAAGCCCCATGCGGCCCCGGCGATGCAGTTCTTCGGCAAGGGCGACGACGAGAAAGCGCCCGCAGCCCCGGCCCGCGCGACGCCGCCGGACAATGACGACAGCATGAGCCTGCCGCTCATGTTCCTGAACGACGGCGACGAGGTGGCTCCGGTGGAGCCGCCGAAGGAGGAAGCGCCTGCACAGCCGGCCGAAGAGGCCGGTACTGCTCCGGCTGCTCCGGAGGCTGCACCCGTCGAGGAAGCGCCTGTCGAAGAGGAAAAAACGCTCGAGACGCCGGAACGGGTGGGGGAACGGCTGCGCCAGATGGGCGCGGCTCTTACATTGCGCTGTGCGCTGGGCGGCATCCTTGCACTGGTGCTGCTCCACTTCGGCCTCGCCGCAGAGGGCCTTGTCGGCCCGCTGGGCGGCCTTGACCCCGTAACTGCCCCGGCGGCCTTCTATGCCGCTGATCTGCTCTTCCTGGCGCTGGCGCTGGCTGTGGGCTGGCCCGTCGTGAGGGACGGCCTGAAGGGGCTGCGGGGCGAACGCCCCAGCATGGAGACCATGTCCGCGATGGCAGCCTGCGCTGCGCTTTTGCAGGCCGCTGTGGCCCTGCTGAACGCGCAGAACTATCAGGCGTCCAGCTTCACCCTTCTGTCCGGCATTGCGGCGCTGGGGCTGTTCCTTGCACTGCTGGGCGACCGTGTCCTTCTGGCCTCGGTCCAGGGCGGCTTCAAACTGGCGCAGGCCGGTCCGGAGCATCGCGGTGCGTTCCGCGCCAAGGACAAAGACCTTATCCGCATCCTCTCCAAGGACATGGACGAAAAAGACCCCTGGGTGCTGCTCAGCCGACCCGCTGAGTGGGACGACGCGATGGTGGAGCAGGGCTTCGGCCCCTGCGCCTGTGAGCGCCGCGCCCGTAAGACGAATTACATCCTGCTGGGTGCGGCTGTGTTGGCCGGTCTGGTCTTCTGCGTCTTTGGCGGCGGCCTCAACGGCGGCGCTGCGGCGCTGACCGCTGTGCTCTGCATGGGTTCGCCTCTGTCCTCCACCCTTATCGCAGGTTTTGCATCCCTGCGGCTGCAGCAGTCTGCCGCTGCCTCGGGTGCGGTGATCCCCGGCTGGGCGGCGATCGAGGAACTGGGCGGTGTGGATACCGTTCAGGCTGACGCCGATGAGCTGTTCACCCCGGACAGTGCCATGCTCGAGGACATCCGCATCTTCAAGGGCGGACGCATCGACCGGGCCATCCTCTATTCGGCCAGCGTCCTGAGCAAGTGCTGCAATACCCTGAGCGGCCTGTTCCGCCAGATCATCGAGGACCGCACCGACATCCTCTACCCGGTCAAGGACCTGGAGGTCCATCGCGGCCTCGGTTTCTCTGCATGGTGCGACAACAACCGCATCCTCATCGGCACCCGTGCGTACATGGAAAAAGAAGAAGTTCCCCTGCCCGACGAGGAATATGAGGCCAAGCATTCCAAGAACGGCGAGCTGCAGATCCTCTATCTGGCCGTGTCCGGCAGTCTGCACGCCATGTTCGTGCTCCACTATGTGGGGGGACGGAACGCCGCCCGCAGTCTGGAACAGCTGCAAAAAGAGAATATCCAGCTGCTGGTGTCCTGCCAGGACCCCACCCTGACCGCACGGCACATCACCGACGCCTACCATCTGCCCGAGGGCATGGTCGTCCTGCTGGACCAGGAGCAGTGTGCCGCACTGGGCGCTGCCACCGCCAAAGACACCGGCTCCGAAGGCTGCTGCATCCTTTGCACCAACGGCTTCGCCAGCCTGACCGGCGGTCTGCGGGCCGCAGAGCAGGCCCAGAACGCCGAGACGACCGCTACCACGGTGCAGCTGGTGTCGGTGTGGTTCTCGGTGGCCATCGCCGTCCTGCTGACCTATGCAGGCAGCGTGGGGATGCTGAGCGTGGCTGCGGTGCTGATGTATCAGGCGGCATGGAGCGCTCTCAGCATCGCCGTGTGCGCACTCAAGCAGCATAGTTGAAAAAATAAATAGGAAATATTCTCAAAATAAATAGGAATTATTCTTGATTATTGCTCGAAATTCTGGTATAATGCTCTCAGAGACAAGGAAGACCGATCGCACACCCGGTACCGAACAAAGCGGGCTGCGCGTAGAATAAACCAAACCGGACACAGCCCATACTGGCAGTGTCAGACTATCTGAGAGGAGAACAGAATATGGAACTCAAGGGAACCAAGACCGAGAAGAACCTGATGGAAGCTTTTGCAGGCGAGAGCATGGCCCGCAACAAGTACACCTACTTTGCAAGCGTCGCAAAGAAGGAAGGTTACGAGCAGCTGGCCGCGATCTTCGAAGAGACCGCCGGCAACGAGAAGGAACACGCCAAGCTGTGGTTCAAGGCCCTCTGCGGCGGCTCCATCCCCGACACCCTGACCTGCCTCGAGATGGCAGCCAGCGGTGAGAACGACGAGTGGACCGAGATGTACCCCCGGATGGCCGCGGAGGCCAAGGAGGAGGGCTTCACCCAGCTGGCCGCTCTCTTCACGATGGTGGGCCAGATCGAAAAGGAGCATGAGGCACGTTACCGCGCCCTTGCCGCCAACCTCAAGGAGGGCAAGGTCTTTGCCCGTGAGGAACAGCAGGTGTGGGTCTGCCGGAACTGCGGCTACACCTATATCGGCAAGTCTGCTCCCCTCAAATGCCCGGTCTGCGCACATCCCCAGAGCTACTTTGAGCTGAAGGCCAAAAATTACTAAGTTTTTTCAGATATTCCGTCCGATGAGAGCCGCCGCACCTGTATAAAGTGCGGCGGCTCTTTTGCTGTCTGGTGAAATACAGTCTGCACGATTTGTATAAATTTGGCGGGGGTGTTTTAGTGCCTTTCACGAAAAGGTGCGCGAAATTGTGACACTTCTGGCGAAGAACTTGACCCTTCTTTGGGGGACGTGTACAATAAACGAGTAGTGAGTGGAATTATGTGCAGAGCACATTGCGATAAACCTTATCCAAAGGAGGGAAGTGCTACCCTATGAATAAGATCACACGGCTGGCAGCGGCGTTTGTGCTGAGCGGGCTGCTTCTGGAAGCTCCTGCTGCACAGGCGGCCCCCGCATTGCTGGGAGCATCGGCGAACTTTGAGCTGGAAGTGAACGAGATGGAGCTGGAGATCACGGCAGACGACCCCCGCCCCAAAGCCTATCTTTACACCGGCGGGCAGAGCGACTACTACTTCATCGTCTGGATGAGCAGCAACCCCACCGTGGCTTCCGTGGACGGCGATGGCCGTGTCACCGGCCGCAGCGCTGGTGAGGCCACGATCACCGCCATCACCGACCGGGGCGAGTGCGCTGCCTGCAAGGTGACTGTCCGCAAGGAGAGCGGCAATGCGGCCAGCAAAAAGCCTGCCCTCGACCACACCACCCTCAACCTTGTTATCCAGTATAACAATGCCCACCCCAGCCAGAAACTGCAGCTCATCAACACGAGCGGCTCCTTTGTCTATGCCTACCAGTGGATGAGCAGCAACCCCGAGGTGGCAACGGTGGATCCGGAGGGCCTTGTCACGGCCCAGAAGCCCGGCACCACCACCGTCACGGCGCTGGCCACCAACGGTCAGGCGCTGCGCTGCGCCGTTACCGTCAACAGCGATGTCGGCAAGGTGACTCTGAATAAGCGCGACCTGCTGCTCCGCACGGTGGGCAGCAAAGAGGCACTCACAGCGTCTGTCGCTGTGGAGGACGGCACGAATGTCCCCATCACATGGGTCAGCAGTAATCCCGGCGTCGCTACTGTGGACGCTTCTGGTGTCGTGACGGCCGTCGCCGACGGCGAGGCAAAGATAACGGCGCTCTCGCCGGATGGACGCTTCGACAGCTGCAGCGTTTTCGTAGGCCTTGCGGCAGATAAGTACGACACGGAAGAGGACCTGGCCGAGGAACTCAAGCTTCCGGACCCCTATGTGGCGGTCCGGATGAACCGGCTGAGCTGAACCAAAAATACAAAGAGGAAGCCCCGCACTGCATCGTTCGATGTGGTGCGGGGCTTTTGCTTATTGATTTACCAGCTCAATAAAGGCTTTCATCTGGGGCGTGAGCCATTTGTCCTTGTGATAGAACAGCTGCCGGTGCATGGTGACAGTGCAGTCGGGGACATTGAGGCGGGCGATACGCCCGGCGGAGAGGGCAGGACGGACGATGTACTCGGGCAGGAAGGAGAACCCCATCCCTCGCTCCACCATCTGGCAGAGCAGCGAGGCGCTGCCCAGCTCGATGTAGGGATGGATAGACAGCCCGCGGGCGGCGAGGCGCTGGTCGAGGGCGTCACGGTAGCTCATGCCCCGCTCTGTGAGAAGAAATTCCTGTTGAGCCAGAACATCCAGCGGCACTTCGGCCTTGTCGGCCAGCGGATGCTCGGCGGGGGCCACGAAGCAGACCGGCTCCGGCACATTGACGGCCAGCGTCAGGCTGGGCAGGAGCAGAGGCTGGTCGAGGGTGTAGGCCAGGTCGATCTGGTTCGCGCTCAGCAGCCGCAGCATCTCGTCGGCGGTGGCGGTGCGGAGCACCAGCTCCACCTGTGGGCAGAGGGCGTGGAACTGCTGCAGCAGGTCGGGCAGGAAGGTGCTGCATACGGAATCGGCCAGTGCCACCCGCAGGGTGCCGCTGACGGCCCGGGCAGGCAGCAGCGCGGCCTTGGCCTGCTGGGCCGTGATGAGAAGGGTGCGGGCATAGCTCTGGAACGTCTGGCCCGCGTCGGTGAGGCGGACGGTCTTGCCTACCCGGTCAAAGAGAGGCGTACCCAGCTCTGCTTCCAGCTGGGAGATCTGGGCCGATACCGCCGACTGAGAGTAGCCCAGCTCCCGCGCAGCGCTGGAAAAGCTGTGCAGCTCGGCGATATGAAGGAAGGCGTTGATATTTCGGAGTTCCATAACTGTCCCTCCGGCGTCAGCGGCGGTCGATGCCGGTGACGGTCAGAATCTCGCCGTCCACTTTGAAGTGGACTTCCAGCCCGCCGAACTCCATGCCGTAGACCCGCTCCGGGTCGTGCTGGTAGGAGGGGCGGGGGTCGTTTTCCAGCACACCCTGCAGCGCGGCCTGCTGGTCGGCAGGCACTCTGGCCCAGAGGCCGGCATCGCAGACCATGGTCAGGTGGTGGAACTGGGTCTGTGCTGTGAAGCCTGCGGCGGCGTCCGGGTGGCAGTCGGCGTAGGGGATGTAGGGCTTGATGTCGTAGATGGGGGTGCCGTCCATCAGGTCAGCGCCCCGCACGATGAGGACGGGGCCGACGTCAGGCCGGTGCTCGATGGCTTCCAGCTGGACGCTGGACAGCCCCAGCGGATTGGGCCGGAAGGGCGAACGGGTGGCAAATACGCCCATCCGGGTGTTGCCGCCGAGGCGGGGCGGCCGGACGGTGGGGGACCAGCTGTCCCGCACCGCGCCGGAAAACTGCCACACCAGCCAGATGTGGCTGAAATCTTCGAGGCCGCGCACGGCGTCGGCATTGCGGTATTCGGGGGTAAAAATGACCTCGCCCCGCAGGCTGTCCACCAGCCCGCTCTGGCGCGGGATGCCGAACTTGGTGGGGAAGGCGGTGCGGATATGGGCGATGACCTTGAGGGTCATTTCTTCGGGTGCAGACATGGGGACTCCTCCTTATTATAAGCCACGGCAGAAGCCCACGGCACGGCCTTCGATCTGGATCTCTTCCAGCTGGGGGCCTGCGAATACCATGGGCGGGCAGACGGCGGTGTTGTCGGCCAGCAGCATGACGGTCTCGCCCTGGCGGTGGAAGTGCTTGAGGGTGGCTTCCTCGCCGATGCGGACAGCGGCGATCTCGCCCTGCTCCACCTCGGGCTGGCGGCGGATGCAGACGATGTCGCCGTCACAGATGGTGGGGGCCATGCTGCTGCCATGGCAGGTGAGGGCGAAGTCGGCGTGCCACGCGGCGGGGACGCCGATGTAGCACTCGATGTTCTGCTCAGCGGTGATGGGGGTGCCGCAGGCGATGGAGCCTACGAGAGGCACCCGCGCCATCTCAGGCAGAGGCTCGAAACCCGGCGGAGGGCAGGGCAGGTCTGCGAGACCCATGAGCCACGCGGGTGTGGTGTCCAGAGCGGCGGCCAGCTCCTCGAGCTTGGCCCGGGGCAGGTCGTTGATGCCCTTTTCCAGCTTGGTGATGGAGGATTTGGAGCGGTAGCCCATCCGGGCGGCCAGCTCTTCCTGCGACAGGCCCAGCTGCTCCCGGCGCTGCCGGATGCGGCTGGATAGATCGGTATCGGACATATAGGGCCTCGCTTTCTCTGCGGTTTGCACGATTTTCGGTGTTCTGAGGACAGTATAGCAAAAAATTTACTATAAATCAACTTTTAAGGGACTATTTTGCGGATAATGTTGACAAATAATCAACCTGAAGATATAATACAACTAATGATTGTGCAAAACGCTTTGAACGCAAAACTGAAAGGAGAAACGCCTATGACCGATACCATGATGATCCGCGACTGCATCCGCAGCCAGGGCATGAAACTGGGCCATGTGGCCCATGTTCTGGGCATCACCAACAACACCCTCCGCTGCAAGCTGGAAAATGAGAGTGAATTCAAGGTGAGTGAGGCCGAAAAACTCTCGAAGATGCTGGGGATGACCGTCGAGCAGCGCGACCGCTGCTTTTTTGGCCCGGCGGGCTGAGGGGAAAAAGGGGATGGAAGCCATGACACAGGAACAGCGCCAGAAGACGAAGGAGGCCCTCAGCCGCTACGGGCAGAAAAACTGGGTCTACGGCCCCTGCAACTGGGGCTGGAAGCGGGCCATCCAGCTGGCCGAGGAGTATTACCGCGAGGCGGATCCGGGCCTGCGGGGCAGCATCCTGCAGCTGCGCTACATGGAAAGGCGGAGGCGGGAAGAGGTGATGGACAAGCTGAACATCAGTTACAGCACTTATCAGAAGGCCCACGACGACCTGTTGAGCACCATCGCGGTCTTTGCCGCCCACTACGGTGAGCTGTGACGCAAAAATGCCCCCTGACCGTCCGGTCAGGGGGCATTCGTGTGCTCAGTGTTTCTTCTCGGGGGTGTCGCAGTGCTGGTGGCAGGAAGAGCAGTTGCCTCCGCAGCCCTCGCCTTTCCAGCCGCCCTGCCGGGAGATCCACACCACCGCCAGTGCAAACAGGACAGCCAGCACCAGCAAGGTGATGATACCGCGTACAGTGATCATAAAAAAGACCTCTCTTTCGAAAGAATTCCAGCCCCAGTATACACCATCTGCCCCCGGAGAGCAACCGGAAAGCGCTGCCGGCTCAAACTTTTTTCGAAAAACGAAAATTTGGGCTTGCATTTGGACCAACGGAGTGGTATAATAAGCACGTTCCAATTCGGAGGATTAGCTCAGCTGGTTAGAGCACCTGCATCACACGCAGGGGGTCTGGGGTTCGAGTCCCTAATTCTCCACCAAACGTAAGGCCGTTTACCTGAAAAGGTAAGCGGCTTTTTCTTGTATCTACGTGTTTTTTGATATACAAAAGTGAAACAGATTCACTTTTGCATATTGATAATGAAACGTGTAGGAGGCCCCCTTTTCAGTCGTTTGTAGCAAGTTTGTAGCAGATCTGTAGCAAAATTCGGAGAGGAACGGCAAAATGACCTCAGAAACCCGATTTTTGCAGATTTTTGGGCATAAAATTTTATCCTTGAATTTTGTGCAGAATGACGACGGTGCTTTTCATTCGGATTCTGATGCCGTACAATAAAGGAAAAGATCATGGATGAAAGGAGAAATCGCTGTGCGCTACACCATCCGGCATTTTGATTTGCCGCTGCTTACCTTTGAAGCAAACATGGACAGTGCAGATACTGGCCTCCATTTTATAAAGGTCTACGAAGAAAACCGTTCTTTTCTACCTTTGAATCTGACTGTATCAGAAGATGGTGTAGAACGCTGGCTGCGGCATCGCGCAATTCCGAAGAACCGAGCGTATGTAGACGCTCTGCTCTCTAAGGTGGGGCTTTCTTTGAATCGACCGCTTGGAATTATTGCAGCCAATAAAGGTCTTTCACTCAATGATTGCTTTTGGGTAGATGCAGAGGGCTCCGGTGACACCTTTGAAAAAGTAAATCTTTACGATAACCGATTCAGTCAGGTGCTGGCAGCAATCGCCTTTACAGGATATGGCAGCAGCATACGAACTTCGCTTGCGTCCTGCCCGGAGTTCTCGACCAACGGGATGCTGCCAAAATGCTGGCGCAGACAAAACGGAAAAATCTATCTTTATAAAGGTGGCACGTCAGGGTTCAGCAATTTTGGATTTGAACCGTACTCGGAACTGTATGTTTATCAAGTTGCACAGGTGATGGGCGTGAATGCGATTCGCTACACCCTGACAAAAGATCTGAAAAAGACGCTTTGTTCCAAGTGTGAGCTGTTCACCAGCAAAGAGCATTCTTATATTCCCATCGGGCAGCTTGTGTCCAAAGGTGGAATGAAAGCAATTTTTGCGTATTATCAGACGTTAGGTCAGACCTTTGTGGATGCGCTGGAAGATATGCTGGTCTTTGATGCGATCATCTGCAACACTGACCGCCACTATGGAAACTTTGGTGTGCTGGTAGATAATAAGACCAACACGATTGCGGCACCTGCACCGCTGTTTGACCACGGAAACTCGCTGTTCAGTCTGGGCGGAACGGATCTTTGGGACAACCAGAAAGCATTTGATGAATATGCCCGCACACTGCTTCCGCTTGCATACGATGATTTCTTTGCAGCTGCAAAGAGTGCAATGAAACCTCGTCACCGTACAATGCTCCATAAGCTGCTGGATTTCCATTTTGACCGCAGAGCGACACGTTATAATCTGCCGCCAAATCGCTTGAAGATGATTGAAAAAGAGGTACAGCGCAGAGCAAGAGTGCTTTTAGGGTAAAAAGTGGGGCGTTGGCATCGACCACAATGGCTACGCTAACCGGTATAAAATCGAATGCGACGGTTTGACCATTCTGGATTTGAACGCTCCCGGTTACACGATGCTGCAGTGGCTGACGATTCTTTTGGAGAACCGCGAATTCGATACTTCTGCCCCGCTGGCCGCAGAAGCCAAAGAATACCTGATGAACACTTTTCACCTCGACTATAAGTCTGCTGATATCATCATTGGCTACAGGGCAGATGACAGCTATTTTTCCTTTGCATCCGATTTTATCAACGGTGCAATCTCTTACCGCCAGTTGTGCAATGCCATGCGCTTGGGCAAGCTGGGGCAGCAGTTCGTGCTGAAAAGCAAAGCGGCCTTTGAACAGCTGGAATTTCTCGGCTATGAGACCGCAGACTCTAAAGAATGGTATAAGAAAAAGGCCTTCCGTGACCAGACAGCCCGCCGCCAATATTTTGACGTGGAGCGCAACCGCCGTCAGAGGGGAGACCTTTATATTACCACGATTCTCGACGAGGAGATGAAGCCCAATGATCCACGCTTACGATAAAAGCTATCTTTCTGCTGCACAGAAAAATCTTGCCCGGATGTTGGATTATCTTGTCAACGATCTGCATTATCCGTTGGAGACGGCATGGCAGTGGTTTCTTATCAGTAAGATGGCTTTTCGGTTTGAACAGGGGGATTGTTCTGTGTTGGTGGGCTTGTCCGGTGTAGAACTTGCCCGCGCTGTACTGGAGCAGGCGGGCGAAGTCGTACCTATGCAGAAACCCTCGTATGCCTACGACCGCAGCCCGGAATACTGGACAGGCTGGGCTCTTGCCTATTACCAGTGGCTGACCAGTTTGTGCTTTGCGGAGATTGAACAGGCAGTGTCTATCACGAAAGTGCGGCTGCTGTATACGCCCTACCACGAGATGGATGTACGGCAGTTTGCAGACAAGATGAACGAGTTGTACCGTGCGGCAAAGCCGGAAACAAACCTGAAAGCCATGCGCACATTGGCCGGATTGAGCCAATCGGAACTGGCAGGACAGGCTGATGTGTCTGTGCGTACCATCCAGCAGTACGAACAGCGACAGAAGGACATCAACAAAGCACAAGCAGAAACGCTGCTTCGCCTTGCGCGTGCGCTGAATTGTAACGTGGAGGATCTGATGGAGAAAGTTCCACCGCTGAATTTTAAATAAGAATGAAGCGATGAGACCTGACACAGATTGTGCAAACAAAAAAGAAAGCTGCCATCCATGAGAGAAAGATTCTCACGGATCGGCAGCTTTTCTCTTTGAAGTTGTTATGCCTTCGTTGTGGTCAGAACTTCGTCATTGACCAGCTGATTGGCCTTATCAAATGCTTCGATCATCTGGGTCGCTTTCGGATGGAGATAGACTTCATCCAGCGTTTTGGATTTGGGCGTGTGCGCGACAGCGCGTTTCAGGATATCCTTGTTGACGCCTGCGCGGTCACAAAGGCTGGCGTAGGTATGGCGGGTGGTGTAGGGCGTATAGGTGGCAAGCTTCCCGGCAAACTCCGGTTTGCGCTTACCATTTTCGTCGTAAGGATTCGGCTGGATGCCGATTTCCTCCAAGAAAGGATAGAATTTGCGGTTACGCCAGTTCTTCTCATTCCAGAAACCGCCTTTTCCATTGGGAAAGAGCGGACCATTTTCCACAGAGGTGGCATACGCATGTTCAAAAACCGGGATGCCAAAGTCGAGAATGGGAATGATGCGGTTGCGTCCGGCTTCGGTCTTGCAGCCGCCGATCAGATAAGCACCGGATTCCGTGCGGTGAAAATCTTCGTGTTTGAAGTGCAGCAGCTCATAGATACGCACTCCGCAGGCCAGAAGAGCAATTACCATCTGCCCGGTGGGCGTGTTCTTTTGGCTCAGGATCAGCGTCACCTGTTCGTCCGTGAAGATTTCGCGTTCCGGCGATTTACGCCCCTCAACTTTCAGGACAGATGCAAGGTTGGAATCCACGACACGCCAGCCAATGGCTGTGCGATACAGCTTGCTGATAAGAGTACGCTCTTTTTCCAACATGCTCTGAGACAGGCCATCATCGGCCATTTTATCAAGGATGTTTTGGAAGTCCTGTGCATAAAGGGCTGCAATTTTGTAATACCAAAGTGGTTTTAGGTATTTCCATGCCAGATCATACAGTTCACGGGCCTTATCAGAACGGCCTTTGTACTCACGAGATTCCAGAAAGATCTCGTGAATTTTTGCTAAGGTGGAATCTTGATATGGTGTAGCAGGGCGTTTCATCATTTCAGCACGAACCGCTTCGGCTTCTTCACGGGTGACATAAGTGCCGACAGTTTTTACAACTGTAATACCTGTGTGAGGGTCAGGGATTGGCATACGGAGCAGCCACGGTTTCCGGCGTGTTCCGGACATTCGTGTGATGCTGCCATTGCCAGACGAGGCTTTCAGCCGGGGCGATTCTCGTTTGGCTGGAACGGCAGGTGGAGCTACTGTACCGGGGGATGGCGCTGTGCCAACGGGATGACCGCAGGCAGAGCAGAATTTAGCAGTATCTGAGATTTGATGACCGCAATTTTCACAGAACATAGAATTGAACCTCCAATTGATCTAAATTTGCTTCAAAAAATGCCCTCGGCATCTAGGATACCGAGGGCGGATGGTCGAATTAGTTGCGGGTGCGGGAGAGCTGGTACTCCAGGCTCTGTTCAGCCGTGAGCCCCTTCTGGAGAAAGCGGATCACATTGGGGTAAAACACGTAGATACGTGATCCGTTCGGTACGTGACTTATGTAACCGGCGGCTACGAGATTGCGGAGACCGTGGTATGTTATATCATAACCTTCGCTCCGTGCACGGCGTGCCGCACCGGTTAGTGTAAGAAAATCCTGTTGCTTATCAATCATAATTTTTCTCTCCTTTCGTAAAATGATGGAAAGCACAGGTGGCTTTTCATAATAAGCATATCTTTTTGAGATATAGGACTCTTAAAGGGCGATTAAGGGTACCAGGGAAGATCTGGCATTTTTGAAAAATCATAACGCTCCAAAGAATGCAAATCAGGTTGTACTTCCTCATATTGGGCGTTTAAAGGAGGAACGACATAGCCGCAGTTAAAGAATAGGCTCTGGTCACGCAGCGTGATAGCACTACAATCGATGTATCCACAATCGCCGGAGTGGCAACACGGAGGCTCTGTAAAGAAAATTGGGGCGCCCATAGTTGAAAGCAGATCAGCGTACTCGGGAGAAACAGGGTTTTCAAAAAATCCATCTGGGATGTTCATGATAAATCCTCCTATTATTTAATGGACTGTGGTAGGTCAACATTCACCTGAATGCAATCAGTGCACGGGTGAGTCTCGTCTCCTATGTAAACGTATTCGGACAGTAGAAGACACTGGCCGGCTTTTAATGTTTTGAGCAGTTCAGCTGTTTCGGCACGGTGCTGTGGGGGCGCCAACATCTCGGAACATGCCCGAAGTTCTGTGAGTGGTGGCTTAAAAAACAGCTTGGTTCCAGTTTGGCTCAACGCCAACTGCTCATCTGAGCTAAAGGCTTTCAGAGATTGCGAAATAAGTATGGAACCGATAGAAAACCGACGACCTTCTGTGATGATTTGATTCAAAACTGTGCCTCGACCAAGCTTTAGATTCTGCACTTCATCGACCATAATGATGATTGGAGTTTGCAGCGCACGGGCAGAACGGAACCAATCATATAGCAGAAGTTCTGCTAGGATAATTCGTATGCCAGCAGGATACCCGCTTAGATCAAAGACGTGAATATTCGGAGAAAGCGGGAGAGAAGTGCTGCCTGTTTTTTGGAACTCGAATACGTTGTTCCGCAAAAGAGGTCTTAGACGATTGGCCAGTGTGCGGGCACTTGCCAAACCGGAGTTCTCAAGTTCCTCAAGAATACTGGGAAAAATTCGTAGAGATGTCTCTCTGCAATCTACACGGGATTTTATAGCATCGGTAAGAATTGCGGCCTGCGTAGGCCCCAACCGATAACCTTTACTGATGATCTCAGATAATCCATAAGCAGTGTCATATGAATCCTCTATACAGCCATCGTAAATTTTAGGGGTTATTAAGTCGCTTGCCACTGCTTTTCTATACAGATTATGTCGTATCACGAGCGATTCAAATTCTGGCGACAGAGCCTGGCAAATGTGTTCGGGAGACATTGTTTGGTTTATGTCTATGGCAAGTGCAGGAATACCTTGTTTAACATACTGGATAGCAAGACTTATACTAGCAGTACTTTTACCGCTTCCTGTTGCTCCTGTAATAAATACACTGGCGGGGTCAATACCGAAGCGAAACCGAAGATAGGTTTTGAATCTTTCGGAAACCTCCTCGTAGCTTCCGGGTGTAACTTTAATTTCAAAGTCTGGAATCAATGAAAAAATCTCCTTTTTATGTCAAATAGTTGTAATATCGCGGCGTCCATGTCCATTCACAAAGCTGCGATTAATGGAGCGCAGCCGAACATTCTTTGGATGCCCGGTAGAGAGAGTCAATGTCTTTACAATGCTGTCAGAGAGGATGCCAGCTTCGCTTAACTGAGCCAGAACATCAGAGACAAGAAATTCCGACATATACTCTGAAACCAAGGACTTCACAAGGTCAAGGGTGATATATAGCTTGTACTCATCGTATAACACCTCCATTTCCTTACAATAAGTTTCGTCTATATTACCGATGGCACGGAAGCGAATGCTTTGCTTTCTGGCAGCGGCGTAAAGCGCATCGCGGAAACGCTCTAACGCAGAAGCATCTGCCAGAGAGTCCCAATACTGAACATACTTCTCCAAAGTCTGTTTATATGTGTCTTGGAATTTTCTTTCACGCTGGTGAGTTGCGTCTGTACGAGAGAAAGTCCAACAGATGATTTCAGAGACGACACTCAAAACCGCTGCATCCTGACAGTAATCTGAACCTTTGAAGTTACTGCACGCTTCTTCGTATGCACGTTGAGTGCGTAAGTTAAACTCATCAGGGTTGTTTTCTGTCAAGGAAATTAAATCGTTCCAGTTTGCAGAGGCTGCATCAGTAGTGCTGCAAATCTCCGCTGGAATAATCGGGATACAGTTCTCGCGAATCTCTGGAGTCAGCTTTCTTGCCAAAACAATATAGATTGAACGACTTGCACTTCCTTTTACGGCTTCATCTGAGAGAAAGCCGTAATTCGTTGTTTTTTGGTGACGGGAAGAATTAGATCCGTCATGGATATAAACAAGCAGGTCATCGCGGTGATTGTATAGCTGCTTTTTTAGTTCCGAAAGTCGGCAATTAAGTGTAATTTCTGTTGTGACAGAGAAACTTTCAGAAATCATCGCATAAGGCTTGGTCGGTTGCATTGCTTCCCCAAAATGTGTTTTTAAGAGTGACAGTCCTACGATCAATGACATCATTCTCTGATTTTCCGATGCAAGACCGGCAGCAGGAAGAATGGGGCTATTCAATATCGACTTACACGCTGCTGAATCTTTGAAAGTCCATCGGGAGTTGGTGAAGTTCCACCCTGATATGGATAGAATGCATGACTCACGGTTACTTAAGAGCTGTGCAATAAGCATGTAAAACAGCCGGGGGCCATCTTTTCCGAAGTGAAGTGTTCCACCACTCTTGTAAAAATTTTGAGCTAGAGTGCCCTTCTGAAATTTTTCAGCGGGAATACTAAAGCCAGACAGCTTTCCATTTGGAAGACGGTACTGGACTTCAATAAGTGTTGAGCTGTCTCGCGGGTCAAACACATATCGAGCAGAGAATTCTGTACAGTCTGACAGAGGTTTGACAACCTTGTAAGGTTCACCAAGATTGTTTTCCTTGACAACTTGGTATCTTCCATCGGGAAACTTCACAAAATGCTCTGTTCTATAGGCACTAAACTCCCGCAGGTAAGCGCGATCAGCTACTTTGAAAATCGAATTTGCCCTCTGCTGCTGTAGAGATTGGTTTTTGGTTTTCAAAGCGGCATTTTCCTGCTGCAACGCCATGTTTTGAACCTGAAAATTACTACAGGTATTCCGTAGCATGGTTTCTGCCCATGGATCAACGAGTCGTTCATCTCCAAATGTGACGGCAGATTGTGGAACAAGGGGCGGCTGATAGCCGTTCATACCATACATCTCCTTTTCTATATGCTGTTTTCAAGGTGCGAATTTTGCGTTGTCTTTTACAGCGAGGGGGGAGAGCGGCTTGAAACCGATGTGGTGTTAATCATGGTGATACCTCCTAGATTATTGTAGGATGTGTACTGAGTAAGGCTTGTTGGGCCTCGCTCGTCTCCGGATCGCTTCCGGTGACAGTATGGTAGCACGTTTTGAAGAGAATAACAACCTTGAGTTTGAAGTTGTGCAGAATCAGTCGAAATACTATTGAAATCGTGCATAAACCATGATATAATATGAAATATAAGTTGAGTTTGTTTACGCAAACTTATTGCGAACAGGATTGAATAAATGGGGAGAATTATGATGAAGAAGGAACCGAGAAGTGATGAGCGGTTTGTGACAAGGTGTGCGATTGCAGACAATATCCTGCGATATAGCTTTCGACTGGACAGACCAGACCTGAGTAAGCGCCCCAAAGAGAAAGATGCACTGATCGACTGGGCAGTAAAAGAAGCGTATGCAATGTTTGAGCCTTTAGTGGGAGATCGAATCGCAAAACCTTTTGGAGTAGGATGTCTGCCCCCTCTTTATGGAAAAGAAGCAGTACAAAACTTTTTAGGAGAAAATGCGATTGCGCAGCTCTACTGCCAGCTTCGAGAAATTATTGGGGAGGAAAACCCGGTCAGTGCGTATGAAGCAGTAAAGTATACTTATTTTGGCTCAAAAGAAAAATCCTCCGAAAAAGGCATAGTCACAGGAATGGATTATCTGATTCAAAATAATGTCTATACTTTTCAGACTGGCAGTATGGCTTTGAACAAGAAATCCGAATTGGATACATTTGAGTTTCAAGATAAAGAGGAAGAGAAAAAAATAAAGAAAAAATGTTCCGGTGCAAACAGTACCTTGAAATCGAGTTCTGAATCCGCAGATAAAAAATTATCTATTCTGCCACAATACAAAAGCTTCTTTGTAAGCGGAAAAAACTCCGGATTCAAATTAAGTGATCTGGATGTAGCGGCAATATTCAGAAAATATAATAAGGCGATGGCAGCACTTTATATCGTCAAGGATGCCTATGATGGATTGAGGCCGGAACCGGATAAACATCAGCTGACTATGCAAGAAATTCGGAAGCTGAAGAATCTATATAACAATCTTTGCACTTTGAACGATAATCCGAAACTGACAAATGCAGATCGTCTGTATATTACAATCCGCATAGAACAGGCACTCGGTATACAGTTGACGATGAGTTTGTGGGAAAATGTACAAAAACTCCATGAGGCCAGAAGAATCGAACTCAATGATGTGACATCCATAAAGCAGATGAGTACTTGTCATATGCTTGGCAACATCATAAATCGGACGGCATTGGTCGATATGGCATTTAAGACATTGAATGAAATGCTTGACGGAATGCCTGCTGAAACATGGAGGACGGAAATCGAAGAAAGCATAAAAGGAAATTGGGGAACAACACCCGAAATGGAAAATGAAAGTGAGATCATACGGAAATGGAAGAAAATTTATGAAGAAGGGATGGATTTCATGGCGAATTGGGTAGTGCCATTGTATAATACCTGCTTCTGCACGATTTTGGTCAAATCGGTAAAAGCTGATTTGAATAAATCAAATAATTCGTCGGAAATCATTCAAACGACATTTGAGATTCTGGCGGATTATATTGATGAGGGCAAAATAAAGTTTGAACCTCATATATCAGAAAGTGTCTGCAATTCCGTAAAGAGAAAGCCGGATATGGTTCGCAAATTATCGGATTATATCATTGAAACCCTTACCCCTGTCGAGGAAATAGAGGCACCGATCACCTGTAATGAACTGGATCAGATGATACCCAAAAAGGTGGATGGCCACTATCTGAATTATATAAAGACCCAATTTATGGATCGAAAGAATCCGGTTGCAGGAGAACCGAGGAAAAGTTGATACAAGATTTTCTGCAACTCTCAGGTGCTTATCCTACACTTCCCCAAAAATTCGGCTCAAAAAAGTTCAAATAGGTGGAAGCTCGGCACCATTTTGGCGTGAATTATTGTAAAACCGTAGGATGAGATCATGAATAACGATGATAGAGGGCAATCACGCAAGTGGTTGCCCTTTCTTTGTATCTGGTATGATTTGACATTCGGCAACAGTATAGTAACCCATCAAAGGAGGATTGGCCGTTATGTTTGATTATTACGACACCCTGATAACCCCGGAAGAAGTTGCCGATATGCTGAACTGCGGTATGAATACCACCTATAAACTTTTGAAGACAGGAAAAATCAAGGCGATGCGAATTGGAAGAGTATGGAAAATTCCAAAGAGAGCAGTACAAGAATATATTGTGCAGGAAGCTCATATGAAAGCTGCTGGATGGTAATACGAAAAATGCCCACATGGATAATGACTCCATGTGGGTTTTCTGTTGCTTGAAAATAATGCTTGATAACAAGATGTACATACAAATAATCTTGATGTTCATGCTGAATAATGCGTGGAGAGGAAAGAAGGTGAAATTTAATCTTTATTAACACAGCTAACATTAAGATAAGCAATCAATAGTTAAATCATTGATTGCCCAAGAAAAGGATAAGATGTGTGTTGTACATACATTTTACCGTTCTTGCTAGAGGGGGCCGCAGGCCCGTAAATATTTTGAAGAAAGGAATTGGTGATTATGAAAATAAATATAAGGCTGACTGAATCTGAGGCTGAGCTTTTAAAAAAGAAAAAAGAACAGACTGGCAAAAACACAACTGAAATTTTTAAAAGTGCTATCTATTTTACAGGAGTTGACGAGACTTTTGTTGATAATTTGATTTCAAATATTGGAGTCCTTGCAAGCAATAATGATATAGAGGGTATTAAAGAGGAGGTTCAAAGGTATGTGGCATATAGAACTTGTCAAAAATAAATATGAATCATTAGAAGATTTATATAGTCTTCTTCAGTATGTTTTTAGGCTGAATAAAACGGCAGATGATAGCAGGAGAGCAAACATTATAACAGATGATTTGACAGGATGTTTACCTGCTATGATTCCTGATATAAATAATCCGGATATGGTTTATCGGTTGATGCTTTTTATAATTCAAAGAAGGCACAAAGATACTCCGCAACTGGTAAGGCATAGGATTGTTTCATTTCAGGCGAGTGATTGTATTTTACCGCAGGATTTGATTCCCTTGGCACAATCTATAGCAAGTTCCTATGTTGCTAAAGGTTTTATTGCTGCCTACGGAATTCATGCCGATACATATTGTGTGCATATTCATTTCGTTATTTGCACAGTGTCCTTTACAACACTAAACTTGTTCTATTCTGGTTATGTTGTAGAACGGAGAGAACTTGAGAAAATCATTCAAGAGTGGGTGTTTCATTTTGAAGAGAAACTTCAAAGAAATCCTAGGCTTCAACAAGACCGAGAAGCTGCATTATATGGAGATGATTGCCTCAAATATGGCAATGCTCCTTTAACTGCAAAGGAGCAGATAAAGCAGAACAGAAGAATTAAAACAAAGTAATAGAGAGGAAGTTTACAATGGACAGATTTGACGAAAAAATCATCGGTTATGAATCTACAAAAAACATTCTACGTCAAATACTGGATGCCCTGAAAAGGCCAGAACTCTATAAAAGCAAAGGAGCTTCTATCCCCAGAGGGCTTCTGATGGAATCCGACCCCGGCCTTGGCAAAAGTTTGCTGGCAACCGTCTTTATAAAAGAATCAGGTCGCAAGTCTTATGTCTTTCGGAAAACCAGTCAGGAAAACAGTTTTTTGGATGAATTGAGGGCTGCTTTCTCGGCTGCAAAGGAACCCGCACCTAGTATACTGCTCTTGGAGGATTTGAACCTCTATGTAGAATCCAATTCTCCCTATGCGCCGGAATGGGCTTGTCTGCAAGCCTGTATTGATGACGCAAAGAGCACAGATTGGGCGCAGACGGAAACTGCATTTGACCAAGCAGCCGAGCAACTCGATCAGGCGTGGACTGCTTATGTGGAACGGTTGCAGACAACTGTCGATAGTTATGATATTGAGCAAATTGAAACTTCGCTTACTGCGGCGAAAGGTATTCAGAATTTTTTCGAGCATATCCCATTGTAAGGAAATGGTTTCGTGACCTCTACAACTGGGATTTGGAATGAAAGGAAATTGCTATGAATCCGATGTTCAATGAATACAAGGATGCTGGTAAAATTCAGGAAGCATTGCTGATTGGACGCAACATGGTGAATAAAGCTCCGGGAGACTCGGAGTGCGTAAATGCCTATTTGGATTTCCTGCTGATGCTGGCTGAAAAATTGCCTCGTACCGATGAACGTAAGAGTTTTGCAGACCAAGCAAATCTTGTTCTCTCTTTTTATGAAGAAAATGCAGATCTTACGGATGACATCATCAACAACATTCATGTGTACCATAATCGACTTGGTGCAGTAGTTACGGACATTGCACAGCTCGAACAGGAAGAATACGAAAAACAGAAAAGAGCAATCGAGGCCACCAACACCACGCAAATCAAAAAGCTCTATACCATAAAGCAGAAGTTGGAAAATGCCAAGACCCATGCAGAGTTTGACAAGCTCTTGCAGGAAATTAGTGCTGTGGATGCTGAAATTGACCATGATAACTTAACGTCAGAGCAGAAAACACATTATGACCAGTTGAACAAGAGCTGCACTGATACCATCAGTGCCAAGATGCGCCAGTTGGAGTACAAAGATAATATCGACTACAACAAAAAGGCTGTTAATGCATACAACTCTGCTTTTACAAGTTTCAAGAATAATGAATCGCGGTATAAAGATAAGAGCCAGCTTTTGGGCCTTGTTTCCACGACGCTGTTTGCATATGATGCAGGACGGTTATTTAATGAAACCCTGATTTTCTATAATCATGTCTACTCCTACATTTTTAACAAACTGGATGATAACGGAAAGTTGGAACTGACGAAGTATTCGATTGAGTGTGAGCGAAAGCAGGGGTGAACCTTATGCTGACAGCGATAAAAAACAATAAAAGTTTGAGTTTTTATCAGAACATTGCTGAGCCACGTCAACGAAAGGCAGATTCACTGCCGATTGCTGGAATGATTTCTCCGGCCATGGGAGGCATGACGTATTCGACTGTTACTTATACCCATGACGTAAATCAGGCTTTTTCCGATTTAGTTGCGAATGTGTCACGCCGTGGAATGCAGTATGCAAATAACACTGTCGCCTCACGAGGAGGCTATATGGCAGAAAACTTTGTGGCTGATAGTTATAATCTTGATGCTACAATTAAAAGGTCTGATGCTCCAAGGGCAACTGTTCCAGAAGAAAATGGCCTTTCATCCCCTGATATTCAGTATGGTGATGAACAAGCCAGTTTGAAGTTTTATAAAGACGCAAAATCTAGTGCCATGAGACAATCCGATCCGGGATATGGAGATCAACACCGAATTGTTCCAAGTGATCAGGTTGATGATGCGAAAGCTGAACTGGCTAAAAAAGCACAAGAAAACAGGGCTAAAGGTCGAGAGAATGCTGCTACGCAGCAGGAAAAGACTCGTGATCTGATTGATGACCGAATCCACGGTAAGGATGGAACGGAATCAACTCCTATGACCAAAAAACAGAATGATGACCTATCCAAAACCATAAAGAAGGATGAAAACGGAAATGCCTATGTTGATAATGAGGCAATGGATAAAGTCATGGAAGATACCGGCATCAAAGGCAAGGTAAAGAATGCAATCCGTAAAAATGAAATTCAGGGCCTTGCAAGTGCTGTTGCGATTGGTGCAGGAATTGGATTTACCATTGGTTTTGCAGTATCTTTGGCGCAATCGGGTATCACACCTGATTCGGTAAAATATGCGTTTGTTAATGGTGGGAAATCTGGCGTAGCATCAGGAGTGCAGTCTGTTGTTGGCTACGGTATCGGAAGAACTATTGGTCAAGTAGCAACAAATGCTATTGAAGGTGTCCTGTCTAACGCTGGTCTTGAAATTACAGCTAATATTTCCAAAATGTGCACAATAGGAACGGTTGGAGCCATTACCGTTGCCGTATTCTCTACGGTACAATTTGTAAAGCTTATTTACCGTGGAGAATGTTTGAAGTCTGCGGCCATTCAAGTCGGTAAACAGGCACTCTTTTCACTGTCTCTTTTGGCGATCTCGATTGCTGCACAGGGAATGTGGGGAGGCCCCGCAGGTATTATCGTATCTATTGGCACAGGGATAGTGATTGTGTCGTATACAATTGCTGATGCAGTACACCAACGCACCTTTGCTGAAGAGTGTCACATTAAAACTATTGAAGAATATGGACGTTTGGCGTTACGACACTTAAACGAGCTACAATTTGCCTAAAAAATAATCCGGGACGGCTTTTAGGGGCTGCCCCGGATTATTTTTAGGTAAAGGACTTGAGCACTTCTTTCAGTGCTTCACGCTGTTCAGGGGACAGACGGGCCAGAAGTTCTAAAAACTCCTGCTGTTCCTCCAAAGTAAGCCTGTTCTCCGGCTCAGAATGATTTTGGCGGTTCATAAAAGATACTTGCTCCTTTCGGCAAATCCTGTTCAGCCATCAGTTCAGCTCGAATCTGACGCTTATACTTATAATAGGTATTCCGGGCAAGACCTGTGAGCTTCATGCACTCGGCATCGTCAAGTGTGCCGCCAAAGGTCTTGCAATGGGTACGGATGATCTGTTTGGCTTCTCTGGCTTTCTTTGTTTCAAAGCCGACACCCTTTTTGCGACCAACCTGCTTGCCGTTCAGCCGGGCGGTCAAAAGGCCCTCACGGGTGCGCTGGTGCAGATCGGCAACTTCTTTTTCGGACTGCTCAAAGG
>ENA-OXTJ01000166-OXTJ01000166.1-human-gut-metagenome-genome-assembly--contig:-NODE-166-length-23645-cov-11.519966_pt1 | contig 23645 bp, 20 predicted proteins | sample MGYA00249342_ERZ652646 | MGnify/ENA primary metagenome ERZ652646 (study PRJEB26925, sample SAMN05826522) | human gut metagenome | biome: ENVO:2100002; feature: ENVO:00000062; material: ENVO:00002003...
TCTCTGGTCTCGTGGGCTCGGAGATGTGTATAAGAGACAGGGCTGTCCAGACGCTCCTGCTCCCGCTGGACTTTGAACTGAGTGACAGTCAGGTGCTCTTCGGTGCTGCCGCGCTCACCGCGCTCCACATCCGTGTACCCGGCGTTGCGCATGTAGTTGAAGAAATCGTCTTGCAGGACGCTGTACGACTTCTTCAGGACTGGCTTGCCGTTCTTTTGCAGCACAGGCTTTCCGGCATCGTCCAGCAGGGGCTTGGATGCCCACTTCTTGCTCCGGCTGACCTGCATGACGGTCTCCTTGACTGTGCCGACCAGTGCCTTATCCTTGCAGCGTTTCGACCACAGGATCTGCTTTTCCACCACAGGTACATAGACCACATGGAGGTGGTAGTGGTAAACTTCGCGGCCTAGTGCTTCGGTCATGGCACGGTTGATCTCATCGGCGTGCATGACTGCCGAGAGGATATACTGCTCACCGCCCACGATTTGAACGGCAGCTTGGTAGGCATCCTCATAGAACTGCTTGGCGAACTCGTAGCCGCCGTGATTGTCAAAGTAGGCCGAGTTGACATCAAAGACAAGCTCGCAATAATGGGTGGCATCCGGCTTCAGGCCGCGCGTTGAAATCGTACCAGCGGTTTCCAGTTGGGCGAACAGGTCAGTGTAGCGGGCAGTTGGCTTTTTGAAGTGGACGTTCCATGCAGCGCGCTGGGGGATAATGTCGGGGTTCCGATAGCTGTCCTTTTCGCGCTCGTTGTGCTGCTGGGTGTTGCCAACGGCCTTATCCGAAACGGCGAGATTCCGGACGCTTGTGCGGTCAATACCATCATTTCTTGCCAAAGGGCATCCCTCCTTTCGGGGTTCAGAGGAAGGTGACGGGGAACGGAGATGCACTTCTTCGGAAGTGTAATAACCCACTATGACACTTTCATCCCTATGGGCTGCAAAGTGTAGTGGGTTCTTCGAGGACTCTCCGAGGGAGAACGTCTCCTGCGGGAGAGTTAATCGAGTTCACGTTTGCGAAGCAATGAAAGCCCCAGTGGGGCTTTTAAGTGACCGAACGGTCTTGCGCCAGCAAGATGGAGGGGCCTCGCCCCGACAAGTTCGCACAATGCGAACTTGATTGCTCCGTACGCATCTGAAAAAATTGCGTACGGACTTCAAATAACCTGTACGGTCTGTACGGCGTACGGAAATCTAAAATAAAAACGATAACACGTTTTAATTTGCTTCGATTCGCCGTACGGGTGCGTACAAGTACAGACCGTACAGGTTGTGCGAACTTCTTCCGTGAAAAAATGCACTTTTTACGGACAGGGGTGGACAAGCGGCTCAATGCCCACGAAACCCCGCACCCTGCGGCCACCGGGCAGGTAGATGTTGTTGGTGGCTTCAAGGTTATAGCGGCGGTCATTCTGGCGCAGTTCGGCGCTGAAACGGATGGCCGATACGCTGTGGCAGGCGTTGTCCTCGCACCACTGTTTATAAATGTCGTAGAACTCCTTGGAGCTGATGGAGTAGTCCGCCTTAAAGCGGAAGTAGCCCTCGGACTCCATGAAGTCGATGACGTTGTTGCTGCTGCGCTTGATGGTGTCCACGTTGGCGGCGGCTCGTTCGCTGACCGTGAAGCGGAAGTTGTTCTGCACCAGCCGGTGCAGCCCTTCCAGACACCACAGCAGGATGCCCTCCAACTCGGCACACATCTTTTCGACAAGGAAAGGGTCATCCGTGCGGTCGGCAGGCTTGTCTTTGGTGGTCAGGATGAGCTGGCGGCGAAAGAAACCGTCCGAATGGTCATACAGCGAGGTCAACGCACCGTTGCCAAAGCAGAGGAACCGGGCGTAGATGTCCCGCTGGTAGCTCTGGACACCCTTGCGCTCCAAGTCCAGCTTGGCCTCGGCGGTCACGATGGTCTTGATATAATTCGTTTTGGGCAGGGCGTTCATGTCCATGTCATCGTCGATCATGAGCAGGCGGCGTTCCAGATCGGCACGGGCAAAGCGGTTGTTCTCCACCTTCTGGACGCTGCCGTTGCTGGCGGCATCTCCCATGAGCCGCTTGAGCACCAGCCCAATGCGGGACTTGCCCTCGCCACCCTTGCCGACAATGAGCATCATCTTCTGGCCTTTGGTGCTGGGGATCAGGCAGTAGCCCAGATACTCCTGCAAGGTGGGGATGTCGGCATCGTCCAGCAGCTCGTGCAGAAAAGTCAGCCAGCGGTTAGGGCTGGCTGCTTTCGGGTCATACTTTACAGGCAGGCGGTTCTGGCAGAACAGGCGGCTCTCCTGAAAAGAGCCGTCCGGCAGATGGTACACACCGTTCTGGAGGTGGATGCAGTCCTGTTCGATGGGGAACGGGTCGGAAAAGGCCAGCAGCTTGATGGTCTCCAGAATGTTGGTGACCTTTTTGGACAGGCCGGAGGTGACATATTCCTCGATGTTCTCCAAGATGCGCTGCTTGATCTCGCTTTCGTCCTCCACCGGGCCGTCCAGCGTGTACAGCGTTCCGTTGACGCATTTCAGCGGCCACTGTTCCAGAAAGGCACGGCCAAACTGGACTTCATCAATTTTCTTGCCGTTGTACCAGTCCGGCCATAAAGGGTTGCGGGAAATGTTTTTCTTCATGTGGTAGTTCTCCTTTAAAAAAGTAAAGTGGTGATTATCATAATGATAAGCACCACTTTAGGTGAATGAATCGTCAGGCGCACTTTGCCAGAGCAAGGCGGTCGGTACGCTCCTCCAGCATCAGCAGGTACGACCCGGATAGCAGCTGTGCGGCGGCATCGGCCTTCTGCTGGGGTGTCTCGAATGCAACGCAGTCCGTCAGGTGCTCGATGGTCTCGGTCATGTGGAGAGCTTCCACGAACCGCTCGTCCAGCGGTTCTTCCGGGCTGGCGGGCTTGTAGCGCTCCTGCCAGTCGTGCAGCAGGTCGAGATAATCGGTCAGCACCCGCAGGCAGTAGGCGATATCTGCCCACTGCTCGTCCGTCAGGCCACGCTTGGGTGGCGGAAGGGCAATGGCGTTGGCGGGCGGCTTGTCCGGGTCAAGCCCGAAGTCGTGTATCAGCTTCTCGGCGGCTTGCCGGGGGTTCAGGTCGAACAGCTTGGCGGTGAGGTCGATGGCATCTCCATTGGCTCCGCAGCCAAAGCAGTAATAATAGGTGTCGTTCAGCTTCATGCTGGGGTCGCTGTCAGAATGGAACGGACAGCACACCATGCCATGGCGGTCGGGCTCCATGCCGTACATCTCTCCCACCTGCCGAACGGTGATGGCGGACTTGATCTTTTGATATAGACTCAAAATTTCTCCTTTGGTCAAAGGTTTTGGCACGGATCATTTTGATCCCTGCCACGTTCAAGAGCACCGGTGTCCCCCAAATGGGAACTTCGGTGAAGCCGGTCTCCCTTGCTGCCTCCCGACAGGAAATCTTTTTGGACTCTGTGTCGGCCCCATGCAGGGCGCTCGCTCCCCCGATGGGAGGTCTTGGCGGTCTGGACAGTTCGGACGGTCATTCTGTTGTCAAGGTTCTGTTATGAAAGATATTTCAGAGGGCTTTCGCGGGAAGCCCTTAATATGTTCGCTGCTGGGGAGTTATATGTTTTCTTTCTGTCTATAGGATAGCACCTCCATGGCCGCTGTGCCGTATATCCATAATGTCGGAAAACAGGTGCAGAAACTGCAAAATTCCACGCTTATGGACAGGAACAGCCGGAAGTGGTATACTGTGCAAAAAACATCGGAGGTGCGACCATGAACATCAAGCTGACACTGGGAGAACGGCTCAAAGACCTGCGTGTGGAGCGGAATCTGAAGCTGGAAACGCTGGCAGAGCAGACGGGTCTGTCCAAATCGGCATTGTCGAAGTATGAGAGCGACGATGTGACCGACCTCAGCATTTATGCGGTGACAACGCTGGCTGAGTTCTATGGCGTGACCACGGACTACCTGCTGGGTGTGACGGAAAACAAAAAACGCCCAGATGCAGTCCTTTCGGACTTGCATCTGAGCGATGGTGCAGTGGACGTATTAAGGAATGGAAAATTCAATCATCGGCTGCTGTGCGAGCTTTTGGAGCATCCCGATTTTGCCCGGTGGATGACCGACCTTGAGATCTGTGTGGACGGGCTGGTCAGTGACCGCATCCGGGATATGAATGCTATGGTAGAAGCCACCCGGCAGGAGCTGGAAAAGCGATACCATGCCGATACAGAGGACCTGACCATGCGGACACTGAAGGCGGCGCAGATCAACGAGGACGAGTATTTCGGGCGGATCCTCTATGATGAGCTGGCAGCGATTCTGAAGCAGATCAAAGCGGCACATGGAAACGATAAGACCACATCGGACGGTGCAGCGATCGAGCAAGCAAAAAAGCAGCTTGAAAATGCGCAGAAGTTTGAAGGTTCTCCGTTGGAGAAGAAGATGAATGTCCTGATGGGACAGATTGGCATCGACTATTCCAAGCTGACAAAAGAAGAACAGATGACCCTGCTGCGGGTGTTCAACAAATCCTCCATGTTGAAGCACCGCACAAAAGCAGGGATGCGGGGTAAGCACAGACGTTGATCGTTTTCCCTGTGCCTTATAGGGGAAAAACGCTGCTGCGGCAGGACGGGAGAACGTACACCATTGGTTCCTCTGCAAGCCTGCGCTGGGTGGGCAAAGACCGTCAACTGCCACGCCCATCCGCGCATCCTTCTGCCACAGAACAGGTGCTTGCCGGAGCCGCTCGCAGCCCCTTTTCCGCATCAGCCGGAACCAAGGTGTAACACACTAGACTTTGCAAGCAAAGTCGTGTGCCAACGAGCGTTCCGCCGCTCTTTGGATTCTTCCCGGCAGGGCACTGGAAAATGGGGTGCCCTGATGAAAACGGTGGATGGTACACATTCACAAACCCCGAAAGGTGTGTTATTATAGTACCATCAACAAATGGAAGGGAGGGCGGCGGATGTTCAGCATTGCAGGAATTGACCTGTTGGAGCAGGAACTTTTGGACCATGAACGCACCCTCCTTGAGATTTTGCTTCAGGACAAGACCACCAAGAAAAACATCATCTGGGCAACCGATGATTACGCCGAACTGGGCGAACCATACAGCTTCAAAAAAGAAATCCTGCCGGAACTGGTTACAGGCGAACAGGACAGCCTGATTCAGCCCAGAGTGGAAAAAGCACTGGAGCACCAGACCAACCGCACCCGTGACAAAGCAGAGGTGTTTACCCCCAGTTGGATCTGCAACGCACAGAACAATCTGGTGGATGAGCAGTGGTTTGGCAGAAAGGATGTTTTCAACATCCAGAAGGAGATGTCGTGGAAAGCAACGGCTGACAAAATCGCTTTCCCGGACGACCGTCAGCACACATGGCAGAAATATGTGGATGCACAACGGCTGGAAATCTCCTGCGGCGAGGCTCCCTATCTGGTAAGCCGCTACGACACCGTAACGGGCGAAACCGTTCCCATTTCCCAGCGAATTGGCCTGCTGGACCGCAAGCTGCGTGTTGTCAATGAAAACACGGATACCGAAGAAGAATGGTTCACATGGACGAAGCGGGCGTTCCAAAGTGTGTACGGCTTTGAGTATCAGGGCGACAGCTTGCTGCTGGCACGGGAAAACCTGTTTGTGACCTTTGTGGAGGTTTACCGGGAACACTTTGGCAAACTTCCCCATCTGCGGCAGATGAAGGTGATCGCCAACATCATTGCGTGGAACCTCTGGCAGATGGACGGCACGAAGTATGTGGTTCCGGGCAGTTGCAGGGAAACCCGTATCGAGATCTTCAGTATGTTCGGCACGGAAGAACAGATTGACCTGTGCCCCGGATGCAAAAGCGGAAATATCCGGGCACACAACGGGATTTACAGCGTCATAAAGGATTGGCGTTCCAATCAGACGATGACTTTTCTTTCAATGGTGAGAGGAGGAAAAGCAAATGGCGGCGTATGAGCCTACAATGTCGTACCGCTTGATTTATATCTTTGCAATTCACGACAAGGATCATGAAGGATATCTGAAAATTGGTGACACCACATTTGACAGCACCAAGAGCTACAAACAGCTTCCGCCCAACTGCGAGGAATTGAATCAGGCTGCGCGTGATCGAATTGATGATTACACGAAAACCGCTATGGTTGCTTACGACCTGCAATATACCGAACTGGCTCGTAAGGTTGTGACCTTTTCGGATGGCGAAGTAGAAACCTCGCTGTTCCGGGACAAGCGTGTCCATGATGTGTTATACCGCTCCGGCTATACATCCAAGAATTTCTGGTTTTCTGACCGTACGAGCGAATGGTTTGAGGTGCCGCTGTCCGTTGCCATCCGTGCAATTCAGGCGGTCAAGGAAGGCCGCACGGCGCTGACTGCTGCCGAAAAGAGCGAAGGGCAGACCAGCTTTCTGCCGCAGACTGTCCCTGCTGCGCCCAAAAAGAGAGCTATTACCCTGCGTGACGAGCAGGTAGATTGCGTCAATCGGACGCTGACGATTTTCCGCAAGCAGAACTCGATGCTCTGGAACTGCAAGATGCGTTTCGGCAAGACGGTCACGGCCTATGCGCTTATCAAAAAAGCAAACTATCAGAAGGTGATTGTGGTCACCCACCGCCCGGTGGTGGAGGATGGCTGGCGCAACGATTTTGACCTGATTTTTGGCGAAGGAGATAACCGTGCCTTCCTGAAGAAAGACCGTTTCGATACGGATTCGTCCGTTTACGATGCGGCAATGGATGCACGCAACGATGCAAACCTGACAACCTACCAGAATTCCGGCAAGGCGTTTGTTTACTTTGCCTCCATGCAGGATCTGCGTGGCTCGCAGCGGGCAGACGGCAAGTTTGACAAGAATAACGCCGTTTTCGATATGGATTGGGATCTTGTGATTTACGATGAAGCCCACGAGGGCACCCAGACCCAGCGAGGGCAGAAGGTGCAGTCTTTGCTGGAAGCGGAAAAGAACGGCAAGACGCCCAAGGTTCTGCAGCTGTCCGGCACACCGTACAACCTGATGCAGAAGTACGAGAACAACGTCTACACATGGGACTACGTCATGGAGCAAAAGCGCAAGCGGGAGTGGGACACCTTGCACCCCGGCGACCATAACCCCTATGCAGACCTGCCGGAACTTCGCATCCTGACCTTTGACCTTGGGAAAAGTCTGCCTACCTCCTACCGCTACGAGACCTTGGAGATGGCGTTCAACTTTACCGAGTTTTTCCGGGTGTGGACGGGAGACCCTGCACGGGATTTTCGTCCTCTGCCTGCTGGCGCACAGGTGGGTGATTTTGTCCACGAGGCCGACGTGCGCAGCTTTCTGGACCTGATTTCTTCGGAGAACCCGGAGAGCAATTACCCTTACTCCACGCCGGAGTACCGGGAGATGTTTCGGCATACCCTCTGGATGGTTCCGGGCGTGAAAGAAGCCAGTGCCTTGAGCAAGCTGCTGAAAGAGCATCCTGTGTTTGGAGCCTATAAGGTGGCCAACGTTGCAGGCGACGGCGATGCCGAAATGCCCTACGACAACGCCCTGACGCTGGTAAAGCAGGTCATCAAAGCGAACCGCTATACCATTACCATTTCCTGCGGCAAGCTGACCACCGGCGTGACGGTGCCGGAGTGGACGGCAAGCAGAAAGAACGCTGCTACGTCTTTGATTTTGCGCCCGACCGCGCACTGAATGTTCTTTCCGAGGTCAACCGCGTCACCAAACGTGGCAAAACCAACGAGGAAGAATACCGTAAGGCTCTGGGCGAATTCCTGAACTTCTGCCCGGTGATTGCCGTGGACGGTACGCAAATGACCGAGTACAGCGTACCGAAGATGATGCGCCAAATCAAGCGGCTGACCGTGGACAAGGCCATCAAGAGCGGCTTTGACGATGAATCGGTCTACAAGCAGGATACCGGCATGGTGATGGATGAGGAAGATGTGGAGCTGTTCCATACCCTGTCCGACAAGCTCAGCGAGCAGAAAGCCGCCAAGAAAGAGACAAAAATCCACATCAACAATCAAGGATTGACCAACGAAGAGTACGAAGAAGCCTCCAAGCTCTCCAACAAGCCCAAGCGGGAGCGCAGCAAAGAGGACGAAGAACTGCTCAAAAAGCTGCAAGACCAGCGCAAGGAGCGCGATAAGGTCATCCGGCTGCTGCGGAATGTTTCGATTCGTCTGCCGCTGTTGATTTACGGCGCAAAGGTCGATTTGACCGAAGAAATCCACATGGCGGATTTTATCGACTTGGTAGACCCTGAATCTTGGCAGGAGTTCATGCCAAAAGGAGTAAGCACTGCTCTGTTCCGCAAGCTGCTGAAATACTATGACGAGGATGTTGTCAGCGGCGCAGGTCTACGCATCCGCCGCATGGCAAAGGCTGCGGACGAGCTGCCGCCTACTGAGCGTGTGAAGCGCATTGCCGAGATCTTCAGCCACTTCCGCAACCCCGACAAGGAAACCGTTCTGACCCCGTGGCGGGTGGTGAACCTTCATCTGAGCAACATGGTGGGCGGCTACTGCTTCCTCAACGAGCAGTTTGATCCACAGGAGGTTCTGGAAGAGCCTCGTCTGGTGGATCAGGGACAGGTCACGGAGGACATCTTCCTCAACCCGGACGCGCGGATTCTGGAGATGAACTCCAAATCCGGCCTGTATCCCCTGTATATGGCATACAGCCTGTACGCCATGAAGCTGCCCGCGCCGGAGGACAAGCTGCCGCTGGAGCAGACACAGGCTCTCTGGCAGGAAACCGTGGAGCAGCAAATTTTCGTTCTGTGCAAGACCCGGATGGCAGAAAGCATCACCCGGCGGACGCTGGTGGGCTATCAGGAGTGGACGGTCAACACCACCTACATTCCGCACCTGCTGGAACGGATGGAAAAAGACCCGCAGCGTCTGGCAAAGAAGCTGCAGCGTACCGATACATGGGGAAAGGAGGGACAACCCATGAAGTTCGATGCAATCGTTGGCAATCCGCCGTATCAGCTTATGGGTGGTTCTGGCGGAACGAATGATGCGCCCATCTACCAGTATTTTGCATCTCTGGCAGAGGAAGTAGAGCCACATTATATTAGCTTGATTATCCCATCTCGTTGGTTTTCTGCTGGAAGAAAGAATTTGCTGGGAGACTTCCGCACACAGATGCTTGCGAATCGTAAAATTCGTAAGATGTATGTCTATCCTTCCTCACAGGATATTTTCCCAACAGTCGATATTAAAGGCGGTCTGTGCTATTACCTGATTGATAACAGGTATGATGGAGATTGTGAGTACACCCTTGCACAGAATGGCAAGGAAAAAACAACGACCAGAAGTCTGAACGACCTTGACATTTTGGTGCGTGAGCCGGAACTTGCGAATATCGTCAAGAAAGTTATGAGTGGCACCGCAGAGACGGACACCATTTCAACGATTGTGTCTAACGATACGCCGTTTGGTATTCCGACGAACCCCAAGACGAGCGGAAAGAATGCTACGATGGTCTATGAAGATTCTGCACCAGAGCATAATGTGAAACTGCTGTATCTTGACAATATGGTTCGGACAATTGCCTATGTGTCGAGAGAAAGCATCAAGAAGAATACGGGTGATATTGACTGCCCCAAGGTGTTTATTCCTGAAGCGGCTGGCTCTGGCAATGATCCGTATGTTGTGGGAAAACCCGAATACATCGGTGAAACTGCTGTGTGTTCACAGACTTTCCTTTATGTTCCATTCAAAACAGAGAGCGAAGCGATGAATTTCATTTCGTATCTTAAAACAAGATTCTTCCGGGTTCTGGTATCTGCTTGCAAAATTTCACAGCACACGCCCAGCAGCACATATCGCTTTGTTCCCTTGCAAGATTTCAGCAAATCTTGGACGGATGAAGAACTGTATAAGAAGTACGAGCTGACGGAAGATGAGATTGCGTTTATTGAGAGTACGACTAGAACGATGGAGTAAAACGCAAGACTAAAAGCGTGTAATCTACATCGTGCACAAAAATGCAAACAAAAATTCTGAGCAAAATTTTGTGTAAGAGACCTTGACAATAAAAGATGTTAACACCTTGTTTACAAATGCAAGTATCAGACGATGAAATGACAAAAGAAACGCAAGATCTGGTTGAATTTTCTTGACTTTGCAGAAAAGAAGGAATATAATTAGTAAGCAAGGAGGGGATAGCATGGTTGACCTGAGCGGCTTTACTGCTTTTGATTTTAGCGAAGGTGTGCCTTATTGTTCGATCACGGCTAACGGCGTCACCTTCAACAAGGCGGTCACGCTGAAAATGGGCTCACCGGCCTATGTTCGGTTACTCATAAATGGAGACAGCCGTCAAATTATTCTTCAGGCTTGTGACGAAGATACGCCCCGTGCGGTGGCTTTCTTTCGTCCCAAAAAAAACGGCGTGATGTCTGTGCGCTGGAATTCCATGGATTTGCTTTCGACGTTTAAGCGTCTTTTGAATTCTGATTTGCAGCACGGCTACCGTGTGGATGGCGAACTTGTCGGAGATGGTATGATGCTTTTCGACTTGAATGCCGCAAAAACCTTGGTCTGACAGTTTTCAACTGTTTGACATATAAAAAAGCACCCATCAGATAGTGGGGACTATCTGATAAGTGCTTTCCTTGAAAAAGCCAGAGCAGAAGCTCAAAACTAATTCGACTAACACGGTTAGTATACCCGGTTGCTCCGGCTTTTTCAAGCATTTCACGGATTCGTCTGCAACTTGCTTGCGGCGTGTTCGAGCGTTGCTTGAAAGGAGGAGTGCAACTATGCGAGACAATCGGATGGATGAGAATGTGACCATCGTCTACACTGCGTATATTACGCTGCGTAACGGACATCGTCTGTACGCGAAGCAGTACGGCAAAAAGGCGTTTGAACTTCACATTCGTGACAACAAACACCGCAAACGCAAGTGATTCTTGCGTGATTTGATCGTTGAGGGTATCGGGAGTAGCTTCACCCTCCTTGTTTTATATAGCATGGAGGAATTGATATGAATTCTAAGAAAACATCTTCGTCTGTTGCATCTCAGGCATCTCGTGCGCTGCGTAGCAGTAGCACTTCCAAGATTCAGCGACAGCTTGCCGGAAGTGCACTCTCGCAGGCAAAGAGCGGTCATCAGACGGGAAAGAAAATGGAAGGCGTTGCATCGGCAGCTTTGAATAGCCCGAAATACAGCAGCACGACCAAAACTCTTGCGGGCAGCGTTCTCTCGCAGTCTAACAAGAACCGCTAATTAGTCCAAAACAGGACGTGCAGTTTATGGCTGTACGTCCTGTTTTCTTTTTAAGGGCAGAAATGCAATGTATGTTGAGGGGAGGTTTCTACCATGACCGAACAAGCACTCCGCAAAATGATTGCTGCCGGGGAAAGCACCCGGCAGGAGTTTAAGTCGTGGGTGAAGTGCAAGGACTACCGGCAGCGGAAAGAGCTTGCGGTGAAAAGTGCGGTTGCGCTGGCAAATACAAAGGGCGGCGTTCTGCTGTTTGGCGTGGAAGATGACGGCACAATTACGGGCTGCCCTAAAAGCGACCCGCAGGCACTGATGGAAGCCATCTACGATATGACCCGGCCCAGCCTGTTTACCGAAATCGAGCCGGTGGAAACCTCTGACGGTGTGGTACTGGTAGTATCGGTGGAGAAATCCAGTTCTCATGTTGCCACCACCGGCGGCATCTATTACAGACGGCTGGGGAACGTGACAAAACCTTACTACCCGGCAAACGATGTGTACTCCCCTGCCGATAACCCGGATTTTTCGGCAAAGATCGTGGAGGGCGCAACCGAAAGCGACATTGACCTGCTGGAAGTGTACCGCCTGAAAGAAAAGCTACGGATTCGGGATGCAGGCTCTGCCCTGCCGGACTTGGCAGATACCACCTTTCTGGACAACCTGAACCTGATCCGCATGGACAAGGACGAAGTGCGTGTGACGGTGGCAGGGCTGCTGTTTGTGGGCAAGGCAGCGTCTATTGCCCGGCTGCTGCCGCAGGCAGAGGTGATCTACCTGCATTACAGCGACGAAGCGCAGACGGAATACGACAACCGCATGGATATGCAGGAGCCGGTGATCTCGATTCTGGATAAGCTGACCGAGCGCATCCGCACCTATAACCGCCTGACCAATGTGCAGGTGGGGCTGTTCCGGCTGGAGGTGTACGATTTCTCCGAAGCGGTTTTTCAGGAGGCGTTGCTGAATGCGCTGGCGCATCGCTCCTATGAGGACATGGCACCGGTCTACGTCAAGCACTACCCCACAAAGATCGTGATTGAAAACCCCGGCGGCTTTCCGGGGGACATCAACGAAAGCAACATCATCACCCACCAATCCATTCCCCGGAACAAGCTGATTGCCATGACCCTTCAGCACCTGAAGTATGTGCAGCGTTCCGGGCAGGGCGTGGACATCATGTTCCAGAGTATGCTCACCGAGGGCAAGCCCTACCCGGAGTACGCCAGCACGGCCAACTCCGTCCGGCTGACCCTTCGCAGCACAATGGAAAACCAGAGCTTCGTGCGTTTCATCGCAGAGACACAGGATAAGCGGTCCAAGATGTTCACGCTGTCGGAGCTGATGATTCTGCACTACCTGCGGGAGCATCAGAAAATCACCCTGAAGCAGGCGGCAAAGACGATTCAGGAAACCGACGACAATGCCCACAAGGTTCTGAACGCTCTCCGGGACGAGGGGCTTCTGGAACTGAACGGCAAGACCTATATGCTGTCCCTAAAGGTCTATGAAACGGTGAAAACCGATGTGGCCTATGTGCAGGATAAGACGGTAAGCCAGATTCAGGCAAAGGATCGGATTCTCGAATATCTGAAGCATAAGCCGTCGATTACGAATCAGAAAGCACAAGAACTGTGTGGATACACAAAAGATCAGGCGTACCGTATTCTCCGAAAGCTTTTAGATGAAGGGAAGATTGAAGTAAAAGGAGCGGGGCGCGGAAGAAGCTACTTCTTAAAAGAAAATAAGCGATAAAAACGCGCGCCGCGCGATTATTACGCGCAAAGAAACGTGCGATTTCCTCAAGAATGAACAGAAAATGACTGAGATTCGATGAAAAACAGAAAACGTTAATCGCGCGCTGAAACGCGCGCCGCGCGATTAGCGGTTTTGCCGCGCGTTTTCTAAGGTTCAATCCTTCAGCCTGCCGTGGTCGCAGCTGAGAGAAAGATAACGCTCCATCTCCCCTCTCAGCACCATCTGTGCGTACTCCAAGGGCTTGTTGTAGAGCAGCCAGTCCAGCTCCGCCCGCTGCGCCGGGGTGCTGCCGTACTCGTCCTCCACAGCGATGCAGTCAATGGCAAGGGTGGTGCTATCCTCAAACCGGGCCTCCACCCGGTTGGTGTCCATGTTGTAGCGGCAGGTATGCAATTTTGTCATAATAGTATCCTCCAAGACTTGATTTTTAGTGTGCGGTCACTCGAACCAATGCCGTCAAGTCGTTGTCGGATGAAGTGGTTTTTAGTTTGTCTGGGAGTAAGTGCACGGTTTCTGCACGGTTTTTGCACGGTTTCAAAACGTGCAAAGGGTGCAAATCGCTGCAAAATCGGACAAAGGGTGCAGAAACTCGAAGTTCAAAATCTGCGATGTATCGCAAAGAAACAACGTTGAAACGTAACTTCCAAAAATTGAGGGAATCGCCCGGCGTGCGCTACGAATCAGTAGGCCGGGGGTTCGAGTCCCTTCCATCGCACCAAATAATGAAAATCCGAACCTTTTCTCAATAGGAGAAGGGTTCGGATTTTTTGTTTCTTCGGAAAGCAAAATGCCGCGTTTGCGCAGCAACAAAAGCCCCAGTGGGGCTTTTGAGCGACCGAACGGTCTTGCGTTAGCAAGATGGAGGGGCCTCCGCCCCGACAAGTGACCATAAAAGAAAAATACCGCCCACGCAGCGCAGCGATGGATTTTGTCGGGTGAAGTAAGCGGCAAAATGAATCGGGTGTGTTGCGGGACGGTAAGTTCTTTCGTGGACTTTTCCTCACGGAAGTGGTGGGTCTCACGGTGATAACCAACCACTTTCTGTGGCTGTGTTCAAAATGAACACGACCACATTTTGTGGGTGGTTTCAAACCAATCCACAAAGACGGTGGGATTTACAGGAAAAATACCACTGTATGTGAAATTCGTCAATAGGGTTTTGGAAAATCCCTATTCTCACACTCATCCACCCTATCATGTGGGAAACCACGGGCATGATCTTGTGATCATGATTTCTCCCAAAATGCTGACCCCAAATGAATACGATGTGTTTTTCAGCTTTCTGGAAAACACGGTGATGAAAAACGCATACTGACAGTAAAACCGCTCCGAGCGTTCTGCCCGGAGCGGTTTTGCGTCAGCAGTATTTATGCAGAATGGTCATAGACGGAGGGAGAAGTCATGCGTCCTTGCACAGCTTGGTCAATTCTTCGATGGCGGCATCCTCGTCCGGGCCATCGGCGGCGATGGTCACGGTCTCGCCGCACTTCACGGCCAGACCCATTACGGCAAAGATCTTCTTCATGTCGGCGACTTTGCCGTTCTTAGTCATAGTGACTTTGCTCTCAAAGCCTTTGGCAGCTTTGCTCAGGATACCGGCGGGACGGGCGTGCAGACCTTCTTTGTCCTGAATGGTGATATCGATGCTCTTCATAAAAAATCTCTCCTTTTTGGAATCGTTATTGTAAGTGCTCCAGCACATAGTTCATATCGGAAGTGGTCTTGAGCTGTTCCAGCGCATCCTCGTCTTCAAGGATCTCGCAGACATTGCCCAGCAGGTCGAGATGGTCGTTGCCGACACCGGCAATGCCGAACACGAGGTAGGCTTTTTCATCGCCGAAGTCCACGCCCTGCGGATATTGCAGCAGGACAACGCCGGACTTTTTAACGGTGCCCTTCTTCTGGCTGGTGCCGTGGGGAATGGCTACGCCCATGCCCATGTAGGTGCTCACCAGCTTTTCGCGCTCCACCATGGCATCGGCGTAACTGTCATCCACATAGCCCCGCTTTGCCAGCAGTGCACCGGCGGCACGGATGGCCTCCTCCTTGGTGACGGAGGGCAGACCCAGCTGGATGTCCTCCGCCTGGATCTTCATCACGGAACCGTTGGCTTTGGAAGCCTCGGTCACGGCAGCCGCCAGAGGGGCTACGGCTGCATTGCGCAGGTCGGATACGATCTCCTCATTGGCGGCAGCTTCGGCCTTGGCATCCAGTGCCGGGGTAGTGGAGGTCAGTGCATTGTACAATGCGTCCAGATGCGGATCTGCAAGGAAGTTATCCAATGTAACAAGCTGTGCCTGCGGGGCGCACTTGGCGGCGCGGTCAGCCAGAACGCGCTGGCAGACCACCACGTCCGCGTCGGCGGGGATGGTATCCACGCTGGAGTTGGTCACGGTCAAGTCGGGGCGCTCCGCCTTAATGCGGTTGTGGAACTTGGTAGCACCCATGGCGCTGGAACCCATACCGGCATCGCAGGCAAAGACGATCTTGCGGATCTGGCCGACATTTACGGCAGTAGGCTCGGGGATCTCGCCCTTAGCCTGTGCCTTCATCTCCTTCATTTCGTTCTGGGCATCGGTCAGGCTCTTGGTGTGACCGGAGGTCGCTTTCAGAATGACCGAGGACAGGATAAAGGAGACTGCACCGGCGATGACAACGCCCAGCAGAACGGTGAGAATGGAATCCCGGGGAGCCATTGCCATGTAGGCGATGATGGAACCGGGAGAAGCAGGACCGGACAGACCTGCACCGGTCATAGAGTAGAACAGGATGGCGCAGAAGTTGCCCACGATGGGGGCGATGATGATCACGGGGTTCATCAGGATGTAGGGGAAGTAGATCTCGTGGATGCCGCCCAGCAGGTGGATGATGACAGCACCGGGAGCGGACTGGCGGGTGGTGTCGTCCTTGCAGAAGAAGCAGTAGGCCAGCAGGACACCAAGACCGGGACCGGGGTTGGCTTCCAGCATATACATGATGGAGCGGCCGGTCTCAGCAGCCTGGCTTGCACCGATGGGGCTGAAGATGCCGTGGTTGATAGCGTTGTTCAGGAACAATACCTTTGCAGGCTCAATAAAGATGGACACCAGCGGCAGCAGGCTGTGTGCCACAAGGAAGTCCACACCGGCGGTCAGCACGGTGAGGATGGCAGTCATGAACGGGCCGATGACGTAGTAGCCAAGGATGGCCAGCAGCATACCCAGAATGCCGATGGAGAAGTTGTTGATCAGCATCTCGAAACCGGCGGGGATATGGCCTTCCACCTTCTTATCGAATTGCTTGATGACCCAGCCGGCCAGAGGGCCCATGACCATGGCGCCCATCAGCATGGTGTAGTCCGAGCCGCAGATGCAGCCCACCACGGCGATGGCGGCGATGACGCGGCCGCGGTCGCCTGCAATCATCTTGCCGCCCTGCCCTGCAATGAGGATGGGCAGCAGGTAGGTCAGCATCGGGGAGACCATGCTGGCCAGCTTTTCGTTGGGGAACCAGCCTGCTTCAATGAACAGAGCAGTGAGGAAGCCCCACGCGATGAATGCGCCGATATTCGGCATGACCATGCCGCTGAGGAACTTGCCAAAGCGGGAAACAGCGTTTTTCATTTGTAGCTCTCCTTTTTCACTTGAAAGGCAGGCGGTGCAGCTCCTGTGGCATGGGAGCTGCGGCCTGCGGACGGGTTATTCGGAGGAGCTTTCGTTTCGTTCTGGCACTATTCTAGCCGATACTGCGCCGGATTTCAATGGTGACAAGCGGTGGGGTTGTCACCGGAGGATGGTGACACCAGTGGGCTGATACGGCAACATTTCCAATGGATGCACGGGTGATTTGTGCATATTTGCTGATGCGCCGGGATACAAGACGGGAACAAGGAAGCTTTTGTCACTGGGCAATGGTGACAAAAAACACACAACTTCTTTTCTGCGTTGGGGGCTGGCAGACGGGGTGGCACTATGTTACAATAGAAGCAATGGGTAACTTTTGGGAAAAGGAGAGAAGCAACATGGGTGCGGTGTATCGTGAGGAACTGTCGGCAAATGCACGGAAGCTGATCGAGCAGCTGCTCAGCCTTCCGCAGGGCTGGGTGACGGCGGCGGCGCTGGCTGAAAGCATCGGGGTCAGCCGCCGCACCGTGCTGCGGGAGCTGCCCGCTGTGGAGCAGTGGATGCAGGCTGCCGGGGCGCATTTTGTGCGGAATCCCGGCAAGGGTCTGCTGCTGGATGAAGCGCCGGAGCGGCGAGACGCACTGCGCACCCAGCTGAACAGCGGCGACAGGAAAAAACTTTCCCGCGCAGAGCGGCGGCAGCAGCTTTTGACAAGGCTGCTCAGCGAGCAGGAGCCCTGCAAAACAGCGGTACTGGCACGGGCGCTTGGCGTTTCGGAAAGCACGCTGTCTGCGGACTTGGATGAACTTGAGACCAAGCTACACCCCTACCGGGTGGAGATGTTCCGCCGCCCCGGCGTGGGGGTCTGGCTGCAGGGGGATGCTTCTTCCTACCGGAGGGTGGTGTCTGCCCTGCTGCGCAGCAGTATGCCGGAAAAGGAACTGGCAGAGGTGCTCTGCGGACGGATGCCGGAAAACGAGATCTTCTCGACCCTGCTGGATACAAAAACGGCCGAAAAGGTCTGGGCGGTTTTGCAGCAGTTTGAACAGGAAGAGCAGCTCCATCTGCCGGATGTAGGCTTTCTGGCGCTGGCGATCCATTGCACCCTGACCATTCAGCAGCTGCGGCAGGGCGGCGACAAGGGCAGCGCCCCCAGAGGGCTGCGCCCGGCGGGCAATCATGCTGCCCGGCTGGTGGCGGCGCTGAACCGCGCCTTCGGGCTGACCCTGCCGCCTGAGGAAGCGCAGTATCTGGAACTTTATCTCGCTGCTTATCTGGGCGCAGAGGACCCTTGGGGCAGTGCGCAGGAGATGGAACTGCGGAATCTGGAAGCCGCCCTTATCCGGGAAATGGAAAAGGCGCTGCACACAGACCTTTCCGGTTACACCTCCCTGCGGGATGACCTGTACTGCCACCTGCGCCCCATGCTGCTGCGGGTGGAGCAGAACATTCGTACCGAAAACCCCCAGCTGGACACCATCCGCACCGCCTACCCCGGCCTGTGGAAAGCCACCCGCACTGCCTGTGATGCGGTGCAGCAGCAATTCGTCCTGCCCGCCATCTCGGACGACGAAGCGGCCTACCTTGCCATGCACTTTGGCGCAGTGCTGGAACAGAATGCCATGTTCCGGCTGCGGCTGCGGGTGGTAGTGGCCTGTCCGCTGGGCATGGGTTCCAGCCGCTTTCTGGCTTCCCGGCTGGGAAACGAGTTTCCCTCTTTGCAGGTGGAGGGGTGCTGCTCGGTGCGGGAGCTGAACACTGCCGACCTGTGCCGGAGAAAAATTGACTTCATTATCTCCACCGTGCCGCTGGAGCTGGACTATCCGGCGGTGTGCATCAGCCCTTCCCTGCTGGAACCGGATCGTGCCGTGCTGAAGGACGCTATCACGCAGTACAGCCAGAACCGCGCAGAACCGGAACCGGCGGTGCAGCCTGTGCAGGATGCACCGCACGCAGGCTCTAAGCTGCAGTATTATGCGCGCCTGACCCGGTCCATGACCGGGCTGCTGGAACATCTGACCATCCAGCCCGTCAAGGTTCCCGGCAGCCGCGCTGCCCTCATCCATGCAGCGGCGCAGCTGTTCTGCCCGCAGGAAGCGGACGCCCGGCTGGTGGAGCAGCAGCTTCGCCGCCGTGAAACGCTGGGCGATACCTACATCAAATCCCTGTATGCCCTGCTGCTCCATTGCAGGACAAGTGCGGTAAAGGACTGCCGCTTGGGCTATCTGCAGGCACAGCCGCCGGTCTATGAGCCGGGGCGCATCGTGCTGGGGGCACTGGTGCTGCTGGCCCCGGATGACGGGAACGGCGTCCCGGTGGAGGTCATGCAGAATGTCAGCGGGCAGCTGATCGAAACGCCCCGGCTGATGGAGGCACTGCGCACCGGCCAGCAGCAGGAAGCGGCAGACCTGCTGGAACAGGGCTTTGACCGTGGCTTTTTTGCGGACTGCAAACCGCCGCACACAAAATGAACTGAAAACGCACTCCCGGCTTTTGCCTTTTTGGGCAGAGCCGGGAGTTTTTTTGCTATTATAACAAGATACCTATTAGAGCACTTTTGAATCAAAAATCATGTATCCCAGAAAGTTGGCGAAAAGCACCAAAAACGCGCAGTGCAATTTGTTGAAACAACAGCTTGACAGGGGCGAAAACTGTTGGTATTATAATGCCAGAGCTTTCGTTTCAACAGTTTCGAGTTTCATAACAACAATCGTGAAGGAGGCTGTTGTTCCCATGATCTACACCGTAACATTGAATCCGGCGCTGGACAAGACCGTTGAGATCCCGAACCTTGCGCTGGACACCGTAAACCGGATCACCAAGATGCGTACCGATCCCGGTGGCAAGGGCATCAACGTCAGCAAGGTGATCGCAAAGCTGGGTGGGACCAGCAAGGCTATCGGCATTCTGGCCGGTAACAGCGGCAAAGCCATTCAGGACGCATTGGACAGTGAAGGGCTTGCCCACAACTTCCGTTTCGTGCCCGGCGAGACCCGCACGAACCTGAAGGTCATCGACCCGGAAAACCACACCAACACCGACATCAACGAGCCGGGCATCGAGGTGGATGCCCCGGAGCTGACCGCCCTGCTGTACGACCTGCTGAAGGAACTGAAACAGGGGGATATCGTGGTGCTGGCAGGCAGCCTGCCGAAGGGTGCCCCCAAGGACACCTACTACACATGGGTGGAATCCTGCAAAAAAGGCAGGGGCAAAGGTCTTTCTGGATGCAGACGGCGAGCTGCTGGCAGAGGGGCTGAAGGCTGCTCCCTATCTGGTCAAACCCAACAACGACGAGCTTTCCCGCATGATGGGCCGGGAGCTGAAAACGCTGGATGAACTGGCCGATGCCGGTCAGGCGCTCATCCGCAGGGGCATCGAACATGTGGTGGTGTCCATGGGCGGTCGGGGTGCGCTGTATCTCCGCAAGGACAGCGTGATCTACGCTCCGGCACTGAAGGTCAAAGTGGGCAGCACGGTGGGTGCCGGCGACAGCGTGGTCGCCGCTCTCGCCTACGCCGAAGCGGAAGGACTTAACGAAGAAAACACCGTTCGCTTGTCCATCGCCACAGGAGCCGCCAATGTGATGTGCAGCGGCACACAGGCCGCAGAGCGCAGCCAGATCGAAGAACTGCTGCCGCTGGTCACCTTCCAACATCTGTAAAACTTCTTGAAAACACAACGGTAACTGTTATAATAAAAGGAGAGTTTCATTATGAAAGTCAAAGCTGTTCGTCTGCACGCCGCCAACGACCTGCGTCTGGATACTTTTGAACTGCCGGAGATCAAGGACGATGAGATCTTGGTCAAGGTCGTTTCCGATAGCATCTGCATGTCTACTTACAAGTGCGCCATCCTCGGCACTGCTCACAAGCGTGTGCATCCGGATGTAGCCGAGCACCCCGCCATCATGGGTCACGAGTTCGCCGGTGATATCGTCAAGGTGGGCAAGGCGCATCAGGACAAGTTCAAGCCCGGCATGAAGTTCACCCTGCAGCCCGCCCTGAACTACAAGGGCACCATGTGGAGCCCCGGCTACTCCTACGAGTTCTTCGGCGGCGACGCCACCTACTGCATCATCCCTGCCGAGGTCATGGAACTGGGCTGCCTGCTGGAGTACAAGGGCCGTGCTTACTACGAGGCTTCTCTGGCCGAGCCTATGAGCTGCTCCATCGGTGCTTTCAACGCCGCCTACCACACCAAGATGGGTGTGTACCATCACGATATGGGCATCAAGAAGGGTGGCAAGCTGGCGATTCTGGCCGGTGCAGGTCCCATGGGTCTGGGTGCTCTGACCTACGCACTGCACCGTGATGTGCGCCCCGGCATGGTGGTGGTCACCGATATCAACGAGGATCGTCTGGCCCGTGCGGAGTCCCTCTTCCCCCCGAAGGAGGTCAAGGAGAAGGACGGCATCGACCTGTACTTCGTCAACACCGCCAACATGGCAGACCCCGCTGCCGAGCTGCGGGAGCTGACCGGCGGTACCGGCTTTGATGATGTGTTCTGCTACGCCCCCATCGCGCCAGTGGTGGAGCTGTCCAGTGCTGTGCTGGGTCGTGACGGCTGCCTGAACTTCTTTGCAGGCCCCACCGACAAGCAGTTCAGCGCCAAGATGAACTTCTACGATGTGCACTACAATTCTACCCATGTCATGGGCACCACCGGCGGTAATACCGCCGACATGATCGAGTCGCTGGAACTGACCGCCGCTAAGCGCATCGACCCGGCTGTGATGGTCACCCACATCGGCGGTCTGAACGCCGCTGCCGAGACCACCCTCAACCTGCCCAAGATCCCCGGCGGTAAAAAGCTGATCTACACCCACCTGACCATGCCCCTCATCGCCCTGACCGATCTGCGTGCCAAGGGCGAACAGGACAACGACCCCCGCTATACCGCACTGGCTGACATCGTGGATGCCCACAACGGCCTGTGGTGCCCGGAAGCAGAGGAATATCTGCTGGCAAACTTCAACCCGGAGGACTAAGCAGAACGTGCCATGGGACAGGACAAACGCAGACAGGAGGAATCCCCCATGGAACAACGCCGCAATCAAATCGTGGAGCTGGTGAACCGCAAAGGCAGCATTAGCTTTGCCCAGCTCAAGGAAGCTTTCCCTTCCGTTTCGGAAATGACCCTGCGCACAGACCTGAAAGCACTGGATGAAGCCCGCCGTGTGGTGCGGGTGCATGGCGGTGTCAAGTCGGTGGAGCAGGTGGTAGGCACAGACGACCTGCTGAGCCGCCGTGCCGCCCGCAATGCCGAAGCAAAGCAGATCATTGCCGAAAAAGCCGCTGCTCTGCTGCGCCCCAACACCACCCTGTTTCTGGATTCCGGCAGCACCGCCACAGCAGTGGCCCGGTGCATCCCGGATCAGCCCATGCTCATCTACACCAGCGGCCTGAGCTGCGCCATGGAGCTGGCAAAGCTGGAAAAGCCCAATGTATCCCTGCCGGGCGGCAGACTGAACCGGTTCAGCCTGAGCGTCTGCGGTGCACAGAGCATCCAGACGATGGAGGGCATCAACTTTGATCTGCTGCTGCTGGGCGTGACCAGTTACAGCCCGGAAACCGGTTTTACCTGCGGCGTGGAGGATGAAGCACGGCTCAAGCAGACCGTGCTCCGCCGCTGTGACTGTGAGCAGAAAGCCGTGCTGCTGGATTCCTCCAAGATCGGACTGAAAAGTACATTCCACATCTGCGAGCTGTCCGATATTGATATTGTGATCTCGGACGGAAAGCTGCCCGTAGAATTTTTACAGGCCTGCCGGAACGCAGGCGTAACGGTACTATAAAAGGAGTATTATTATGAAGATCATCCGCGCAAAAGATTATCAGGATATGTCCCGCAAAGCGGCCAACATCATCTCCGCACAGGTCATCATGAAGCCGGACTGTGTACTGGGTCTTGCCACCGGCGGCACCCCGGTGGGCACTTATGCCCAACTGGTGGACTGGTACAACAAAGGCGATTTGGATTTCTCCGAGGTCACTACTGTCAATCTGGACGAGTACCGCGGCCTGCCCAAGGAGCATCCCCAGAGCTACTGGTATTTCATGAATGAGAACCTGTTCAGCAAGGTGAATATCGACCCGGCCAAGACCAACCTGCCGGACGGCACCAATCTGGACACCGCCGCTGAGTGTGCCCGTTACAACGGTATCATCCACAAGCTGGGCGGCATCGACCTGCAGCTGCTGGGCATCGGCCCCAATGGTCATATCGGCTTCAATGAGCCGGGCGAAGCCTTTGAGTTGGAGACCCACTGCATCGACCTTGCGCCCACTACCATCGAAGCCAACAAGCGCTTCTTTGACGGCAACGAGAACCTTGTCCCCAAACAGGCATACACCATGGGCATCAAGACCATCATGCAGGCACGCAAGGTGCTGGTGGTAGCCAACGGTAAAGCCAAGGCACAGGCCGTCAAGGACGCCGTGACCGGCCCTGTGACCCCTGCCTGCCCCGGCAGCATCCTGCAGCTGCATCCGGACTGCATCCTTGTGGCAGACGAGGAAGCACTGAGCCTGCTGTAAACTCCCAAAGCCAACTTCTTCATTTACCATAACTTTGCTTAAGATCCAACCAAAGCACAGAAAGAGCCGGACTCGTTGCACGGGTTCGGCCCTTTCTGTCAGAAATAAGATTTATTTTGCAATCTTACGCAAAGAGCAACTCCAAAAGAGCCGTCATGGAGATGGTGGGTTCGCCTGCTGCGGGATTTACGCCGAAAATACGCTGAAAAGAGGTCACCCCGATCGGTGGCCTCTTTTTTGCTGCCGCGAACTGTCTGGCTGCGGCAGCGGATAACAGCAATGTCCATTGCGCTTTGTTTTGCCCGGATGCGCACCCGCAGAAAGCTCTCCCTCGTCAAACTGCCCAAAATACGCCCTTAAAAGTTTACTTGACGCAATTCTCAAATCAATATATAATTGGGTCAGAAACCGATTATAGAAAAGGATGATTTCCAATGGCGCGCAGATACGACAGCAAGGAAGCAAAACGGCGGATCCTGACCGCCTGTGTCCGGCTTTTTCTGGAAAAAGGCTACACGAACACCAAGGTGG
>ENA-OXTJ01000173-OXTJ01000173.1-human-gut-metagenome-genome-assembly--contig:-NODE-173-length-23412-cov-7.997688_pt1 | contig 23412 bp, 16 predicted proteins | sample MGYA00249342_ERZ652646 | MGnify/ENA primary metagenome ERZ652646 (study PRJEB26925, sample SAMN05826522) | human gut metagenome | biome: ENVO:2100002; feature: ENVO:00000062; material: ENVO:00002003...
ACGAGATCCTCTCTGGTCTCGTGGGCTCGGAGATGTGTATAAGAGACAGTCTTTTGTCGGGCGGCTGCTGTTTCGAGGTCCGCGCATGCGGTCTTCTCAGCCTCGAAGGCTGCTTCGGCAGTCTTTTGTGCGGTTGACGCCTGATGAGAGAGTCGTCTGATGCCTTCGTCAGCCTCGAGCATGCGGCGGTATTCGGGCATGAAGCCGTCTCTGGTGGCTGCGGCTCCTCGCTCCGCCGTCGCGGCGGTCTTCAGGGTAGCTTCCAGATCAGGGAGGGCAGTGCGTACCGCTTCAAGCTGAGATTCCGCTTCGGCCAGTTCGGACTTGTTGCGTGTGAACAGAACCTCGGTCTTGAGAAGCTCTTCATGGCGCTCGACAGGCTTTGCGGCCTGCTCGGCGCGTTCGGCCTTCCTGAGCTCGGGCTCGAAGGCAGCCTCGGCCGCCTTTGCGGCGGCTTCGACCCTGACGCGGTCTGCAAGGTCGCAGGTCAGTCTGTCGAGTCCCCTGCGCCAGCGCAGTGCTTCGTCCAGCTCTTTCGAGGCTTTTTCCATGGCGGGCACCTTGAGCGAGAGCTCGGTCACCGTTTGTTCCAGCGCCCGACGATCCTCGTCGGAGAGAATCTGCATGCCCTCGAGTCTGGCGACGGCCATGTCAAGACTGTCGCGGGCGCTTCGGTTTTTCTCGAAGATCTTCATGCTGACGGCCGAATAAAGATCCGTCCCCGTGATCTTTTCGAGGAGATTTGCACGCTCGTCGTCGGCAGCCTTGAGGAAGTTGGAGAAGGCGCCCTGCGCAAGCAGCACCGAGCGGGTGAAGATCGGGAAGGACATGCGCGTGATGCGCTGGATCTCGCTTTCCCACAGGCGCTTCTGACTGGCGATGACGCGTCCCGTCCTGTCTTCGGGGCTTGCGAAGGCCACAAGCTCGACTTCGTCTTCGGAAAGCCTGCCCGTACGCTTCGTGCGCCGGCTCCATCGCGACAGGTACTCGCGGCCGTCCGCCTCGAATCGAACGGCGGCGCTGGCCGCGCCTTCCCCCTTCGTCATGACGGGGCAGGCGTCGGGTCCCTCGAACTTGACGTGTGTGTCCGTCATGCGGGGCGTCGTGGCATAAAGCGCGAGCGAGACGGCGTCGAGAATCGTCGACTTGCCGCTGCCCGTCGGGCCGATGATGGCAAAAAGCGGACTGCGCCTGAAGTCGGCGTTCGTGAAGTCGATCTCCCAGGTGCCCGCAAGTGAGTTGATGTTCGTGAACCGGAGTTGCAGGAGCCTCATGCCGGAACCTCCTCGGCGGTGTTCTTCTCTTGGTTGGGTGTGTCGGCGCTTTCGATGGCGGGGCGCATCTCGATGCGCACCTCCTCGACCGCTTCGTCGAGAAGCGGCATGAGCTTGCGATAGGCGTCGTCTGCGCCTTCGCGCGTTTCAAAGCGCTCCTCAAGAAAGGACTTGAAGACGGATTCGGGCGTCAGGTCGTCGAGGGACGGCGCATAGAGCTCGTCCTCTTCGTATTTGCGTGCGGCCTGCTGGTTGCGTACGGCGGTGACGATGACGCCGTGCGCCTCGCCCCAGGCGGTGAGTTCGCCCGCAAGGTCGGGCACGCATTCGTCCGACGTGAGCGTCGCTTCGACGAAGGGCTTTTCATGTGTTGCGCCGGCCTCGGCAATGTCTGCGCGAAGCTCCTCGAACGTGCCGCTGACACGAACGAATTCACGGGGCTGCCTGACGGGAAGTTCCTCGAAGGTCATGCCGCCCGTTTCATCGAAGGTGAGCTCGACGATGTGATGGCGGTACGGGATGTGCGAGTAGGAAAGCGAGACGGGAGAGCCGCTGTAGCGCATGGGAATCTGTGCCTTGACCGTCTGGCTGTTGTGAATGTGTCCGAGGGCGACGTAGTCCCAGTCCGTGCCGAAGGCGTCGGCCGTGACGTTGCGAAGAGAGCCCACGTAGGCACTCTCGTTCGGTGTCGTCGGGTCGTCGTCGGGTCGCAGGCGCGATCCCGTCACGAACAGGTGCCCCATGGCGATTCGGGGTACTCGTGCGCCGTCGAGCGCCTCGTCCAGAAAGCCGTTAACGGTATCGTAGTGCTTCCTGACGCCCGACTCGAATCTGGCGGCCCTCGTGGCGTCCGTGTCGTCGATTGAGCCGCCTCTTACGTCGCCCTCGCGCAGGAAGGGAACGGCCGCGACGGCAAGGAGGGGCTCGCCCGCATCGTCTCGGAGAACGAACGCCTGACTTTCGGGCGACTCGCCCGCGACAAAGCAGTTCATCGTTTCGAGAAGTGCCCTGGGGGCTTCGAGAAAGCGCTGTGAGTCGTGGTTGCCCGCCGTGATGACGGTGGCCATGACCGACGTGCCCGAGAGGGCGCGGATCATGTCGTAATAGAGGCGCTGGGCACTGTTTGCGGGCATGGACGTGTCGAAGATGTCGCCCGCTAGAAGAATGACATCGGGCCTGCGCTTCTCGACGAGTTCGAGAAAGTCGCGGATGAAGACCCGGAAGTCGTCCGTGCGGTCGATCGTTCCGAGTCCCTTGCCGATGTGCCAGTCGGCCGAGTGAAAGATGCGAAGCTTTGGCAAAGGAAGGGCCTCCGTGGGTTCTGTGGAACCATTATGACGGAAGCCGCGTCAGGTTGCGTCGTCTGGCGACGGAGTGGCCCTCAGCCGCCCGTTCCAGCCGCAGGCTTCGTCTTCGCGCGCAGCTTTGCCCAGTCTGCGGCTTCGGTGCCCGCGATGCGGCCGTAGACGATGGCTGCGGTAAGACCTGCACCCTCAAGGCGTCTGGCGCCGAGGACGCCGCCCGTCACTTCGCCCGCAGCATAGAGCCCGGCAATGGGGCCCTTGTCGCTCAGGACGCGGGCGCGCGGGTCGATCTTGAGGCCGCCGAGTGTCGTGTGAATGCCGGGGCGCACGCTCACGGCGTAGAGCGGGGAGCTGTCGAGGCGGCTCAGGAGCTGGGGACGGCCGAAGTCCGTGTCCTCCTGACGGTCGACCATGCTACGGTAGCGCACGAGGGTTTCGTGGAACTTTTCGGGAGGCACGCGGATGCCTCGGGCGAGTTCAAGGTCGGACGTGCCGCGAATGAAGTAGCCCGAGCGGGCGTAGCTCTTGAGAACTGGCATGTCGTCGATCATCGCCTGATCGAAGATGAGCCAGGCGCGGCCGCTGTTCTTGTCGCGGATCTGCTCCGCCAGTTTTTCGGAAAGCTCGTCGGCGAAGCGTTCGCCCTTGTCGTTGACGAGGATCGCGCCGTTGACGCGCACCTGATGAGGCAGGATGAGACCGGAAAAAGGAAGCGTGGTCGGATGAACCGTCACGGCGTGCATGTCGACTGTTCGGGCCCCCATGTTCTCGGCAAGAAGGATGCCGTCGCCCGTGGCGGCGGGGGAGTTGGTGGACTGCAGGCCCTGCGTGTGGCGTGCGAAACGGGAGACCATCGCCTCGTTTGCGCTGAAGCCGCCCGTTGCGATGACCACGGCGGGCGCATCAATCCTGTACTCCCTGCCCTTCGTGTTGAGGACGACGACGCCGTTGACGCGGCCCTCGGCGTCGGTTGTGATTCTCTTGACGGCGGTGCGGGTGCGGATGGGCACACCGTGGGATTCGATCCCGTGCAGAAGGGCGTTGATGATTTCGGGCCCGATGAGGCCGCGCTTGGGCTGGATGCCGCGCTTGGAAACCGTGCCGTCCTCATTGAGGTTGCAGGCCGTCTGAAGGCTGTCGTCGCGGGTGATGCAGAGGGGCTCGAGTTCGGCGCCGTAGCTGCGAAGCCATTCAACGGCTTCGCCCGAGCCGGAGACGATGCGTGTGAGAAGGGCCTGATCGGTCGTGCGGCCGCCCTTGCGGATCATGTCGCTCTCGAGCAGCTCGAGCTCGCGGGGTTCGCCCTTCGGGACGCCGAGCATGAAGCCCGTGGCAAGAACGGTGTTGCCTCCAATGAAGGGCATCTTCTCGACGACGATTACCTTCGCGCCCGCTTCGGCTGCGGAGAGCGCCGACGTGAGACCTGAGCCGCCCGCACCGATCACGACCACGTCGCAGTGCGCGTCGGCGGCAAGGGCCGATGTGGCTGCCGCTGCAAGGCCGATGCCGGCGGCAATGCCCGCCGCGCCGCGAAGGCAGCGCGAAAGAAGTTTGCCGAGGGTCTGATGACCGTGTCCGCTGTTGAGCATGGTGTGGTTTCGAGCTGAAGACAGTCTTTGAAGGTTGGGCGTCGTTCGCCCTTTGCAGGTCTCGGGTAAACCCGTAGGCAAAAGAATAGCAAAAAAAAGAGAAGGGCGCAGTGGCGTTTTCCGCAAACGCTTCGGGCAGGCGGACTTGAAAACCTGAGAATACCGTGAATGCGGTATGCCGGCCATGTGATCTTTGGACAACTCGCTATTTTCATTGTGAATAGCGGGGCTCTCCTGCAGAAATGAGTTTCCCGTTGAAGACCCTTCGTCAGAAGTACCTCTCAGGTGGTAGATGTATTAAAGCTAAGGGAGGGGGCTTTTGGTTGAAAACTACTGCGAGAGTAGGGTTGTCATGAATTCGACATGAGGGCAGACTCTCTGTGTCGACGGAGTCCCCCTCTGTCATGACGAAAATCACCGCCGCGATGCGCCGCCCCTGATTCGGTGCATCGCTCATGCGACGGCAAGAACAACAACTTTCCAAGAAGGATCCCCCATGGAAGTATCTCGCAGAAGTTTTCTCAAGCGTGGTTTGCTTCTCGGCGGCGGTGCTGCGTCCGGTCTTGCCGGCGCGGCTGCCCATGCGGCCGGCGGCTCCAAGAAGCCCTACAAGCTCACCAGCGTGAATGAAACGACGAACATCTGCTGCTACTGCTCAGGCGGCTGCGGCACGATCTGCTCGACGCGAAACGGCGAACTCATCAATCTTGAAGGCGACCCGGATCATCCGGTCAACCTTGGCGGCCTGTGCCCGAAGGGCGCCGCCATGTGGGGCCTTCGCAACATCGTGACGAAGGATCGCCGCGCCCAGCTTCATCCGGACCGCGTGCTCTATCCGATGGTTCGCCGTCCGGGCAGCAAGACCTGGGAGCGTCTTTCCTGGGATCAGGCCGCTCTTGAAATTGCCAGGCACGTCAAGAAGACTCGCGACGCCACCTTCGTCGAGAAGGAAGGCGACGTGACGGTCAATCGCTGCGACGGCATCGCCAGCCTAGGCGCCGCCCAGCTTAACAACGAGGAAGGCTGGCTCGTGCAGAAGTTCGCGCGCAGCCTCGGCGTCCTCGCCATCGACAACCAGACCCGCGTCTGTCACTCTTCGACCGTTTCCGGTCTTGCGCCGTCGTTCGGCCGCGGCTCCATGACGAGCCACTGGTGCGACTTCGCCAACTCCGACGTCATCATGTCGATCGGTTCGAACAACGTCGAAAACCATCCGCTCTCCTCCCGCTGGGTCGAGCGCGCCCAAGACAAGGGCGCCACGTGGATCGTGGTCGATCCGCGCTACTCCCGTTCGGCCGCCCGCGCCGACATCTACGCCCGCATCCGTCCGGGCTCCGACCTTGCCTTCTACGGCGGCCTGATCAACTACATCCTGCAGAACGACCTTTTCCAGAAGGAATACGTCCTGCACTACACTAACGCCGCCTGCCTGCTGCGTCCCGACTTCAAGTTCGACGTCGATCACGGCCTCTTTTCCGGCTGGGATCCGGAAACGAAGCGCTACGACAATGAAACCTGGGGCTACGACGTCGAACACAAGGCCGTCTGGGACACTTCCGAAGGCTCCGCCTTCGCCTGGGTCAACCGTCCGGGCACGCCGAAGTTCAAGACGCCTGACCTCAAGGTCCTCAAGCGCGACATGACCCTTCAGGATCCGAACTGCGTCCTCAACGTCATGAAGCGTCACTATGCCCGCTACACGCCCGAGCTCGTCACGCGCGTCACCGGCATGGATCCCGACGTCATGAAGAAGGTCTGGGAGGTCTTCGCCTCCACCGGCCGTCCCGACAAGGCGGGCTCCATCCTCTACGCCCTCGGTCAGACGCAGCACACCTACGGCTCCCAGAACTGCCGCGCCATGTGCGTCATCCAGCTTCTGCTCGGCAACATCGGCATAGCGGGCGGCGGCATCAACGCCCTTCGCGGCGAACCGAACGTTCAGGGTTCGACCGACGTCGGCGCAAGCTCGCATCAGGCTCCCGCCTATCTCTCCTGGCCGACCGGCAAGGCTCACCCGAAGCTCGCCGACTATCTTTCGAAGGAAACGTACGCCGCGGGCTACTATGCCAACAAGCCGAAGTTCTGGATCTCCCAGCTTCGCGAATGGTTCGGCGCCAACGCCACGGTCGAGAACGACTACTGCTACGACCTGCTGCCGAAGATCAGCCCGAAGCTCGACTACGGCGACTACTCCACGATCATGTCGTTCAACGACATGCGCGACAACAAGATCAAGGGCTACTTCTGCTGGGGCATGAATCCGATGCATTCCACCCCGAACGGCAAGCACGCCCGCCACTCGATGGCCAACCTCGACTGGCTCGTCGTCGCTGACTGGTTCCAGACGGAGACCTCGACCTTCTGGGAAGCTCCGGACATGAAGCCCGAGGACGTCAAGACCGAGGTCTACTTCCTTCCCGCCGCGCTCATCTATGAAAAAATCGGCTCCATCAACAACTCCGGTCGGTGGATCCAGTGGCGTGAAAAGGCCATCGAGCCGCCGGGAGAATGCCGTTCCGACTTCGAGATGATGATGCTTCTCTGGAAGAACATCGTCGAGCTCTACAAGAAGGAAGGCGGCGCCTGCCCGGATCAGATCCTGAAGACGAACTTCGACTACACGATCGACGGCAAACCCGATCTGCGCGCCCTCTGCTGGGCCCTCAACGGCTACACGGTCGGCGACGGCAAGCTCCTCAAGGGCTACGGCCAGCTTCAGGCTGACGGCACGACCGCTTGCGGCATGTGGATCTTCTCGGGCTACTACAACAACGAGTCCCAGAAGCTCGACCCGATGAAGCAGCCGATGACAAACCGCTCGAAGGAAGACCCGACCGGTCTCGGTCTCTTCCCCGGCTGGTCCTTCGCCTGGCCCGCCAACCGCCGCATCCTCTACAACCGCTGCTCCGCCGACCCGAAGGGCAAGCCCTGGGATCCGAAGCGCGTGCTCGTCGAATGGGACGGCAAGAAGTGGCTCCAGAACGACGTGGGCGACTTCGTCACGGCCAAGGCCCCCGACGACAACGCCTTCTTCATGACCTGGGAGCAGAACGCCCGTCTCTTCGCCTACTCGATGGCCGACGGTCCGCTGCCCGAGCACTTCGAACCGCATGAGGCTCCGGTGAAGAACCTCCTCAACGGTGCAGGCGGCAACCCGTGCGCTCGCTTCACGGAGGACCCGTCGGTCCGCCGCGGCAGCATCAAGGACTACCCGTACGTGGTCACGACCTACTCCGTCGTCGAGCACTGGCAGTCCGGCACGCAGACCCGCAACATCCCGTGGCTCAACGAACTCATCCCGAGCAACTTCATCGAGCTTTCCGAAGAGCTTGCGAAGGAAAAGGGCATTCGTCCGGGCGACAAGGTCCGAGTCTGGAACAACCGAGGCTCCGTCGTGGTCGACGCCATGATCACCATCCGCATGAAGCCGATGATGATCGACGGCAAGCTCACGCACGTGGTCGGCATGCCGCACCACTTTTCCTGGGCGACGAAGCTCGCCACCGGCGACAACGTGAACGACCTCACTCCCAACGTCGGTGACCCGAACTCGTACATTCCGGAATACAAGGCGTTCCTTGTCAACCTTGAGAAGGCAGCCTGACGGCGTGCCAATGGAGATGAATGATGGCAAACACTAAAGAAGTCGCCATGCTGTTCGACTCTTCGCACTGCACCGGCTGCAAGGGCTGCCAGGTTGCGTGCAAGCAGTGGAACATGCTTCCCTCGAAGCTCGGCCTCAACGAGAACAAGTTCTCGGGCACGTATCAGAACCCGCCTGACCTCAACGGCGACACGCGTCTCGTGATGACGTTCGACGAGAAGGAGTCCGGCAACAAGTACCAGCCGATCAACTTCGCAATCGGCCGCCGCTCGTGCTACCACTGCACGGACGCCGCCTGCGTTGCGATCTGCTCGTCCGGCGCCCTCTACAAGAAGGAGAACGGCGTCGTCGCGTACGACACGGACAAGTGCAACGGCTGCACGTACTGCCAGTCCGCCTGCCCGTTCGACGTGCCCCGCTTCCGTCCGATGGACGGCTGCGTGGACAAGTGCACGCTCTGCATCGACCGTCTCGAAGAGGGCGGCATCCCGGCCTGCGTCAAGACCTGCCAGCCTGAGGCGCTCAAGTTCGGCCCGCGCGACGAAATGATCGCGCTCGGTCAGAAGCGAGTCGAGTTCCTCAAGAAGAAGGGCTTTGACAAGGCCGAGCTCTACGGCGTCAACGAGATGGGCGGTCTGCACGTGCTGCAGGTCTGCCAGTTCGGTCACGAAGCCTATGGCCTCCCGACCGATCCCAAGCCCAACAAGATGATCGGCATGATGAACGCCATGCGCACGGTGACCGGTATCGGCACCGCTGCGGTGCTCGCCGGCCTCGCCGTTTCCTTCGTCGCCGCCACCGGCTACCGCCGCGAAAAGGTGACCGTCGAGGAAGCCAAGAAGCACTGGACGCCTGAACAGCGCGCCACCGCCGATCGTGAAGTCAAGGAGCTTCTTGAAAAAGAAGCCTCCGGCAAGTAATAGGAGACTCAGAATGACCAGATACATTCAGCGTCACTCTCTGCTCACCCGCGTGACTCACGGCGTTGCCGCCGTCGCCTGCATCCTGCTCGCGGTCACCGGCGTGTTCGTGTTCGTTCCGAGCCTCGGCGGCGGCATTATGGGCGGTGAGTTCACCCAGACCATGCGCATGCTCCATCGCGTCCTCGCGGTTCCGTTCATCCTCGTTCCGCTCTTCGCCGTGCTGAAGTCGCCCGCCGGCTTCGTGCACCTCTTCAAGGAGGACATCTTCGGCAAGTGGGACAAGGACGACGTGACCTGGGCCATGAAATTCCCGTTCTATCTGTTTGCGCCGGGCAAGGTTCACATGCCCCCGCAGCACCACGTGAAGTCCGCCCAGCGTCTCGCCGACGGCGCCCTGCTGTTCTTCTGCATCATGCTCGCGCTCTCGGGCATCGTGCTCTGGCTCAACACGGGGTTCCCGACCGGCTCCGGCCTCAAGGTCGACTTCGCCCCTGAAACGCTGCTTCTTGCACACCTCGTGCATGACGTGTTCTTCTTCCTCACCGTCTTTGTCGGCATCGCCCACATCTATCTCGGCGCCGGCATCTTCCAGCCGTATCGCGGCACCGCCCGCATCATGTTCGGCGACGGCAAGGTGAGCGAGTCCGACGCGGTCTACCACTGGGGCTACTGGGCGAATGAGGAAATCGCCCTTGGCAAGAACGTGACCGTTGAAAAGGACGGCAAGGAAAAGTAAGGGGAAGCTTTTCCGAACTCTCCGAAAGAGCCGCCGGTGCTTCTGCGACGCCGACGACCCCCGGACGGGCCCCGCAGGGGGCTCGTCCGGAAAGAGGCCTCTAGAGACTTGGAGACCTCTTTCCGGACGCCCGAAGAGGCGCCGAATCCACAATCAGAAAACGCGCATTCCGGGCTTACGGCACGGAGTGCCTTGAAAAAAAGGAAAGTCACATGCTCAACCGCAAGTCGATCGAAAGGGCCCTTGCCCGTGCCGCCGGTCACCAGGACGAAAGCGTCGTCGCGCGTCTCGCGCTCTTTGCGCCCGCGCTGCTCAAGGCGGCGGATCTGCGCGCACAGCTTGCCGCTGAAGCTCCCGAGTGGACTGACGAAGAGATCGAGGCCGCCCGTCTGGGCAAGGAGACGCTTCTCTCGCTCCGTCCCGTCACGATTGACTCGGAGCGCTTCCTGCAGACGGTCGACGCCATTGCGGCGGCCCTTCTCGACAACGACGAGATCGAGGGCGACATGCTCGAAGCCTGCCGAGCCATCGACTGGACGCGCTTTGCGTCGGCTGAGCTCCTTGAGAGCGCAGGTCGCGATCCGATGGGGTATCTCCATGCCGTCGAGGTGCACGCGGGCGAGGACGCCCTTCTTGACATCTTCCTTCTTCCCGTGCTCGGCCTCGCGCTTCGCGTCTTCCTTGACGAGGCGGCCGACGAAGGCAGCCGCCGCATCGCCAGAACGGGCACCGACACGACGCATCACAACCGTCCGCTTCACTGCCCCGTCTGCGGCTCCGACGCCGCCGTCGCGAGCGTGACCGACACGCCGCTCAACGGGCACGTCAAGCAGCTCTGGTGCACGTGCTGCGGCGCACACTGGGTCTTCGAGCGCATCCGCTGCGCCGTCTGCGGCGATCAGGCCGTGTCGGACCTCTCCTACATCCATGACGAGACCGACGAAACGCGCCGCCTGCACGTCTGCGCCGGCTGTCATGCCGCCTTCCCGACGATCTTCGCGGGAGAGGAGCTCAACTTCTGCGCCGACGTCGAGCAGATCGTCATGACGGGGCTTGAGCTCTTCTATCAGAACGCCGTTGAGGGCAAGGAAGCCTGAGGATCAATATTTCCGCAACGAGACGCCGCTGGCACGAAACGCACGGGAGACGAACATGGGATGCGCTTATTTGAACAAGGCCGAACACGCGCTTGCGACCGCCATTGAGGCGGGGACCTGCATGCCCGTCTCCATGGGCGGCGTCGAGCGTCTGGGGGCCCGCGAGGTCGAGGTCTTTCGCATGAATGCAGACGAGCCTGCGCTCGACTGGGTGGCAGAGGAGGTTCCCGTTGCGCTTGTCTACAACGGCATCTCGCACGCCGTCATGATGGCCTCTCCCTCGATGCTCGAAGAATTCGCGCTCGGCTTCTCGCTTGCCGAGGGCATCATTCCCGACGCCTCGCATCTCTATGCCTGCGAGGTGTGCGAGGCCTGCCGCGGCGGCATCGAGGTGGACCTCACGATTTCGTCCGAATGCTTCTGGAAGCTCAAGGACCGCCGCCGCTCGATGACGGGCCGCACGGGCTGCGGCATCTGCGGCGTCGAAAGTCTTGGAGAGGCCGTGCGCGAAAAGCGGGTCGTGCCGCACGAGCAGACCTTCCCGATGGCGGCCTATGCCGACGCCCTCGGCTATCTGGAGCGTGTCGAGCGCCTCGGCGGCATCACGGGCTGCACCCACGCCGCCGTCTGGGTTCGTCCCGACGGAAGCTTTGCGGGCGGCGCCGAAGACGTCGGCAGGCATGTCGCGCTTGACAAGCTGCTCGGTCTTCGTGCCCGCAGGGGCTGGCGTGACGGCGCGCTTGTCATCAGTTCCAGAGCCTCCTACGAAATGGTTCAGAAGGCGGCCATGTGCGGCGTCGAGATCATCTTCGCCGTCTCCGCACCGACGGCGCTCGCCGTCGAACTTGCACGAGAGTGCGGGATCACGCTTGCGGCCTTCTGCCGTCGCAGCCGCGCCAACGTCTACTCCCATCCCGAGCGCCTCATTGGGCTCTGAGAGAAAAAGGGCGAAGACGGAACAAGTTGTCTTGGAATGCCTTCCGGTTTTTCCTTTTTCTCCGGAAGGCCTTTTGACAGGCGGAGGACTGGTCTCACGGTCTTCCGCCTCTTTTTCGTCTGTTGTCGTCAGAAGGCGGCGTTACCCTGCGGGGCAGACGCCTTTGGATTACGGTGAGTCGAACTAGGCAGTTGTGCTTAGATGGGTCGGTTCGCTACTGCTGCAGGCCGGGAAAGCATGCCTGATTTTTGTTGACGCAAAATGAGGATGTGCGGATATACCTGAGCGAGTTACTCGGGTATACACTTCGAAAAGACTGTTGCGGATCCGCAGCACTGCAGTTTTTCAAAAACAAGAAGGAAACTCCCAGATGACTCAATCCCCCGACGAAGCCAGGCCCCGCGTCAAGGGTTCCCAGACCGCCATGGCGGCCGCCTATCTCGTTGCGATCGTGCTCGGCGTCTGCAGCGGCCTCTGGGGCGGCGAGACTATCCATGCATTCGCGGACTTCGTGAGCTCGATCTTCATTCGCCTCTTCAAGTTCATCAGCATTCCGATCATCGCCGTGTCGATCATCGCGACGCTCGCCTCGATCTCCCGTTCGAGCGAGTCCGGTCGCATCTTCCGCCACACGATCTTCTACACGCTCTTCACGACGATTCTGGCGGCCACGCTCGCCGCCGTCCTCTACGTCGCCATGTCTCCCGCCAACGTCGCCATGACGGCGGGCGCCATCGCGCCGCAGGTGGCGGAGCACTCCTATCTCGAATACATCCAGTCCGTGATTCCGGACAACTTCCTGGCGCCGTTCCTCTCCGCGAACGTGCTCTCTGTCCTGCTCGTCTCCGCCGCCATCGGCATCGCAATCTCCCGCCTGCCGCGCGACAGCCGCTCGCAGGAGGTGCTGCTTGCCTTCTTCACGGGCGCTCAGGAGGTCCTCTTCATTCTCGTGAAGTGGCTCATCCGCGTGCTTCCGATCGGCATCTTCGGCTTCATCTCTGCACTTGTCGTCGAGATGAACAAGGGCGTTGAGATCGGCGGTCTCGGCACCTATTTCGGCGTCATTCTCGCCGCCAACTTCGTCCAGATGCTCGTCGTGCTTCCGCTTCTCATGCTTGCCCGCGGCGTCAATCCGATCCGCGTCGCCAAGGGCATGGCGCCTGCGCTTGCCGTCGCCTTCTTCTCGAAGTCCTCCGCCGGCACGCTGCCCGTCACGATGTCCTGCGCGGAAAACAACGTGGGCGTCGCTCGCCCCGTCTCCCGCTTCGTGCTGCCGATCTGCACGACGATCAACATGAACGGCTGCGCCGCCTTCATCCTCGTTACGGTCGTCTACCTGATGCAGAATGCGGGTGCCGAGGTGACGCTGCCGATGCTCGCCGCCTGGATCCTGATCTCGACCCTCGCGGCCGTGGGCAACGCAGGCGTTCCGATGGGTTGCTTCTTCCTTTCGGCGAGTCTTCTCGCAAGCATGAACGTGCCCATCATGCTCATGGGCGTGATCCTGCCCTTCTACGCCGTCATCGACATGATCGAAACGACGCTCAACGTCTGGTCCGACTCCACGGTCGCAGCCATGGTGAACCATGATCTCGGCAAGGATGAAAAGGATGACGAGGCAGTTCCCGCCGCCGCATAAGACAGGGACTTTCTCCTGACGTCTTCAGGCGGACCGTTCTCCCGACGTGGAGGCGGTCCGCTTTTTCTTGTACTCGCGTTTCCTAAGGCTTTGAGGGGGCTTTCGATGGGGGCAGGTGGTTGCTGTGTTGTTTGCTGGCGAGGAGAGGGCGTTTGGCTTTTTGCGCTTCATGGCTGGGAGCCATGAACAGAAACGTGCCCGTGCTGTCGTGCAGGGCCCGTTCGGGAGGGTGCCTTGGTGATGCTGATCAGTGCTCTTCAGTCACGTGGCGGGTGCCTTCGCCGATCAGGTGGGTGCTGTCGTACTCGGCCTGATTGCGGCGGTGCTTGAGGATGACGAGCAGCATGGAGATGCTCACGAAGACGCCGAAGATCATCATCGTGGCGGGAACCGAGAGGTCGGCCTTGATGAGCAGGGAGTAGACGCCGAGCATCACGAGGATGGAGGAGTTCTCATTGAAGTTCTGAACGGCGATGGAGCGTCCCGCGCTCATGAGGACATGGCCGCGGTGCTGCAGGAGCGCGTTCATCGGAACGACGAAGAAGCCCGCGCAGATGCCCACGAGGATCATGATGAGGCCGGCGATCATGACGGCCCAGGAAAGCTCGAAGCCGAAGAGCGAGAGGCCGCCTGCGGGCGCAATGTCGCGCGTGAAGTAGGAGGCGCCCACGACGAGCACGCCCATGCAGATGCCCATGGGCAGAACGTTGAGGGACTTCTTGAGAGGAACCTTGGCGGCGGCGAGGAAGGCGCCGACGGCGATGCCGAGGCTCACGACGGCCTGCATGACGGCACCCTGAGAGAGATCCATGCCGAGCGCGTGGTCGCACCATTTGAGAACGAGGAACTGAAGCACTGCGCCTGCGCCCCAGAAGAGCGTCGTGACGGAGAGGGAGATCTGACCGAGACGGTCGCTCCAGAGAAGACGGCAGCTCTTGACGAAGCCCTTGATGGAGTCGACGGGGTCGAACTTCTGCGGGGGATAGCGCACGCCCGTGTCGGGAATGGCGAGGTTGACGGCCGAGGCGGCGAGGTAGACGAAGGCGATTGCGAAGATGGCGGCCTCGGCAAAGCTCGACAGGCCGAGAGCATCAAGATGGAACAAATCGAGGATGGACTGTGCGATCTCAGGCTTGATGAGAACACCGCCGAGCACAACGCCGAGAATGATGGAACCAACCGTGAGGCCCTCGATCCAGCCGTTGGCGACAACGAGCTTCTGCGGCGGGAGAAGCTCGGTGAGAATGCCGTACTTCGCGGGCGAGTAGGCCGCAGCGCCCACGCCCACGATCGCGTAGGCGAGAAGTGGGTGGCCGCCGAAGAGCATCAGCAGGCAGCCGACCGCCTTGACGAAGTTCGTCAGGAACATGACGCGGCCCTTGGGCATCGAGTCTGCGAAGATGCCCACCCAGGCGGCGAGGCACACGTAGCTCACCACGAAAAAGAGCTTGAGGAGCGGCGTCATCCAGTCAGGAGCGTTGATGCTCGTCAGAAGGGCGATGGCAGCGATGAGCAGTGCGTTGTCGGCCAGAGACGACAGGAACTGCGCGCACATGATGGTATAGAAGCCGCGGTTCATAAAAGCCTGTGAATGAGCCTGAATGGTTGGAGGTCAATCCGTTAAGTCTACCTTGGAGGTCAATCCGTTAAGTCTACCTTGCCTGAGGGCGTACGTAAACATTCGGTGCAAATTCCTTCCGAGAACGGGGAGAGGCGGGAGGTGGGCCGAGTCACTTTCAAATTGTGAAATTCGAACGAATCGCGGCGCAGGCGAGTAACATTAACGGGTTTCTGCACGAGACGCCCCGTGCGGGTTCCCTTGACTTATGAAAGAAGAGTATTCGAGTGCCCCGTCCCATATACGCTGAAATTGATATTCAGGCGCTGAAGCACAATCTTGCCCGCCTTCGTGAGAGTGTCGGCGATCGCACCCTCTGGGCGGTCGTCAAGGCCAATGCCTACGGCCACGGTCTTGAGAATGCCGTCGAGGCCTTCGCCGATGCGGACGGCTTTGCGACCATCGACCTGTGCGACGCCGAACGCGCGCGCCGCGCGGGCTGGCACAAGCGCGTGCTGCTTCTGGAGGGCTTCTTCGATGAAACGGACATCGAGCCGCTTCAGGACCTTGACGTCGAGACGGTCGTCCACTCCATGTGGCAGATCGACATTCTCAAGCGTCTCCAGCTGCGTGAGGTGAAGGTTCACATCAAGGTGAACTCGGGCATGAACCGTCTGGGCTTCCTGCCCGTCGAGGTGGGCACGATCTACGACCTCCTCACGTCCATTCCGGGCGTGAAGGTGATGGGCGTCGTCACGCACTTTGCCAACGCCGAGCCGAGCTATCTCGGCGATGCGCCCGCATCGGTCTCCCGACAGCTCACCCGCATGGGCAGGCTCGCGCATTCCGCCACGGCGGCCTGCATGGCCAACTCCGCTGCCATCCTCTGGCATCCCGAAGTGGGAGGTGACGGCGTGCGTGCGGGCGTTGCGCTTTACGGCGTGAGCCCTGACTCCCACATTTCCTCCGAGGAGCTCGGCCTCATTCCCGCCATGACGCTCTCGGCGAAGATCATCGCCGTTCAGGAGATTGCGCCGGGCGAGGCCGTGGGCTACGGCTCGCGCTGGATCGCCAAGCGTCCCACGCGCGTGGGCATCGTTGCCTGCGGCTACGCGGACGGTTATCCACGTTCGATGCCCGACGGCTCTCCCACGTGGGTCGAGGGCGCCATCGCGCCGCTCGTGGGCGCCGTCTCGATGGACATGCTCGAGATCGACATCACCGACATCCCGTCCGCAGGCCTCGGCAGCCGCGTGGAGCTCTGGGGCAGGCACCTGCCCGTCAACCGAGTGGCGGCCGCTGCAGGCACGATCGGCTATGAGCTCATCTGCGCGCTTGCACGCCGCGTTCCGCTTCAAATCAAGCACTGACAACCGACATACGGCAACCGATGGCACCTCGCACGACCAAGACCAGAACCGAATTCGTCTGCAATGAGTGCGGCGGCACGACTGCCAAGTGGCAGGGACAGTGCCCGCACTGCAAGGCCTGGAACACGCTCCAGGAGTTCAAGGTGGCGCAGGGCATCGCCGCCCGCTACGGTGCGGGCTCCCCGCGCTCCGCAGGCGGCTTCGTCGACACGACGGGCTCCCTGCAGGACCTCTCCGACGTGGCGATCGAGGAGATCCCCCGCACCGTGACGGGACTCGGCGAATTCGACCGAGTCATGGGAGGCGGGCTTGTGAAGGGATGCGTCGCCCTGATCGGCGGCGACCCCGGCATCGGCAAGTCGACGCTTCTGCTGCAGGTCATGGCCAGACTCGTCGAGCTCGGCCATTCGGCGCTTTACGTTTCGGGCGAGGAAAGCCCCACGCAGATCGCGCTCAGGGCGCAGCGCCTTCAGCTCGAGCCCCGCGGCCTCACCCTCATGAGTGAAATCGAGCTCGAGCATATCGAGAGCGTGATTTCTAGCCGCAAGCCCGAGTACGTCGTGATCGACTCGATCCAGACCATCTTCTCAAGCCAGCTTGACAGCGCGCCGGGTTCCGTTTCCCAGGTGCGCGAGTGCGCCGCAAGACTCACGCGCATGGCCAAGACCGTGGGTACGACCCTCATCTTCGTCGGTCACGTCACCAAGGATGGCTCTCTTGCCGGTCCTCGAATTCTCGAGCACATCGTCGATACGGTGCTCTATTTCGAGGGCGACCAGCACTCGAACTTCCGTCTCGTGCGCGCCTTCAAGAACCGCTTCGGCGCCGTGAACGAGCTCGGCGTCTTCGCCATGACGGATCACGGTCTTCGCGGCGTGACGAACCCGTCGGCCATCTTCCTCTCCGAATACAAGTCCGACATTCCCGGGTCGAGCGTGCTGGTGACGCAGGAGGGCACTCGCCCGCTTCTCGTTGAGATTCAGGCGCTCGTCGACGCCACGCACCTGCCTGCGCCGAGGAGGCTTGCCCTCGGCGTGGACTCGCAGCGCCTTGCCATGCTTCTTGCGGTCCTGCACCGCCACGCGGGCGTGGGCTGCTTTGATCAGGACGTCTTCGTCAACGCCGTGGGCGGCGTGAAGATCTCGGAGCCAGCGGCCGACCTCGCGCTTTTGTGCGCCATCTATTCGAGCATTCGAAACAAGCCCCTGCGCCGCGGTCTCGTTGTCTTTGGCGAAGTGGGCCTCGCCGGAGAAATCAGGCCTGCGCCCAGAGGTCAGGAAAGGCTTCGTGAGGCGGCGAAGCTTGGCTTCGCAAAGGCCGTGATTCCGCGCGCCAATGCGCCGAGAACGCCCGTCGAGGGCCTCGAGGTCATTGCCGTCGACCGTCTTTCCGATGCGCTGGCGGCCGCTGTCGAATAGCCTTTGCCGGGCGCAAAGTTTTCTTACACGCGAATGATTCTCTTTGCTTAAAATGGGTAGACACTTGTCGGCGCCTGAGGGCGAAGCCTGTCGCTTCGCGAGGCGCCGGCCTCACAGGAATTCAAAATGACGACTTTTACCAAGCTCCTGCCGCCCGAAGCGGCCCCTGCCCAGCCCATTCTCGCCCGCGCCAAGCAGCTCGTTCTCACGTCCGCCCAGCGCATGGCCTGGGAGGACTCCTTTGAAACGCCCGAAGGCGTGATCGCCGTCTCCGTTGAGGAAAAGCGCCCGCTCTTCGTCAACGACGTTTTCGTTGACGACGCAGGCCAGTTCTGGGTCGTGCGTCCCGCCGTTGAAAAGGTTCTTCACGTGACGGGCGACCTGCGCACGATGCAGGAGGCCGTCGGCGCCCTCATCAACCGCGGCGTCGAAGTGGCCGAAGCTCCCGAGGGCTTCGCCGTTCGGCCGCTCCCGAACATCGCCAAGATGCTCGGCATGATCGGTCTCGAGGTCACCGAGGTCGAAGAGGCCTTCGAACCCGTCCGCATCGAGCGTCATGCAGGCGGCTGCGGCGGTCATCATCACCATCACGGCGAAGAGGAATGCGGCTGTGGCTGCGGCGGGCACCACCACGACGAGGAAGAGTGCGGCTGCGGCTGTGGCGGCCATCACCACCATCATGCCGAAGAGGAATGCGGCTGCGGTTGCGGCGGTCATGACCATCACCACGAGGAAGCGTGTGGTTGCGGCTGTGGCGAACATCATCACCACCATGAAGATGAGTGCGGTTGCGGCGAGCACCACCATCATCATGACGGTAAAGAGCATCATCACCATCATCACGAGGAAGGCGCCTGCGGCTGCGGTTGCGGTCACAAGCACTGACTTGTGAAGGGGTGCGCACGGCCGCGCCCCATTTGCCCTGCGGCGGGCTGAATGAAGAAAAGGGAGACACTCGGAAGCGTCTCCCTTTTCTTTCTTAATCCTTGGTGCGGGGAATCGGACTCGAACCGACACGCCTCAACGGCGTCAGGACCTAAACCTGGTGCGTCTACCAATTTCGCCATCCCCGCACGAACAACGCATTCTACAGGAATTCAGGGCGCGGATGTCCTGACCTTGAGCCTGATGGCGTGTCATTCGGCGGGAGCGCCCGTCCTGCTTGCATCGTAGACCTCGAGACGGGCGCGGTTGTACTCGGCCCAGGTCATGGCGCCCTTGAGAAGCGAGGACTGCAGGGCGGAGATTTTTGGATCGACCATTTCACGGGAATGGCGCGCAAGCTTGATGAGGTGGGCGTCTCCCGAGGAGATCATCAGGCTGCGGGTGTCCTCGTTGAGCTTGTGCAGGCTTGCAAAGACGCGCTCAGCGACGCGTCGTGCCTCCGGGGTGATGCGCGAGCCGTCCTTGAGGTGAGCTTCCGTCATGCCCGAGGGCAGGCAGGGCGTCTTCGCATAGTAAGGACGGTTTGCTGGCGAGGTGCAGATGGCGCGTATGTCCCTTGACACCTGAGCGATCCTCTCGTTGTAGAGTTCGTTGTCGGTGGTCTTTGCAAAGCGTTCTGCGGTCGTGTGACGGCGGGTACTCGTGACTTCCTGTTGCGTCCCCGCATCAGTGTTCGTCCCCCTGGGCGCAGTTGCGCAGCCTGCAAGAAGGGAGAGCATGGCGAAGGAGATGGTCAGAAGGGAAAGACGGGACCGCATGGTTCTGAAGGCAGGAGGAAGATGAGGGCCGGCGCAGGCCGGATTGAACGGGAGAAAAATTCTAGCAAGCTCGAAAGAGCCTCGTCGCAGGAATTGTAAGCAATTGGCCGTGCGGATGCGGAGGAAGGCGTCTCCTGCACAAGAGGAGGACGGCGCCTGAATCGAGGCCGAATTCAGTGCGGGGAGCGGGTTTCCCGCGGGAACCCGTTGAAACAACAGCTGTATTTCTCCGCTATAATTAAAAAATTCAGGTCCGCCGACATCAGAAGCCGGCGGATGCTCTTTTTATAGAAGAGAACGAACGACGGTCCGCCGCATGCGGGTGCGCTTCGCTCTGGAAAGGATTTTTCACGCGGTCCGTTCTGCAAAGGGACGGATCTCTTCCACAAATTCCGCCGCGCGTCAAGCGGGCGGACTTTTATAAAGACTACTGCGATGACTGAACAAGAAACCGTCAAGACCGAAGAGGTCGCCAAGGTCAACCCGCTCGAACGCACGCTCGATCTGGTCGTTTCCTACGCTTCCGCTGAAGAACTCACCGAAAAGGCCCTGAAGAACTACGGCAAGAACGCCAAGCTCCCGGGCTTCCGCAAGGGTCACGTTCCGGCCGCTCAGGTCCGCCGCATGTACGGCATGCAGGCCTATGACGAAGCCATCAACCAGCTCGTCGGCGAAGCCTGGCAGAAGGCCGCCTCCGAAAGCGAGCTCCGCATTGCCGGCTATCCGCGCATCGACGCCGCCAAGAACGAAGAGGACAAGGAGAACATGCACTTCACGGCCAAGTTCGAAGTGTTCCCTGACGTTCAGGTTCCCGACTTCTCCGCCGTCGAACTCAAGCGCTACGTCTGCCCGGTGACGGACGCCGAAGTCGAAAAGACGATTGACGTCATGCGCCGCCAGCGCGCCACGTACAACGTCGTGGAACGCGCCGCCGCCAACGATGACCGCGTCAAGCTCAACTTCAAGGGCAAGAAGGACGGCGTTGAATTCCAGGGCGGTTCCGCCGAAGGCTACGTGTTCGTTCTCGGCCAGGGCCGCATGCTCCCCGAGTTCGAAGCCGCCGTCACGGGCATGGCTGCCGGTGAAAAGAAGACCTTCCCGATGACCTTCCCCGCCGACTACGGCATCAAGGAACTCGAAGGTCAGGCCGTTGAATTCGACGTTGAAGTCGTCGAAGTCGCCGAACCCGCCTACCCGGAAGTTGACGACGAATTCGCCGCCAGCCTCGGCGTCAAGGGTGGTGTTGAAGCCATGCGCGCTGAAATCCGCGCCAACCTCGAACGCGAAGTCAAGGCCCGCCTCGAAACGAAGACCAAGGCCGAAGTGATGGAAGCCGCCGCCAACGCCTGCGACTTCGCCCTTCCGACCGTTCTCGTGAACGACCAGTGCGAAGCCCTCCGTCAGCAGATGGAAAGCGACCTCGCCGGCCGCGGCATCGACGTCAAGAAGATGCCCGCCATGCCCGTCGACGCCTTCAAGCCGCAGGCTGAACGCCGCGTGCGCCTCGGCCTCTTCGTCGAAGCCCTGATCTCTCAGGAAAATATCTCCGGTTCCGACGAACAGGTTCGTGAAATCGCCGCCGATATCGCTTCCAGCTACGAAAAGCCGGAAGAAGTCATCGAGTACATCATGAAGGACCAGAACCGCGTGGGCAACCTCCGCGCCCAGGCCACGGAAAACAACGTGACCGAATGGATCCTCGCCAAGGCCAAGACCGTTGAGGAAACGGTTGAATTCGACAAGCTGATGGCCGGCCAGTTCTAACGAACGGGACAACGCCAGACTTGCGGGCGCGGCCTGCCGCGCCGGCCCTGATCGACTCGAGAGGCATCACGGACAACACGCCGGATGCCTCTTTTTTCTTTTCCGTGGTCCGCAGGCGGGAGCTTTTCCGCTCGCTCCGCTACAATCGGCAGATACCCCTTTTTCCACAAGGCGAATAAAAAAATGCTAGTCCCTTATGTCATTGAAGACACCGGCCGCGGCGAACGCAGCTACGACATCTATTCGCGCCTCCTTCGCGACCGCATCATCTTCCTTACGGGTGAGGTGAACGACCAGTCCGCGAGCCTCGTGATTGCACAGATGCTCTTCCTCGAGAGCGAGAATCCGGACAAGGACATCTACTTCTACATCAACAGCCCCGGCGGTTCCGTTTCCGCCGGCATGGGCATCTACGACACGATGAAGTTCATTCGTCCGAAGGTCTGCACGATCTGCGTGGGCCTTGCCGCCTCGATGGGCGCGCTCCTCCTGAGCTCGGGCGAGAAGGGCCGCCGCTATGCGCTGCCGCACTCCCGCGTCATGATCCATCAGCCGCTCGGCGGCATCCAGGGGCAGGCGACCGAAATCGAGATTACCGCCCGCCAGATCCTGCGCACGAAGCAGGAGCTCAACCAGATTCTTGCCGACAACTGCGGCAAGCCTGTTTCCGAAGTCTCCCTCGACACCGAGCGTGACTACTGGCTCGTGGGCGAGGAGGCCATGAACTACGGCCTCGTCGACCGCATCTTCACGACGCGCGCCGAGCTTGAAAAGGCGCTTTGAGCGGAATCGAGGTGAATGACATGCGAACCTGTTCCTTCTGCGGCCGCAGCGAGAGCGAGTGCAAGGAGCTCTTCTCCGGCATTCGCGGCGAACTGATCTGCGGTGAATGCATCCGCTCGATGAACGACGAGCTCAGGAGCGGCCCCACTCCTGAGAGCGCTCCCGAGGCGAAGCCCGAGGCTGAGAAGCCCCTGCCCAAGCCCAAGGAGCTCTATGACCTGCTCGACCAGTACGTCGTAGGTCAGGAGCGCGCCAAGCGCACGCTATCCGTGGCGGTCTACAACCACTACAAGCGACTGAAGAACCAGGCGGACGCTGCGCGCTCCGTCGAGCTTCAGAAGTCAAACATTCTTCTGATCGGTCCGACGGGCTCCGGCAAGACGCTGCTGGCGCAGACGCTTGCCCGTGCGCTCGACGTGCCGTTCGCCATTGCCGACGCGACGACGCTCACCGAGGCGGGCTACGTGGGCGAGGACGTCGAGAACATCGTCGCCAAGCTCGTGCAGGCCGCCGACGGCGACATCGAGCGCGCCCAGCGAGGCATCATCTACCTTGACGAAATCGACAAGATCGCTCGCAAGAGCGAGAACCCGTCGATCACGCGCGACGTGTCCGGCGAAGGCGTGCAGCAGGCGCTGCTCAAGCTCGTCGAGGGCACCGTGGCAAGCATGCCCGCCCAGGGCGGCCGCAAGAATCCCGGCAAGGCCATGATTCAGGTCGACACCTCGCAGATCCTCTTCATCTGCGGCGGCGCCTTCGACGGCATGCAGAGCATCATCAGCCGCCGCACCGAAAGGGCGGAGATGGGCTTTGGAGGCCGCGTCTTCAGCAAGGACGGCGACAAGAGCCTCACCAAGGTGTACAGCCAGGTCGAGCCCGCCGACCTCGTGAAGTACGGCCTGATCCCCGAGCTCGTCGGCCGTCTGCCCGTGATCGCTGCGCTTCAGGAGCTCGACGAGGAGGCGCTCATCGCCATCCTCACGAAGCCCAAGAACGCCATCGTCCGCCAGTATCAGGCCCTGCTCGGCATGGAGGACGTCGAACTCGAGTTCACGCCCGACGCGCTCAAGGCGGTCGCCGAAAAGGCCATCGCCCGCAAGACGGGCGCCCGAGGCCTGCGCTCCATCGTCGAGGGCGTGCTTCTTGATGCCATGTTCGACATTCCGACGCGTGGAAACATCGCGCGGGCGCGCGTTACGCGTGAGACGGTCGAGAAGAGCGCACCCGTTGAGCTCATCGAGCGCGACTGACGAAACTGATCTGCATACGACTTGAAAACGGGGGCTCTGGCCCCCATATATTCAAGACCGAACCGAACATTCACTAGGACTAGAGATTTGGACAACATGACCGACGGGGAAGTGATTTACCCCGAACAAATTGAAGTGCCTGCTGTCGCAGTGCGGGACATGGTGATCTTCCCCTCGACGCTGGTGCCCGTCTTCATGGCGCGCGAGGCTTCCGTCAACGCCGCTAGGAAGGCCTTTCAATCCGACAATAAGTACGTTTTCGTGGTCACGCAGAAGGAGCCCGACACCGATGCGCCCAAGCAGGACGACTGCTACGGGATCGGCACGCTCGCAAGCGTGATGCAGTTCTTCGGCCTGGCTGACGGCACCTCGAAGATGCTCGTCGAGGGCCTCGCCCGCTATCGCGTCGACTCGCTCTTCGAGCGCTGTCTCTTATACACATCTGACGCTGCCGACGAAGAGG